>Ga0208966_1000614_pt1 | contig 11306 bp, 14 predicted proteins | sample GreLakmeHU45MSRF_FD_187701 | JGI IMG/M metagenome (GOLD analysis project Ga0208966, IMG submission 187701) | Freshwater lentic microbial communities from great Laurentian Lakes, MI, USA - Great Lakes metaG HU45MSRF (SPAdes) | ecosystem: Environmental > Aquatic > Freshwater > Lake | place: Great...
AAACTAATAGTTTCTAATTTAAAAACTCAACTTGAAGATTTGGAAGATTTGTAGTTATAAGAGAGAGCTAAAGAGGTAAAAAAATTATAGTATTATTATAATATTATAATATAATAATATTATAATATAGAAAATATGCCTTCTCAAACGCGTAGATTATCTTCAAGTTCAAAAAAACGTTATGCAGCTACACGAATTCAAGCACGAGTTAGAGGTAAACAAACAAGAAAACAACATTCACGTTCAATAAAACAAATTTATACAAATTTAGCGCTAACTACCCAATGTGCGTTATGTCATGAACATATGGCAAGAACTGAACCTATTACAAAATTAGAATGTGGACATGAATTTCATAAAGAATGTATTGAAAAAAGTTTAGGTGCCGGTTTTAATAGCTGTCCATTATGTAGAACACACATATCTACTGACATTGTTAGAAGTAGACAGTTAGTTATTCCAGTTTCAAGACCTGTTGTTAGTTATAACCAAACACCATTTAATAGAGATTTAGCTAATGCTATAAATAATAGAATTGTAGCAAATCGAGTTCGTGAACATACTCGCGCTCGCATATATGAATATAATATGGCAAATTCTCGCAGACCACATGCTGATGTTGAAAGTTCTCCAACATTTAGGAGATTATTTAGAGATGATGTAAGAGCTCGACAAGCATTAGCAAGAGCAGAAGAATATGTTATTAGGCATTCATAACTTATTAATAATTTGATAAAGAAAAGACAACGTCGTGCTGCACATAAAAAAGGCAAAAACCCAAGAAAATAAAACTAAAAATATTAATATAATATAATATAATATGACTAGTATTAATCAAAATACTATTAGAACTCCCAGAGTGCGTTTAAGATCAGCAACTCAAAGACAAAATACACCAAGTGCATTAGCACGACGAACACAGGTTTTAGAAACGCGAAGAACCATTTTAGGAAATACTATTAGAGAATTAGAAGCCGATTTAAGACAACAACGCGGAGCATTAGATGTGTTAACTATTGAAGTTGACCGTGCATTAAGACGCAGAGATGATGAACACGACCGCTATGAAAGGTTGAGAACAGAACATGATAATTTAATATACACACTTCTTACAAATTTTAATCAGTCCGACTTAGGAATGGAATATACGGAACTTAAGAGGCGGTGGTTTGAATATGTACATAATGAAGATGAAGACACGGACATAAATTATTTTAATAATTTAAAACCAAGATTTGACCACGTTAGCGCTCTTTTTGATGAACTAATGGATACAGGTCTTGCTCCTATTATAGAACAAAAAGCACTAGCACACGAAACATACAGACTAGCAAGCGAACATCATTATAGTTTATATCAACAACAACAATACATAAAAGGGGTCATAAGTGACCTTGAGCGCAAACTTAAAATAGCGCTTATTCGTGACAGATTGTTAAATCAAGCGCGCGGTAAAAGACAACGCAAATCTAAAAAAAAGGGTAAAAAAGGCAAAAACACTAGAAAAAGAAGACCATAAAAACTATAAAAATCAAATCTATAGTATAATATATTATAATATAATATACTATATTATATTATAATATAATATATTATATTATATTTTATAATATGAGTGAAAGAAGAGTATCATCACGACCACACCAACCAAGTTTAGCCTACAGAAGACGCAGACTATTTAGAGAAATAACAAAATTTAGAAATATAATAGCTGAATTAGAAGCTGATATAAGTTATTTTAGAGAACGAGCACTAGCAGCAAATAGCGATGCTACTAGTGCTAGAGAACGGCTACGCTATTGCACTCAAGAAATAACGCGAATTACTCAAGAAGAATTGCAAGGTAATCTTGGAAATGAGTATGCTAGGGCATTACGCGACTTTAATGATTATAGTAGAACACATCCTAATGATGTAGAAGGTATAAGAAGTCGTCATAGTGAGGCAACTCGTCTTCTTGGTATTACTAATGCTGCTATTCGAGAAATTATTAAACCACTTAGACTAGAAGGAGAGGCTAAGCTACAACTCTTAACTAAAGCAAACGAAAAGTATAAAACATTAAATGACGACATTAGCGCATTAACTCTACAAAAAGATCAATTACAAAACGAAGTTGATGAAATGAATAGCGAATATTTATCCTTAACTATAAATGAAAATATTGCACGCGGTAAAAAACAACATCGTTCTACATATAAAAAAAGGAAAAGAGGGCAAAAACGCTAGAATATGATTTATTAACTTATTATACTATATTATACTATATTATAATATATTATAATAATATATGTCAGATAGTAGTGAAGATTCAACACCAAGAAGAACAAGAAGAACAATAATACCAAGCGCACAACATAGAAGGCACACACTATTTAAAAAAATGGAAAAATTGGGAACTAAATTAGCTAAATTAAATAACAAAATAAGTAGTCTTACTCAAGAATTAACATTAGTAAATAATAGGCTTACTACTATTAGAGAACGAATACAGTTTTTAACTATAGAAATAAATAGACTTACTCAAGAAGGAATGGAAGGGAATCTTGGAAACGCATATGCTAGGTCGCGTCGCCATTATGAACAATATAGAGTGTCTAATCCAACTGATAGCGAAGGTATAAGCAGTCGTTATGATGAGTCTAGTAATATTCATAGAACTAGTACTGCTGCTATTCAACAAGTTATTAGACCAACACTTGAAGAAGCAGAGTCCGCATTACGAACCTTAACTGAAACAAAAAATAACTATGCTACTTTATATGCTCGTAGAGAAGAATTAATGAATGAAAGAGATGAATTACAAAATAATCTAGACGACTTGCGTAGACAAGACAGAGAGTTAAATCAAGCACATGGTAAAAAACAACGTCGTTCTAGACGTAAAAAAGGAACAAATAAAAAAAAGGACAAAAATTAAAAAAGTGAATAGTTATAAAAAACTATTATATATACTATTATATATATATATACTAGATGCCAGATATTATAAATGAAAATGAAAGAGAAAGAGAAAGAGAAGCAGCGCTGCAACAAATAGCTTCACTAAGAAGAAGGCGAGCTTTAGCAAGAATTACTCAAGCTTTAACAAGAAGAAGGCGAGATTTACTTAGAGAAAGAACTGAATTAACAAGACAATTAGAAAAATTACAGTCTGAACTAAGAACTGTTAATGCTAGTAAAATGGCTCTAGAAGCTGAGATTGTTACTATTAGGCGACGTATGGAGACTGCGAGTCAAAGAGTAACTCAAGGAAGAACACTAGCTACACGAGAACAAGTACAAGGTAATATTGGAGACACACATCGTAGCGCACGAAGTGCCTATGATACTTATAGAGCTGCTAATCCCAATGATACTGACGTTATAGGTCAACTTTATAGTCACTATATTGATATTGGTACTGCCATTCATGCTAATAGCGAAGAACGTGTTATACCATTAGTTAATGAAAGTAATAGAGTATTACACACTCTGCTTGCAGAAGAAGAATCATTATTTGATTTAACTAGTCGACAAACTACTTTAAGACGAGAAATAGCTGAACTAGAAGCAAGACTTATGCTATTGAATAGACAAAGCAATGTGTTAAACCAAGCACGTGGTAGCAAAAAAAAAAGACAAAAAAAAGGAACAAAAGTTAAACGCGGAGGCGCATGGACTTTAAAATATAAAAGGTCTATAAATTGTATGCGTCCAAAAGGATTCTCTCAAAAACAATATTGTAAATATGGAAGAAAAAGTAAAACAAGTAAAAAAATATAAGTGTATTATAAGTTTTCTATTTTCTATTTTATATTTTCTATTTTCTATTTATATACTATATATAATTTATATTATATAGTATATATATAGTATAGTATGTCTCCAGTTAATCGTACAGCACGAGCCTTATTTGGATTTCTAAAAATCAGATTGAATAACCTAAAAAAAGATATATCAGTTGTTGCTGGTTTTCATGAGTGGAATGATGTTCAACATATAATAGAAACTATAATACCTGTTAATGTAATAATAAAGAGTGAAATAGAATTTATTTTTGAGCATTGGATGTCTTTTTATCATAATAGTACACCTCCTCTTTCTATTCCGGCTATGAAAGTTTATAATGCACTAGTAAATATATTGACAGTTAAATTTAATATTTTAGCTCGTCCTGTTAATAATGAAACTGTAGCAACATTACTTTTTGAATATAATAAACTTAATGATTTAATACCTATTGCTATTGCTGAATTAGATGTTCTTAATCAACTATCAATTGATTCAGACGTTGACCCTATTATTGTTGGACCACGTCTGCCTCAGCCTCCACAAAATATAACACCTTTTCCAACATCTTTTTCGTCATCTGATTCTTCGTCATCTTCATCTTCATCTTCGTTATTTGAAAACCAAGTACACCCTCTTGACATGGCTGCGGCTAAAATTTACTTTAAAACATATAGAAAAAAACATAGAAAAAAACATAGAAAATCAAGAAAATCAAGAAAATCAAGAAAATTAAGAAAGCCAAGAAAGCCAAAAAAATAATATAGTGTTAAACTATAAAAATGTCTCATCTAAGTTCGCCAATGTCAATTGCCATTATGATTTTTTACTCGTTATTAACATTCTTTGTTGGTCCATTTATAACTAGACCCTTTTTAAAAGAGCACCCCGACCACTGTGTAGCAGGATTTTTAGTAGGTTTCACAATTAGCATACTTTTGTGGATGAAAGTAGGAAGACACTATTCAAAATAGTCTACTATAAATAAAAATAAAAATAAAAATAAAAATAATTAACTAAATAGTTATTTTTATTTGATTTCATTATTTGATTTCATTATTTAGCAATATTTAACAATTTTTAACAATTTTTATGTTTAAACAAATTTTGTCATAACTTTTAGCAAAATATATATCATTGATGCAAATAAAATGCTATTAAAAATGTACCCATATAAATTAGGATTGCCATCAATCTTAAACATAAATGGTAATAAATTTTTATTATATCTTTTAATAGCTGGAAGTTGAAATAAAAAATATACAAGTGCTATTATTAATGGAAGCTGTGCTTCGTTATATAGCATATCATAAAAATTAGCATTACGCGCTTTTCTATTATTTTCTTCAATTAAGTAATCGGGTGTTTCATTATTTTTAATATAGTCTTCTTGTACTTGTGGTGGTGGTATGTAATTGGCTTTTATTTGTTCATCATTTGAAATCTGTATAGAATTATTTGGAATATCTCGTGATGGCAATGAAGTTGAACCATTTAAACTGGCTTTTTGTATTTGATTTACAAGCTCATTATAGTTTGGTTGTTGATTTAGCACACTATTTTCCATAGTTATTTGATTGCTGTTTTGTTGCATTGGATTTTGTGTGCTGTATGTTCCGCTTGGTATAAATTGATTAATAGCAGGACCGGGCATTTGACTGTTTTGATTTGAAATAATTTCATTTTTATTTAAAACAATGTTTTGTGGTTGTTGTTGTTGCATTAATAGTTGTTGTTGAACACTATTTATTTGCATATTAGAATTTGGATTGGGATTAGGCAATTCATTTATATAGGTTAAACCACTTGAAGACATTAATTAATATAAACACCTAAATATTTATTGAATTAAAAACGCAATTAGCAAAAATAATATTGTTTGTATATGTTTTAATGTTTTAGTCAATTTCTTCCATATTACTTTCTTCGTCTTCTTTATCTTTTACGTCTTCTTTATCTTCTTTATCTTCTTTATCTTCTACGTCTTTTACGTCTTCTTCGTCTTTTACGTCTTCTTCGTCATCAATAGAAAGACTCATTTCAATAATACGATTAATACGATTTACAAATGTAGATGGCTCTTCAAGACTAAATCCACTGTTAATAAGAGATGATTCAAACATTAGATTAACTAAATTTTTTACACTGTTTGCTTTGCGTTGGTCACTTAGTTGCGTATTTAATGCTTTAATAATAGGGTGTGTGGGATTAATTTCCATTGTTTTTTTAGATTCCATATATGAAGTCATATTTGGGTCGCGTAATGCTTGTGCTTTCATAATTCTTTCCATATTAGCAGACCACCCAAACTCACCTGTTACTAACACGCACGGGCTAGTAACAACACGTTCACTTAGTACAACTTTTTCTACCTTGCTTCCTAAAATAGATTTAATAGTAGTTGTTAATGGTTTAAACTCTTCGACACATTTCTCCCATGCAGTTTTATCCTCTTGATTTTCTTCAAATGTTACACCTTCTTTGGTAACACATACTAATTGCTTTCCATCATATTCTTTTAATTGTTGAACACAATATTCATCAATCGGTTCAGTCATAAACAATACATCAAAATTACACTTTTTACATTTTTCAATAAAAGGCGAGTTTTCAACAGCTTTTCGTGATTCGCCAGTAATATAGTAAATAGCTTTTTGAGTTTTACTCATAGCTTCTACATATTGTTTAAATGAAATCATAGTAGCACCGGATTTTAAACTATGAAACATAAGCAGTTCCGCTAATTTTTCACGATTTGAAGTATCTTCATGAATACCGAGTTTAATATTTTTACTATATTGCTCATAAAACTTTTGGTAGTCTTCAGGTGTTTGTTTAATTTCAGCAAATAATTCTAAACACTTTTTAATAATGTTTTTCCTAATTACTTTTAGAATTTTGTTTTGTTGTAGCATTTCACGAGAAATGTTTAGAGGCAAATCTTCGGAATCTACAACACCTTTTACAAAGCCTAGCCACTCAGGAATCAATTCATCACAGTTATCACTAATAAACACGCGACGTACATATAACTTGATTGCTCCTTGTTTCTTTGTTTTTGGTTCAAAAATATCATATGGTGCACGTTTTGGAACAAATAATAAACACTTAAACTCAAGTTGTCCTTCAACAGAAAAATGTTTGACTGCTAAATATTCTTCCCAATCATTTCCTAACGCTTTGTAAAACTCAACATATTCATTTTTTGAGACGCTGTCAGGGTGTTTAGACCAAATTGGTTTTTGCTTATTTAATAATTCGAACTCGTTATGAACCTCTGTAATTGTTTTCTTAGGTTTTATTTCTTCTTTTGTTGTATCTTCTTTTAGATCTTCAATTTCGGGTTCATCAATGTCTTTGTCTTCTTTGTCTTCTTTGTCTTCTTTGTCTTCTTTGTCTTCTTTGTCTTCTTTGTCTTCTTCTTCTTTTTCAACTTCGTCATCTTCTACAACTTCGTCATCTTCTTCTTCTTTTTCAACTTCGTCATCTTCTACAACTTCGTCATCTTCTACTTCTTTTGTTACTGTTTTTTCAACACTAAGACTAATTGGGTAATTAATAAATTCAGAATGTTTTTTTACTAACTCTTTGATACGATTTTCTTCTAAATATTCAAGCTGGTCTTCTTTTAAGTAACACACAATTTTTGTTCCACGACCAAGTTGTTCATTGCTAGTATCTTTTTTAACAGTAAAAGAACCACCCGCATTAGATTCCCATACATATTGTTCATCATCATTATGCTTTGATGTAACAACAACGCGTTCGCTCGTTAAATATGTTGAATAAAATCCTACTCCAAATTGCCCAATTAGATTAACATCACCACTTGATTTCATTGCCTCCATAAATCCTTTAGTCCCCGACTGAGCAATTGTTCCTAAATTTGTAATCATATCCGCTTTTGTCATACCAATACCCGAATCAATAATAGTTAATGTTTTATTTGTCTTATCTGGAATAATATTAATATACATTTCTGTATTTGTGCTTAGCACGTCTTTATTTGTTAATGATAAATGTCTAACTTTATCAAGGGCATCAGATGCATTAGAAATTAATTCACGTAAAAAAATCTCTTTATTTGAATAAAATGTATTAATAATTAATGACATTAATTGATTAATTTCGGCTTGAAAAGCAAATGTTTCAACATGAGAATGGTCAGACATAGTCTTCTACTGTTATAATCTGTTTTGCTTTTATATTATTTTCATAAATATATTTTGTGAAAATAATAATTTACAATAATTATAATAATATATATTATAATATATACATTATTATTATAAATTATGATTAACAATGTTGTAAAAAATTTACTACATACTAATCTTGGAAAAATTATATTGTCAGTATTATTAGGTTTAGGATTATCAACACTGTTTAGACAAGTATGCAATTCTAAAGATTGTTATAAATTTATAGGTCCAAAGCACAATGAATTACGTGATAAAATTTTTGCTAGTGACAGCACTAAAACAAAATGTTATAGTTTAGTAGAAGAACACATTCCATGTGGTTCAAAAAGTAAAACTCTTGAATATTCAACTGATTTTAGTTAATTTTAGTTAATTTTAGTTTAACGGCAAATTTTCTATTTTGCTTTTATCAGTTGGACATTTTACATCTTTCACTTTGTATTCAAAACAATTTTCTGCTTCGTCTTTATATTCTATTTTATCTATATTATAGCGGGATGGATATACTATTACTCTTCTATTATAGTCAATATAGTAAATATACAGTAATCCCAATAAAAATGTTATTAAAAACACACTAATATTTATATATTTTGTTATAGAGTTTAGAAACTTAAATGCTATCATTTTATGTATATTATAATACTTTATTTTTTAGTTATTTCAAGCATTAAATCTTCAAATGAATAAGTATTTTGAAATAATATATAGTTATCTTCTTCATTTTTTTCAACATAACATGATTTATATTTTAAATTCATTAACTCTTTTCCAATAAGAGAGAGTTTGGTTTTGTGTATTTCCATAGCACTTATTAAATATACAACTTCACCCGAAGATTTATATAGTTCAAGAGCTTCGCTGTATTGTTTTTTATTAAGTTCAAACTCTGTTGTTTTTTCATAAATCATTGTTTTTAATTCTTCATTACTTGTTATTGAGTCATATAAATTCACTAAATTATTATAACTTTCTTGACTATTATTTAATTCGACTTTTAATGTCTCAAATAACTCAACTGCTTTTTCTTCTTCTATATAATTAAATAAAAAATCCAGCTTTGTAGATATAATGTTTTTTTTATAATTCACTATTTCATGAGAAGATTTTACTAATTGATTGTTAATTTCCGCAAACTGTTTTCGTTTTATTGCCATATCTAAATTACATGGATTTGTTCTATTCCCACAAGTAGCCCGCAATAACTCTGGTGTCTCTTTAAAAATGGTTCCCCCATCTGCTTTGCAATTAACACATTTTGGCTTATATTTGGCCAATGTTTGTTTTTTTTCATTATAATCTATGGCCTTATTTCCAATTAATTCATTAATTTTTTTTCTCTTAAACTCTTCATATTTTGTTTTTAATTTATAATATTGTTCTAATTCATCATAATACGATTTTAATGAATTTGTATCCATAGTTATTATAATATAAACTTATAATTTAGAAACATTTAAAAATAATGTTTTAAATGTTTTAAATGTTTTAAATGTTTTAAATGTTTTAAGAAAAGTAAACCGCTTTATGTAATAAATTAGCTTCAGGATGATTGCCATAATCGGGTAAATTTGTTATCATATTGTTTCTAATTTTTTGCTGGTCATCAAGATTTTGACGATTATAATAAACTAATTTTGACATTATGTATTGTTTATCTTTCAATGATTTTTCATAATAAGATTTATAATTGTTTGCTCCCTTATAGCGAGTATATAATAATATAGCCAAAATTGAACAGAAAGCTAAAAACATCATAATATTGTAGTAAGTATTATAATTTTTTTGCTTATATTTATTGCAACCTTTTAGTACTTCTTTAAAAAATAGTTTAACACTATTATCTACTAATTTTGGATTGTCTATGTTAGCATTTACAGAATTTGAGCCATTTTTTGCTGAATTATATTTTAAATTAGTATAATCAAGTATATTAAAATTCATTATACTAATATACTAATTAGTTTTTATAATTTAATATTATGTTTTTATTTATTTTATATTATATTAATACATTTATATAATATAATATAAATAAGATGTCTACAACTGCTGCGCCTGTTCCTGTTCCTGGAAGTGCTTTAATATTTTTTTTTTTTATAACTTTGGGCTTTACACTTTTTACATTAATTAGTATACAAAATGCTAGGTCAATTGAATCTATGGAAAAAGCAAAAGATAGTAGTCTCTTAAATATTATATATATATGTATATTAGTAATAGGCTCATATTTTATAAATACAACAATCTCAAAAGCATTATGTAATAGTCAAAGTATACAATGGACTAATATTTTATTAGCTACACTATTACCGTGGATTGTTATCTTTTTTTCTTTATATGTGGTTTTAAAATTGTTTCCCGGATGGATATCTCCATTTTCTAATACTATTGGATATTTAGTAATTAGTATTTTAGGTGTTGAAAAAACGCTAACAGAAATACTTAATGATGAAAACAATACTAATGGTGATGTAGCAAAAGCTATTGCTAATATTAAAAATAACAAATCAAATTTTATTAATCAAATAGATATTGATCGTACAGATTTCAATAGTTTTATTACCTCATTAATAAGTGCTGGAATTATTACACTTAAAAACCCCGCAGCTACCGATAGAGAAAGTGAATCTACCGAATTTGCGGAAAATCCTACTGAAAATACTAATGAAAATAATCCTAATATTCAAAACTTATATAAACTATTAATTATAAAAAATGTACTTGGAAAAATTACATGGTATGCTTTAGCTGGTGTATTAGTTACTTCAGTTAGCTATAATTATATAATAAATATGTCTTGTGAAAAATCGCTAGAAGAAATTCAAACTGATTTGGACAATGCTGAAGCAGCCGGCGTTGATTATGTGGAAAATACAGATTAAGCTATGTGTTTATTATAATTTTTATAACATAATATGCCAAAATATATAAGTATTGCTAAAATAATTACCATTAACCATAATGGCAATATTGTTTTGTTTTTATAGCCTATTCCAAACTCCCGAGGCTTTCCATTTTTATCAAACATTAGTGTTGGTTTATACAGTAATAATATTGCAAATAATATTAAAAATAGAATCAACGATACTAACATTATATTGTTGACAATAAATAGTCTTAACATACTTAATATTATATATTATTTATAATATTAAATAATAACCCTTATATTTTATATTTGTTTTTGAATTTTTTGAATTTTTTGAATTGTTTGAATTTTTATAGTTATAATAGTGTTTTAGCCCTAAATAATTAGTGCTTGTATTATACTATAATTTTGTTGGACAGTCTTTAAATTGGTTTATTATATATTTATAATAATATATATTA
>Ga0208966_1000620_pt1 | contig 11265 bp, 30 predicted proteins | sample GreLakmeHU45MSRF_FD_187701 | JGI IMG/M metagenome (GOLD analysis project Ga0208966, IMG submission 187701) | Freshwater lentic microbial communities from great Laurentian Lakes, MI, USA - Great Lakes metaG HU45MSRF (SPAdes) | ecosystem: Environmental > Aquatic > Freshwater > Lake | place: Great...
CAGGCATATGACCACGATTTTCCAATTCATCAATCAAATCTTCGGTTTCAAAATCACGGAGGTCAACATCAACCTCAACTTCAGTACAAATTGTTTTATACATATCATTCTTTCGTTGAAAGTCTACTCTTAAACAAGAAACCGGATAACAAACTCAAACCCCATGCCTGTAACCAACCAATTTCATTGGCGCCTGCAATGGCACCAACAAGGCAGTTATTCCATAGAATCATAATAGGGTAACTAACAATGAGACCTAGTAATACACCAAGAAAAATAGCAGTAAGGAACGCAGGAATAATTCTATGTAAAATCATATTAGACCTCAGTGGTTTCTACAGCAGGTGTGGTTTCTACAGTAGGGGTGGTTTTACCTTGTGTAGGTCCAACATAACGGCCATTGGCATCAAACTCGGTGAAATTCACCAACTGATATGCTGTTACAGCACGGCCAGTTTTATGCACCTTAACAATGCCGCCATCTTTGCGGATGTTATAGATGTTTGTGGATAGGCGATAGAGAACCGATTCTTGGTCTGTGCCTTTGAAACAAGCCTTAATCTCATCGGGAGATACAGGTTTGCCTGACAGCAAGGTAACGGTGATTTTTTCGTGACGATTTTGTTTGCCACTACGGATTGTGTTTGACATTTTAAGTCCTTTCAATATAACATGGTAAAAGTACCAACATATGGATTATAACACATGGGTGGCATGTTGGCAACCATCCATGTGTTGTTTTTTTACATCAGAACGGGATTTCATCTCTGATTATCTCTGTGGGTGCTTTTCCTACAGGAGCATTCACTTTGGCATCCACCTTGGAGTACAGGTCAAGGAACGCCAGTTTGGTGTCTGTATCAAACCTGGACACACACAATTCAATGGCCTTCATACGGTCACCAAAGATTTTAAATGCCTTGGCAATGTGGACCAAACGGCGTGTGGAGATAATTTCATCAACAGCACCTTGGTTAAACGATTGGCGAACAATATCAGCCCATTGAACCAGCATATTAACAAAATCTTGGTCATCAATCAATGGTGCAAGAATTTTCTTTTCTGTTTTAGTATCAGGAAATTCCTGTTCAACAGTAATAGGGAAACGTTCCAAGAATGCATCATCAAGAATCTGTGACAAGTAACGGCCTTCTTCTGAACCACGGCCTTTGGTGTTTGCAGTAGCAATCACATTGAAGCCATTCTTTGGATGAACCAACTCGCCATTCTTTTTGTTGTAATATGGTTTGCCTTCTAAGATACCTTGCAAACACATTAACTTATTAGAACCACGGTCAGCTTCGTCCATCAATAAGATGGCACCACGTTTCATAGCAATGATAACAGGTCCATCACGATTAACGATATTGCCGTTGACAAGAGTAGGACCACCCAACAAATCACTTTCATCAGTCTCAATCGAAATGTTAACACGAATGCATTCCCGCATAAGAGATGCACAAGCCTGCTCGACCATAAGTGTCTTTCCGTTTCCAGAAAGACCAGTAACAAACACAGGATAAAACAATTTAGACTTGATAATATTAGTAAGGTCTTTATAGAATCCAAATGGAACATAATCAGGGTACTTTGTTGGAATGGATACATCAGATTCATCAACCAGTTTAGGTTGTTTGAACTCTAACACTTGTGCAGCCAACGCAACCTCAAACTCAGGTTCTTGTACTTTAGGCTTGGTACCAATATCAGGCAATTTGTATTGACCACGACCAAGACGATATTGAGACTTGGTTACAAACCAGTGTGGGAAAGAAAGATTGGCCTCATCAACAACGTGTTGGATGTTATCACGGCTGAGAATAGAACCTGTAGAATACAATTCTTCAGCAGCCTTCACGAATGCAATTTGATTGCGATTTAAACTCATTACAAAACTCCAGTTAATTTGTCCATAGGTGTGTATTATACATCAAAACCAATTCAATGGCAAGTACTACTAAAGTAATCATTCTCCGTTCCATTTCTCTGTTTGTTTAAAAGATTTTTCCTGTATTGTCAATGAATCCTTGTGGGTTTTCCTAGGATTACCACAAAGAAAGCATGCTGGATTTCCACAATCCATGGCATGATGTTTGACAAATTTATGTGGTTCTCTCACCGTCATGCCTGCGGCCTTGGCAATCTTAACCTGTTTCTTAATAGCGTTCTCATCCTTCAACAGGCGTTTTGAATGCTTGATTTTATCTTCTTCTGTACTCATTATTGTATGTCCAGTAAAATTAAAACACCTAATACTACCAACCAAACAGACCCATCAATATTGTGTTCATAGCCCCAAAAGGCTAATGCAATACATCCGAGGCCTGCTATTGCTTTACTTAGGTTACTCATTTTCAAAATGCATCAAAGTTAAAATACTTTGGTGTTTCTTTCATCAAAATCAAGGTCGCACCATTTTTCTCAAAGATAAACTGGCCAGTCTTGTTGTTGAATTTCACCAAGTCATCAGTGGTAAAATCTTCATCACCCCAACCATCTTCATCATCATCATTAGGGACAATAGAATTACCCAATGTAGCTGTTACTTCAGTAGGTTCTGCCTTCTTTTTCTTAGCCAAGAAACGCCAGCTGATACAGATTTCTTTTGATGCCAATGGTGCGCCATTCCAAATGGAAGGACTTGTACGGTCTGCCTTGCGGTCACCTTTGTAGATTTCAACACTATATGTTGTACCACCATCAAACTCAGCCTTCACGTTTAGAATACGCATTGCTTCTTGTGGTGTTTCATTGTATCGCATCATTTCTTCAATCAATGCCTTTAACATATCAAAATTAAATGCACCGAATACAGAAGCAATACTCACAATGGTGTCAACTGTCTTAGCATCAGACAACAAATTGTCATAACAGTATTCACGGATGAATGCCTCATCCAATCCAGTGAAATTAACCATGTAGAAAATACGACCTGGACGGTTACGCATATGTGAATCAACACGCCATTTATCGTTACTGGTCAGCATGAATAGTTTCTTTGATGAATAAATGCCGTCAAGCAATGTCAGCAATTCTTCCTGTTCTTCACTATTGTAAACCTTTTCAAACTCATCAAACATCACAATACATGGTTGTTGGATGGATTGAATCAGCGTATTGAATTTATCACCAACCCAAGGATGATTGATAACAATAGTTGGCACATTTTGTTTGGCCAATTCAACACAGATATTTTTACTCAACAAGGTTTTACCTGAACCTTTTTCACCAACAAGCATTACGCCTGTAGACTTTTCACGGTCCCAAAAACTTCTGATAATACGTTCTGTATTACGGACGGTATCACCATACATTTTGGTGGGTACATCAAAGCTTTCAATCTGTTCAATGTAAAAGTTATCATGTGGATCCTGCTTCACAACATAGTTACCAGCAGGCAACTGTTCGTGCAAATCCATAGATTCTTTTGTTGCAATACGGAATGTATTGCCTGATTTCATGTAATAACTCACAACTTCTCCAAATCATGTTTCAATCTACTGTGAAATGAATCTTCTCCATCATCACCACTTACTAACCAATCAATTCGCTGAGCATAGACATATGCCTGTCTTAGAAGAACTAAACCTTTTTTAAATTCTTCAATCGTTTCGGGAGTGAGGTTGGTATGCCTGATGTTGCGCCATACGTCAAAAGACTGACTGCCATTGTGAATAATCAGGTGTTCTACCTCATCGGCAATGTTAAAAATTTCCCATTGTTTATATTGAAAATGTCCACCACTCATATCAGTTTACTCCCAAATTCAATTAATAAAATTATACCCATTACAAGTATTGTCATATTAATTCCATGTTCTGTGGCGTTCAGCCACATGTTCAAGGCCATCATATTCTTCAATGTACCAATTAATACCATCAGGTATTTCCACAACTTTCAAATCAGAAAAACTACCGTTAATTGCAGTGCCTTGTTCTTCAATCATTGAAACCAAAACCGGACAATCCCTAGGAATGTCATAGTAATAAAAATCAGGGTCTGTGATGCCTCTAAGGCCTTTATATTCTTCTAAGGCAGCATCAGACAAACCAAAACCACCAAAACAATTATTAATTACAACTTTCATTTTTTACTCCTCAACTAAAAAAATAAATCCAACTACCAATCATCAACCAAACAAACCAACATAGCATTAATACAATTATTATATCTAGTGCAAACATTTCTAATCCAAATTTAGTTATGTTTTCTTTGACCCACCAATTCGGGTCTTTGACCCACAGACTTACCGATTTAACTTCTGCTGTACCTAAATGTAAATCTACACTGTTCATTACTGGAGCTTTCTCAGGTGGTTTGGTTTCAAGATCCTTCAACATCTTTATCATTTCATTTCGGGACATCTCCGGTAAATCATCATCAAAGAATTCTTCCGGAGGAGGTAGTATATGCTTAGTACTCCTCATCACTATCTTCATTATACTCTGGATCCGTTTCAATGGCAATACTACCAAACTGGATTCTACCATCCCAATTTTTTGTACCACGGCCACCACCTGTTACAAAATCAATTTCAAAATCCACAATGGCACCTAAGAGTTCAATATCAATCTTATCTTTAACATTCTTGATATCTTCAATCTTGATGCAACCAATAGAACCTGAATCTACTGAATAGGAATTTCCATAATAATCATTGTATTCACCATCACCATATGCGGTTGAATATATGGCAAATTCACGGCCATCTTTCAATACAAATTCACCATCAATTACTTTGTTGCCTTGAATGATAAGGGAACAAACTTCATCCCATTCATCATCGTCCAATACATAACACAAATCACCGACATAATATTTACCTACTGGTAGCATCACCAACCTCCATTACAATGTTCTGACAAATAATTATACACACTTTGACGGCCATCCGCACCTTGCACAAATACCTCAAATGGTGTTTTCATGTTGAAATATAGGTTTGGACTCTGCCACCATTTTTCAACAAACACATCCGAACCTAACAATGCTTTCAACATATGGTCACATTCATCTTTCACCAACGACATATTGACTGAATCATCTACCTGACGTTTACGCCATATCATCATTGCTCTCCATTTCCACAATTAATAAGTGTGCGAATTGTTTACAAAACATATTGAACCACAATTCATCCATTACCTCATCAGGTGCACCGGCCATTATGGCCAATGCCCTTAGTTCATCATTCATAGTTTTACCTCATCAACCACAAATTGTGTATTCTGCCAGATTGGACCAGTTTTTACCTGCGCTCTCACGGATTTTAGTTACCTGAATCAGTGTACGGAGTGACAACTCTTTAACTTTATCTTGCAGGCGTTCAATCAATGACATAGCATCAGCCTTGGTGGTTTTGTCAAACTCAGGCATAAACTCACCTGTTGACAGCAAATGCTGCATACGTTCAATTTTCTGTTTGGTTGTCATGGACAGGTCCACGGACATTGAACGTGTGATAATTGCTTGGTCAATATTGGATGATGACAAGTTGGAGATAAACACAACACGGCCTTTGAATTCAAAGGTTGTAGGCAAATCTTCATCTTTGATATCAGCACGCCATGAAATGATACGGCGTGAATATGAATCAAGCGCACCTTTGAGCAGGTTCAATGATGTAGGATCCTTGAGTACAGAATCACAATCATCAAACACAATAACGCCATCTTTATTCTCATAAAGTGTACGGTACAGGCCTTTAGGTGTTGAATAACCTTTGATAACACGGAAAGTCTTGGCAGACTTGAGGATGGTACCAACAGCGATATCATCAAGCACGGACACATCCTTGAAACCAAGTGCTGTCAGTGTTTGTGATACAGTAAAGGACTTACCAAGACCACCAGGACCAGTCACAACAACGGATGATTGTGCGCCATTAGCCAACATAGTGACCATATCTGACACAAAACCAAAGCGTTCGTTGATAGAGAAACGGGACTCAGGCACAGGTGAACCAATATTGGATTCTGATTGTGCTTTACGGATAACATAATCCATGTGCTCTTTTTTAGAACGGGACACTTTTTTGCCGTTGATAACAGCAACATACTTACCACCAACGAATTTTACATCAATCATTTTTCGCCTTTATTTCAAACAATAAAAGGAGTATACAGGAGTTGGTGAGGATGGCAATATACTACTTTAGTTCTCAGTATTTTTGGTCAAGTATTCTTCTTGGAACGCTTCGGTTTCTCTGCTTCAGCAACCATTGCTGCCTTCTTTTCCGTTGCGTCCACCCACTCCTGGTGGTCTGAAACCAGTTTTTTGTACTCATCATATGATACAATGGCATCATTCCAGCGATGGGTGAATGTTTCCATGTCCATATATTATACGGACTTTCCTGTCGCCATATAGACTACAGCAGGCGAGAATAAGACGGCCACCATCAGTTCCACAAGGTCAGGATCAAGTCCTTGATTGGTAACTGTTTGTCGTATATGATCCGTCCGTACCCATGGTTGGCGGCGTATAAACCGCAAGGCACTGTCCAACGCATATGACTCTGCATATACACATTCATTAATTTCATAATTCATACCAATTCTTCCTTCAATAGTTTCCATATTTTGATGGCCTTCTTCATTTGCCATATTTGTTCATAACGAATTTCATCCATAATGCCAATACCACCCCAACCCATATTCATGGCCACTTGGTTGCTTTCTTTGTTCATCTTCTCAAATACAGCAATCTGCTTTTGTAATACATCAACCACAATATCAAAATCTTCTTCATCATTTAGTAATGTTGAATTGTAACCACAAACATGAGCAGTATCACCTGTGCCGTTGTCATCGTATCCGCATTTATCACACTTCATTCTTCAAATCCTAAATTAAACATCCATTGCACATTGGCGTTGCTGTTCTTCATCACAATCACACAGTGTTTCATAGTCTCCGTGAATTTCTTCTGCATACGGGCAGGTGTGCCATTCATTAGACTCTGTAACTTGTTCTTCACGCTCCGATACTCCGAAATGATCAAGAACATATCGACCAATAGAGTCGTGTGCATGGTTCTGTTGATGGATTGTTGCAATGTCAGCACATTCCCTCACAATCAAATCAGCGAGCTTCTCCACAAATTCTTCGTGTCGGCGCCATTGTTCGTCATCAACAGCGGTTAATGCTACCATTTGTTCTCTTGCTGTTTTTGCAAGTTCTTTTATTCGTTCATTCATTCTTCAACTCCGAAATGTTTTAGTACATAGTCACCAACAGAATTATATTGGTGTTGATTTATTGTGGCAATGTCAGCACATTCCTTGACAATCAACTCGGCAAACTTTTTACACTCTGGCATATCCCAATGTCCAACACCAAACATATCCTTTTCGTATCCAGCCTGTTCCGCCAATTCTTTAATTCGTTCATTCATCACAGGTTGACCATCAAAGCCTTTGATTACTTCTGGTGTTGTTTGCATAGCCAATGCACCAGAAACCATATAAAGTGGTATATTCAACTTGGTAGCAATGCTTACAGGTGCCATGCCTTCACGGTATAGTTCATGGATTTCGGTGTATAAATTTTTCATTTTGCTCATAATTAATCCTTATCGGGGGGACACCGCAATTATATAACAATGTTGGTCTCTTGGCAAGCCGATTGAATGGCAGTATACTGCCATTACCACCATGAATTGTGTGTTAATCGGTGATATCATTTTTTTTCCTTATTTTTGCAAGAACCATTTCTATCAAGATCAACTGAAAACATTCACCCATAGTTTTGCCAGCAATTGGTTTTGTATTCATTGCTGCTGCCATACGGATTTCTTTGTTTTCTGCTTCAGTTAGTGTGGTAATCATGTTACCACCATGAATCATAGTAAACGGCATCACCGCCTGCAATGGCAACTTTCGCCTTTGCAATGAATTCCATGTCCTGGTTTTTTGTATAATCATCAGGTGGATTGGTACCAAAGAAAAACCCTTGTGTCTCAGGCAGTAGGTTATTCAATACATCATTTTCTAATGCGTTGAGGTCAACCATAGTCAATCGTACACTCACACAGTTAAAGGACTCTTTGGTGCCGCCTTTTAACCGATACAGGCGTTCCATCCAACCATGCAGGTCGTGATGCTTACGCCAGTAATACAATTCTTCCACTTTGGCAGAATCTTCTTCACTACGAGCAATCTCAAAATCACCAATGGCATCTTCTGCCTTGACACGCCAAGCGTACATATCTAAACCCATTTTTTACTCCTCAATTTGTACATAATAACCATAATCATGTTTGAAATACCATTTCAAGGCATTGAAATCGTCACGCAAAGAATTCAAATGACCATAAACAATATCCTCTTCTTCTTCATTCCAATCCTTGGATTCAATCAAAATTGATCCTATTTCTTTTGCTGTAGTGAGCAAATAATCTGTTGTAAGGTTTGGATCCTTGAAATCAATCACAGTTTTGAATAAATTCATTTCAACACCACTCCTGTAATACCATATTTTTTAGTCAAAAAATTCAAACACGCTTCAGGTGTTGGTCGTGCCGCTTCTTGTTTACCATTTGCAATGGCAACCCACTTCTGACGATCCTCACGGAAGAATACAGTACCATCAGGATGTGTATTTTTAATGCCTTTTGATGCAGGTTTGACCAATGGTGCAACAGTGCGTTGGCGTGCCATCTTACGTGCTGCAGGTTTGACCTTGGCGACCTTTGGTGTCTTAACTTCAGGATCGGAAACACCTGTAGCAGGGTTGAATCGTGGGCCAGTCATAGGACCAACCCATGGAAAGAAACCAACAGGTGATGGGCGACCAACAAATGATAATGCTTCAGTCATGTCAGCACCACACATTGACCAGGTATCGGTTTCTGCATCATACCAACGATAATATTTGCCTTGCATACCACGGTCGACCAAGTACATGGCAGTTTGAGGAGGCGTACCAGTTTGAAATTCCATATTATACCTTTGTTAATTGAATTTGAAATACTTTTTGTTGCATCTTGTGGTCATAGTACCGAACAGTGGTACCAATACCATCATTGGTACCCATTTTCTCTAATGCATAACACAATGCATCATTTTGCAAACTATAACTACCAACACGCCTTTGTTTTATAGCCGATTTACTGGTATAAAAGCAAACGTCATTTACAATCACACGAATTTTCTTCATTAATCTATACCTATTGTTTCAATGCATCTATTATACCACAACTGGTGGATTTGGCAACCTAGTACTTTAGTACTCCAGTTTTGTGTGTGACAATTTCCTTTTGATTTAGTGGAACACTGCCACACAGGCAAATCCTTGTTTAAAATATCCATTTTAAAATGACCTGATAATGTATGGTATTTCATAATTACTTGGCCGCAAAGCGTTCCATTACTGTGGGTGTATACAGGCGCTGTGTCAACAATGGATATTCAGTGCGTGATTTTACATCACCACAATTCAATTCTGCCAAACACTGTAGGCCATAATTGGAGAATTGTGCGCCTGACAATACATCCAACATATAAATCCAATTCAAATCTTTCATTTTATATCCTTTTCAATTTTATGCACAATATCTTTGGTCTTATCGACACCAGAATCTAACAACGTGGCCATGCCTGCAAACCCAATGGTTGCAACGACAAAACCCAAAATCACACCAATTATAAAATTCATAATATCAATCCAAAAGAACCATATACTCAGCAGGGAAATGCCGGCGAAACCAATCCAATCCTTTACGCATTGTTTTATAGTCACCAGTCATTTCACAACCCATAATGGTATCGTAAACAGCAATGGCCTCAGGTGTCAACATAACACCTTCACCTGAAAACCGATTTCTTACCTCAGCTGGTTCAGTATCTAATATCAAACATTCAAACGGCAATTTTACCTTCATACTATCTCCTATTAACAATCTGGATCAAAAGATTCCCATTCCTGCGCTTCATCAGGTTGGCCATCATACTCATCGGTTATATAAAAGTCACCTGTACAACCGGCGGCATCATAGACCAACTCACGCACCACGGTATCGAGCGCTTCTCCAAAGTCTTCACACTGTGACAATTCAACCAAACTATTGTATATCTCAGGCCAATTCAAGTCATTGGAAATGGCACCTTGCACAATACTATTCACAGCAGCATTACCTGCATCAGTGTACATACCATAATATTCACCGTTATGTTTTACCTCAGTCATACCTTACGCCTCATTAATGTGATAAACAACCAAACCTAACTCATCGGCCAATTCATAGGCAGTTTCCAAGTTAGGCGCTTCGATTAAATCGCAACCGTCCTCATGTTCAACAAAATATTCATTCATATTATTCCCCAATGTGTGAAATGTCGTCAATTTCAATTTCCAGATTTTCTTCTTCTGGCAGGTATGATTCGAGCACCTTAGTAGGCACTCGCTTCAGCAATTCTTCAAGTGCTGTCAAATCATAACCACGCATATCAATTTCAATTTGCGTAATGACACGGTCGACCAATGATTTTTGCATTTCCATAATTTTACCTCAATGTTACCTGACAATTAAACCGAGAAATCTTCTAATTCAGCAATATTTTCTTTGATGTATTCGATTTCATCTTCATTATCTGAGCGCTCTAAGTCATACTGTAAATCCTCAATGTGAGAATTCACAAAATCAAGGCATATCTCACGATAAGCAATAGGATCAAGTTTACGCACAATAGCGGAACGTGAAAAGGTCAAGTTACCAATAACCACATCACCTTCACAATCCAACATTTCATCAATCATTTCAATTATTGCTTCGTTTCTCATTTTCTTTACCTCATCAATTAAAGATACCATTATACCAGATTTTACCTGACTTGTCAACCTGTACACCTTAGTTCTCACTAACCAAACTGGAGAACTAAAGTTTACCTACTGATTACCTGAAAGTTACCATGTACGCACATATACTGCAAAAGTAGTAGCATCCTGAAGGACGCAATACGATTGTGTACCATGTGTACGAGGACCACGATACCTAAGTTTTACTTTGAACCCACGGGTTTTGTAATACTTCAGTACTAAGTTCCGATATGAAACCGGCACGCCTTTGTAGAAGGAAGTATTACCCGGAGAACGATAACGCTCAAGGTAGTTAAAAGTATTCATTTGCTCAAGAAAATTCATCATTTAGTATTACTCCATTACTTCATCAATACACGCCAACTCGGCCTGTAACTCTTCCGTACTCATTTGCGGCAGAATCATAGTCACATATTCTACAAATCTACTCGCATCCTTGTACCCAATA
>Ga0208966_1000627_pt1 | contig 11185 bp, 5 predicted proteins | sample GreLakmeHU45MSRF_FD_187701 | JGI IMG/M metagenome (GOLD analysis project Ga0208966, IMG submission 187701) | Freshwater lentic microbial communities from great Laurentian Lakes, MI, USA - Great Lakes metaG HU45MSRF (SPAdes) | ecosystem: Environmental > Aquatic > Freshwater > Lake | place: Great...
AGCAGCAGCACCTCCGGCAGCAGCAGCACCTCCGGCAGCAGCAGTCCCTCCGGCAGCAGCATCCTCGGGAGCTTCAGCTGATCAGGCATCATCTCCTGCAGCTCACGAAGCAGCAGCAGCAAAACTAACGCTTGATAACGAAAAGGTTCTTGATCCTAAACTTCTAGCAAGAAATACCGAAATAGATACCTTCAGTGATCTCGCTATAACACCGGCTATATCCCCCGAAGATACAGCTGCATTTAATGCCGGTGGTGGAGCCTCCTTTTACAGCATCCCTACTCAAAAGTACTTCGTTGACCTTTTAGCATATGCATGCATGTGTTTCTGTAAGCACAATGAGCTTACGAATGATTATTTGGTGCAAAAACTGCAGCGTTTGCAAGCTAATAATTTAACCTACTTTGATGCGGTAACCACAAAGATTGTAACCAGCTTAAATGAAATACAACCAGGTAATCAAATAACGGCAGCATTTATCATAAAATTGCTTGACCAATTGAAATACAAGAGCGTACATCAAGATATATTGACAAAGCTCAAAAACGATAGCTTCAAAGGTGCAATTACCACGATTGGAACAGGTGCAGACACCAAGGTTGATCGCAAAGACTGGCACGCCCTCATAAAGTCACATGCATACATGTTGTATAACCAGAGGAGTATCGAATCGAAACGAGACGAGATACACATTGATGCTGGTCTTGTGAAAGACATTGTTGCAAAATACCTGAAGGAGTACCTTGAAAAGTTACATCCTTCTTTTGAGCAATTGCTCAACCAGATTTTCATGTTTAAAAACGTTATTGAAGAATATGATGCCAAAACGCCTTCGTCCATTATAACATATGTGCGTCTTCGCAAAAACGCATCTGAACTCACAAACGCCCGGTTTAAGATTTCTATCAATGGACACCATAAAACCGCACTACTTCTTGAATATCGACCTGACTTTCATGTCAAGCTTTACAGCCAAGACCAAAATAAGAAGGTGACCGTTCGTGATGACATTGAAAGCCAATTAGAAGCACAAAATACTATTGTTAATGGTCTTCCAGCCCTTGTGAAGAGCAATCTCATTGTGGAAAATACATCGGATTACATCAATGGCATCGGAGCAATTAAACTACCTAACTCATGCTTTACCTACAACTTGGGACCCTTTACTCGTGTGTTTTTGCCAGTTGAATCGAATGAAAAGATTGCCGCACAATGCTCTGAGATCACTGGTAACTTGCTTAATGGCAAGAATGTGTTTATACTAGGGTATGGTTCATCAGGAGCCGGAAAAACGTCGTCTCTCGTTTACTTTACGGATGGAGCCACCCTCGATGAGCGACAAGGTGTCATTGTGCATATGTTGAACTCGAAAGCAATCGTGGACGCATTTGCAACGGTGCAAATGACAGTGTTTGAGTTCATGGCAGATATTTCAGATCCGGAGAAGATGTTCAAGACACATTCATTTAAAGGTGAACGTATTCAGAATCACCCGATATATACAAAGTTCCAAACTATAAAAACGCTACAATATGCGACAGCAAGCAGTAAGCCAAAGCTGCATTTGGATTTTGTTCTTGGCAATGAAGGCTGTACTTTAACTGAAAGGTATACCCACAAGTATCAAGTCATAAACGATGTCGTGAATGGTACAAACATTCCTGAAAAGGTCTTTGACGAGGGAACGAACATTGGGGAAGTCATATCATTAATGGTTGACAAGGATCGCTTGGTGTCAACAACCTCAAACAATCCTCAGTCCTCAAGAAGCCATGTGTTGATCGAGTTGAAGATGATAAGAAGGAAAGGTCAAGATGCCGCCGCAGATGCAAACACAAAAGACGCATTTTTGTTTGTCGGAGACTTTGCAGGACTCGAAAATGAGTTTGATTGCACGAACACAAGTGACTTGTTGAACTGGGCAACAGTTTCCCGCAATGTGAAAGAAAAGAAGAAGTACTATGACACTGCAACCGTCATCAAGGAAAGCAAGAATTATCAAGAAGGATATTGTGGTGTACCTAAAAATGATGACGCATTGCCTCTTCTAGTGGAATCAGATACTGACATGACAAACTTCGTTGAGAAGAAGAGTAGGATTTTGGAGATTGGAGAAGAAATAAGTGCACGCATTCATAATTTGAGTATAGTGAAAGATCAATTAACGAAAAATGAAACACGCATGCATGACCTAAGAGTCATTCACGCATCCCAAAAATCTGAAATAGCGCGATTAGAATCGTCCCAGTATCAACCAAAGATAGATGCAGAAGTAGAACGTAAAATTGCTAAGATTTCTAAATACAGATCTGATGTTGGTGCTGTTGAAACGTTGTTTAAAACATATGCAGGATTGAAAAAACAAAAAATAACGAAATCACTCCCAAAAACAAAATCTTCAGTTCGCACTGAAGACCTTACATTAAATGATGATGGTATTAAAAAGGCGAAGACAGAAACTGAAACAGCATTCAATAGCCTTTACATTTCAGTCAAAGACATTTTAGGGAGTTTGACCGATAAAGATCAATTACGGTTTAGTCAACCAATTAACGCAGATTTAGTCTTTTCTGAAATATCCCCTTATGACCAGTTGATACAACTTACAAATAAGGTTAATAAGATTGAAGAAGGAGTGATAAAACTTGTAGAATCACTGAGGTCTTTAGACGTTAATGCCATCAGAGATTTTGAAAGGGCGAAAACCGTGCAAGTAAGTGCTGAAAAAGCAAAAGATAATGTTACCAAAAGCGAACATGCGAATATAAGGGCATCAACATTGGATCTGAAGAGCCAAGAAAGTCAGCTGCAAAAATCAATTACGGCACTTAAGGCCGAACAAAAATCCTTAAATGATATGTTGGCCAGTGCATCAACTGCCCTTACAAAAGCATGCATGTGCCGCGTCCACGAAGGCCGATTCATTAACAACACAGTCTTGAACATGCGCAATGCAATTGTAACAGGTATGCAAAGCGCCGATGGAAAGTCTTCATTGGTGCCCAAATACCTTCGCAAATGCAGTTCTTATCAATGCAATCCTCTTTTGGATAACTGTTTCAAGTCTAAAGGTCGCGGGAAATGGGTTGTGAGCGAGATCATGGACTACATTAAAACAAAGGGGTCTGACCCCATAGTTTGCATATTCACAGTAATGAACATATCAAGCACTGCAAATGATCCCCCTTTGTTACCGTTTGTTGATTTGCGCGATTTACGCTATGAGCACGAACGGCTTCTAAGTATTACCCAAGGTGGTGATTTATATGAGCTTAATATGCTATTTAAGGAGGCAGAAAACACAGCGAACCAAGATGCCATAACATATCTTCGCGATCTTATCATAACACACATCAAACAAGATGCCGAGAAGCTTTTCAGTGATCAAGTGAGCGACGAGGCTTTGGATCGTTGTGTGGATTGGGTTAAATATTTTATTGCCATTCCCACTGGGACCGAGTCAGCCGAGGAATCATCGGGTATCAAGGTGCGCCCCACTGTATTCACAGATGATGAAGTGCAAACAATTAATAGTCTTGTTGATGGATTGAAAATGCACAGAGATGTCGATGTTTTTCAGCCTTTAACGAAGTTGATCGAGTTCATAGATAAAAAGAACAGCATGTCAGTACTTGGAACATTGGAGTTCACAGACTTGATCGCAAAATACGACCTTGTCTCCATTCCTTGCGTCGAAGTGGCTGGTAGTAGTAATAATATGGCATATGTACAAGACGCCAACTATAACACAAGAAAGGGCATCATGACTGTAAGTGGAGCTGAGCACTTACACACACGACTTCGAGCTGGTGGCGCCGGTCTCGACCCCGTAGCCGCCCTCCCCCAAACCCAAGTCGACAAGAGCAAGAGCACGCTGAAGAAGCTCGGGGAGCTCTCGGGCAAGTGGAAGGACGTCAAGTACGAGTTCGATGCCGCCGTCAAGATGTTCGAGACCTTCCTGGTGTTCTCGGGCTCGCTCAAGCCCTCGTCCTTCGAGACCTTTGCCGCAGGGTCTTCGTACGGCCCCGAGTGGATCGCCAAGCTCTCCAAGATCGAGGAGACCATGGTGGCCTTCCTTAAGAGCGCCAAGACCGACCTGATCGCCCTCCTCGACGGCGATGCCGAGCTGGACCCGATGAAGAAGGCCGAGTTTATGGGCGACGTGAACAAGGTCTACGACGGCAACAACGGCGAGAAAGACAAGGTGCTGCCTATTATCCAGCAGTACAAGACGTACTTTTCGAACGTGACAAGTACCTACAACACCATCAAGGCCACGTTGCAGACGCTGTACCAGAAGCTGAAGACGGAGCGTAATGTCGCCCTCGAGGCCGCCAAGGCGCGACCGGTCTCCCGAATCTATGGTGGTGGACCGGAGGAAGATGCAGCCGCAGCAGCTGCAGCAGCCAAAGTAGAACCAAAAGACAACGACTTCATCAAAACAGAAGATGATAATAAGATCAAGAAGACCGTAGGCGAAGCAGACACCGCAAACACTGCAACAAAAGGCACCATCGCCACCGCCAACGGCGCGCTCGACAATGTCATCACCAACATCGAGCGCGTCTACCGTATGCAGTCGAGCCCGGCCCTGATGTCGACCATGGGCGACAACCTCTTCGCCAAGATGCTCAATGAATACTTGACGGACAAGGGCACCAACTCGACGGCCGAGTTCAAGGCCCGCGATAAGCTCGTGACCACGCTCGAGGCCAATCAGCTCATTCCGGCCGAGGTGCTCAAGGTCAACCGGATGGACCGCGTCGTCTTCATCTTCACCACGCTCTTCATACGTCTCTTCTGCCTCAGCCTCGTCGAGTTCCTGATCGAGCGCGGCAGCATCAAGACCATCACGGCCGCCACGTTTGCCTTCCTCGGCCTCTACACGGCCGTCTTCGTGGCCTTTGCCCTGATGGTCAACATCGACCTGTACCGCCTGCGCATCGTGTTCAACATGCTCAACATGCACGCCAACTCGGGCCACGTGTACCTGCACCTGGGACTGCTCTGGCTCATTGGCTTCTTCATGTATACCATCCTCACGAACATCAATGTGTTCAATTTTGGCGTTAAGGTCACGGCCATCAACGACTACGAAAAACAACAGCTCATGTCCAAGCTGCAACTGCTCACACTGATCGTGTGGTGCGTCTTGACATTGGTGATCATTCTGGCCTAAGCCGCTAGCTCCAAAAGCACCGTCCATTGTCGGCTCTCATTCAGCACAGGGCTGTCGTCGGCCATCACTATATTTTTTGCTACAACACTGGCCAATGTAACACGTTGACCACTGCCCGTGACCAGTACGTCTGTTGACTTAGCAACGCTTTCTGCCTCTTTCCACAAGAACCCATCCTGCCCGAGATCGAGACGGTGCCCCGTCCAATCAAGGACCTCCAACGTCCACGGCGTCGGAATAGGCCTGATGAAACGTGCACCTGCCTCGACGGGCGCAAAGGTCGTGCCCCACGTTGTGTCGGCGCCACGTACCAGGATGCATTCGGTGATCGCGTCCCCGACGCCCGTCACACGTAAAATGATGAAAGGCGTATGTGCAAAGCTGCTGGCCAAGGACGCAGGGAGCAGCACGGCGGCTATGGCGACATGGCTAGCATCTGACATCGCGGGCAACGGGCCGGGCCACGTGATGACGGCGCGATCCCGCTGGTACGTCCATGGCCGCTTCATGGACAGAATGGGCACAATGCGGCCACGTGGTGCGCGACTCTGCGGCATTGGTGGTGACGCTGGTGCTGCTACGACAATGGGTGCTGGAAGGCTTCCTAGTCCCTCTTGGCCCATGGGCCCATCGTCAAAGGCTGGCTGTAGCTTTACAGCGGGTGTAGCGGCAGTAGCCCAGCGCCTTTCCGTCTCGAGGGCCTGCAGCCGATTGAAGAAGGCTTGCTCTGGGTCTGCGGACTCGGCAGGGTGAAAGAGAGGCGGCGGCTGTTGAGGCTGGTGAGGCTGCTGAGGCTGCTGAGGTTGCTGAGGTTGCTGAGGCGGCTCGGGCTGCGACTGCTGTGGTGCCAAAGGTTCCTCGCTCATGATCAAGGCCCTTAATGCCCGAATGGTATCCGACAGGATCGCTCGGTGCAGCTCGACCTCATCGGCACTCTTGCTTTCGGGCCGGCCATACACCGTCTGAATGGCATGCCCCAAGGCCGATCGAAAGGAATCGGCCCCTACGAGCGCCACGACGTCGACGTCATGCTTGTCCTTGAAGAAGCGTTGGACGGCCGAGGCCAGACGTTGCGCCGTCTCGCGTTGCATTGCAAACCTTTACGCCTTCAACATACCCATAGGACCCATTCCTTTAAGCCTTCTTCGAGCGCGCCTTTTTCAAGCGCGCGTCCTTCCCCTTGCCGCCCGCCGCCGCCCGAAACAGCAGCTCCCTCAGCTTGAATGCATTCACGTCACGCAACGGCAACGACGTGATCATCTTGAACGTCACGGGCGCCGTGTCCGTCAAGAGCCGCTTGGCCTCGATCGGCAACGTGCGCTTCCCGTTGGCCAGTGCCTTTGCGGCCCGCTCCTCTTGCGTTGACTGTTGGGTCCTTCGGTGCACACGGTCACTGTCATACTTGAGACGCTCCAACCACAAGATCTGAAAGAGCATGCTGAACATGCCGCACTCGGTATTGGCGAACTGGTGCTGGGCCCGGGACCAGTCAACGCGAAAGGTCGCGGACGGGTAGAGCGTCTGCATCTGGACGCGCCACGTCTCCAAGTATCGGGCAATGGGCGCCGGTGGGGCCTTGCCGACGCTGTCGTAGTAGTACACGCCATAGGACGGCAACGTCGGGTCCAGCACGGCGAACGTGGACGTCCAGTGCGACCCGGGCTCGTCGTGGCGGTCCATGTTGGTAATGAAGCCGGCGTAGACCTTGCCCACAGCGATCAGGTCCTTGCCAAGCTGCACCGAGCACATGTAGGGCGCATGGCATACACCACCGCCGCCGCCACTGGCCTCGTCACGTTCCGCAAAGTCCACCGGGTGCACGCCCAGAAAGGCAAACTTGAACGCGGCCGACGTGCTGTACTGGCCCATGACGGAATCGATGTCGTAGTTGTTGAGCCATTCCTTCGGCTTCGCAGTCCACGCACGTGGCTTCTTAGGACGCAGGGACGCGGCCACCGTCGGCGATCGGGCTGCATCGAGCTTGTCGACCCAGCAGGCCTCAGTGTTGGCGCCCTTGCCCTTGCACACCGGCGCCAGCTTGGACCGAAGGGCCTTGGCGAGCTTGGCGGGCGACTCAAGCTCCGCGGCCCCGATCGGTGCCCCGGGGTTCTGGTCGTTCCAGAGGCGCGCCAGCTGTTGCAGAGCATCGACGTCAAAGCACGATTGGTGCCGCTTATAGGCGAGCTCGCCTTTGGGCGAACACACTTGCATGAGCTAATCTACCCGATACCCTGTCTCTTGAAGATTCAACAGATAATCAAAAATAACACATTTAGCACTTTTAGCATCGTTAGCACATCGCACACCCAAAGCAAGAAGTGCGAGCTGTTTTCTTTTTGGTACGCACTGCAGGCTCCGTACCGTTTGCATTCACGTCTACGTCAATGGCCACCTCGGCATCCTTCTCATTGTCCTTGTTCTCCTTGTTCTTCTCTACCTTTGTAATGGTCCCTTCCACATTGTTTGCAGGTAGGTACACGATGGCCTGGACAATGTAGGTGTTTCTGTTGACCGCTTCAACGTCTTCAACGGCTTCAACGTCTTCTTCATCCTCAGTCGACCCATTGTGCACGCGAAGCACCAGGGTTCCATCGTCTGCTAGGCCCGTCGGCAATGGCTCCACATCGGTCGCCAAAAACCCAATGTTGATGGCAACCCACTCGGTACCGCACGGGACACAACGGCTCTTTGTGAAATGCGACTTGATGGGCTCTGCGGGCTCCTCCATAAGCAGACTGTCTACACTCGGCTCTATCTTAGCATCCGTAATGCACAACGTGACACCCTCGCGCTGCGACAACGTCAAGAAGGTGGATCCACACTTGGGGCAACCAGCATTGCTGACGATCGTATTCTTTTTCTTACATCTACCAGATTGGTGCTTGGTGATCCAAGGGTCTGAGGGCGCTTCAAAGTTGTCGAAATTGCAAAGGTCACGGCCTCCACTCCCTTCATTGTCACCAAAGATACTGTAACCGGCCACCATGTCTAAAATGGCGCGAACGGCGCAAACGGCGCAAACTGTGTAAACATGTCATCTGCTCCTTCTCTTTAAGCCAAGATCGGCCATTTTACTGTGTATATCAAGTAATAACCAGTCACTACTATGTCGCGACCGTCCCACCCACTTCGCCCTTTAAAAGCCCTCGGTCAAGGCTTATCCGGATGTGTGGTAACTCCGGCATTGAGTTGCGCAAGCAATATTGAGGTAAATGAAGTCAACCAAGGGTCAAAGGTGCAAACAACCGACGTTTCAAAACTTTACTACAATGGCGATGTGCACAGCGACCCGCACTACAAGCAGGACTGGGAACTACACAAAGTTCTAGCTACGATCGACCCTAAACGGCAGTACTACTTGTGGGGAAAGCAAATGTGCGACGTCAGCGAAGAGGACCGCAATCGCGCAGCGACGCAATGCAACGAGACCTCATACGGAAGAAAGCTCTCGACCAAGCAAATAATAATGCCCCGGGGCGCCAACACACTCGAATCGTGGCTGCATAAGCGTAAGGCAAAGGGCAATCCTCCGACAATGGAGGAGGTCATTCAAATGTTGCGCAATGTGGTCATCGGTCTGTCCAAACTTGAAGAACCCAAGATCATCCATGGCGACATCAAAGCCGAAAACATAATGGTCATGCCAAACAAGACCACACGTCTCATTGACTTCTTTCCTGTTAACAAATATCATTACAAGAAAGCGTGGTACTACAACCAGCGCAAATACAGAGACATGCGGGAGCTCGGAACCATGCTTCACAATATTCTGAGCAATGGACTTGTCAAGAGCGACAAAACACCCCCAAGGACCTACGATCGCTTCATCACATCTAACCTTAACGACAAACTGCCTTCAGATGTTCTAAAAGGGCTATTTGCTTCCTTGCCTAGTCCGTTCTCTCAATCTCAGTCCCACTCATCGACAATTAACTCCTCCGTATCGTTACCACCCCCGACAAGCCCGGTTAAGCCCAACAAGCCCGGTCAAGCCCAACAAGGGCCAAGGGTCCAGTCAAGCCCCGCGAAGCCAGTCCCGTCACGCCAGTTAAGCCCGACAAGCCCAGTTAAGCCGAACAAGCGTGTTAAGCTTAATAGGCAAAGTTAAAGTTTATTTGTCCATCCTTTACGAAACTTTAGGCAAATGACCCTGATGACCCAGGACTCTGACCAAGGACCCGAGGACCGCCTTTTTACACGAGTTAATCATATATGTAAAATAACAACTTTTCAAAGATAATCGGTCCGATAGACTGGGGGTATTCCGTGGTGCACGTTGACCGGAGGTTCCGTGGTGCACGTTGACCGGAGGTTCCGTGGTGCACGTTGACCGGAGGTTCCGGACGCCCCCCCGTTTTACTTACCACACCGCAGATCGGCCAACGTCGTATCGCAAGAGGCCGCATCCTTGTCATTGACACCAAGGTACAACGTGATCTTAGAGCCGTCCGCGTCGGCATGTAAACCGCTCACGTACTCGACGCCCCAATGCGCCACCCAGAAGGGTGAGGATATGAAGGTCACGGCTCCACGTGCTAAATCCATCTCGATCCAATGGTGCAAGTAGCTCAGACGTGTCACCAGTTTCGTGTTGTCGTTAAAGATGATGTCGTGGCCGATGCAGCCCCAGACGTTGCCGTGCAAATGAATGGGGGACGTGCTGCCCCGGTAAGTCGCATTGCCAAGGTCAGGACAGGATGCACCGCCTGCATCTGCATGCCATTCTAGGTTTTGGACGCGCTCCATATGCCATGAGGGCTGCACAGAGCCTTCCTCCTCACGCACACAGTAGATCGTGGACTTGTAAAGGTCGAGCAAATGCAACGTCTTCACTCCGTTCAACTCCTTCACAAAGGGACAAATGTTCTTGATCGGCCGCACACCAAAGTCGAGTACCTGGATACACTCTACCTTTGACAGATCGGCACAGATGCGACCGAGCACCATTTCATTATTCATGGCGGCCGAGGCATGCGTAGTGGTGGCCGTGAACCAGAGGCGCCCCTCGAACACACAGATGCGTAGGTCCTCGAGGCCCTGAAACAGGTTCACGGTTGGCTCGAGCATGCTCATGTCATAGGCGACCTGGTGCAGCTTCGACGTCTCTGTGTTGTAGATCAAGATGTGATTGGTCTCGCACACAGCGTCGTGCATGGTCATGCGTATGTAGATGTACTGCCCTGCCCGGCTCGGATTGAAGCATACGGCATTCTTGGGCAGCGACGACGTCTCAATCAGCCGCGAACATGCACCTGGCAGGTGGCGTATGTAAAGTGGCATTTTTGCGGACAGTTAACGAACCCTATGGTCCATTGCTTTAAGTGCCGTTGGTTTGACATTGGTGTACCTTGTTTTTGTTGGTCTACGTCGGTCTACGTCGGTCTACGTCGGTCTACGTCGGTCTACGTCGGTCTACGTCGGTCTACGTCGGTCTACGTCGGTCTACGTCGGTCTACGTCGGTCTACGTCACATTATGTCAGGCCACATCGGTCTACGTCACATTATGCTTGGTCACGTCTGTCTACGTCACATTATGTCAGGCCACATCGGTCTACGTCACATTATGTTTGGCCGCGTCTGTCTACGTCACATTATGTCGGGCCGCATTGGTCTACGTCACATTATGCTATGTCACGTCAGGCTGCGCTCGGTTGCACTGGGCCACACTGGGCCACACTGGGCCACCGTGGGCCACACTGAGCCACACTCGGTTGCATTAGGATTCTATTAGTATTGTGGGGTTTTTCGGCGCAAACTGATTTTTAACTTTACCAACATGCATTACCAATTGTTGATTGCATGTTGTAAAAGCCAAGCAAAGCCAAGCAAAGCCAAGCAAAGCCAAGCACAGCCAAGCAGAGCCAAGCAAAGCCAAGCAAAGCCATGCAGAGCCAAGCAGAGCCAAGCAAAGCCAAGCAAAGCCGTGCAGAGCCAAGCAAAGCCATGCAAAGCCAAGCAAAGCCAAGCAAAGCCGTGCAAAGCCAAGCAGAGCCAAGCAGAGCCAA
>Ga0208966_1000632_pt1 | contig 11095 bp, 7 predicted proteins | sample GreLakmeHU45MSRF_FD_187701 | JGI IMG/M metagenome (GOLD analysis project Ga0208966, IMG submission 187701) | Freshwater lentic microbial communities from great Laurentian Lakes, MI, USA - Great Lakes metaG HU45MSRF (SPAdes) | ecosystem: Environmental > Aquatic > Freshwater > Lake | place: Great...
AAAAGAGGCTGCCATCTGTTGGACTTGGAATACAAAATTACCTGCTGCCGTTTCTCCTGCAAATGCTCCTTTAATTTTATTATCAATTAAATCTATATTTTTTTGAGTTTCAATTAAATCTTTATCAAATCCTGCTACTAGTCCAACTTTATCACCAACTAATCCATAATTGTACGCTAATGCACCTAACGCGGCTCCTAATGCGAATAATGCAGTTGTTAATCCTTTGCCACCGTTGGTTGCAGTTTTCATTACATCGGTCAATTCCCGTATACCTTGCACACCTGAACCACCTATTTGATCTAATGTCGTATTTACTCCTTCTAAAATCTTTTCGCTTCGTTTGGCAGCATTTGCAAAAGATTCCATTTCTGTTGTGGCCATTTGAAATGCTTTTGCTGTTGCTTTACCAGCTTTGGTGGATGTATCAATTGAATCTACTAATTTTTGGTAATTCTTATAAGAATCTATAATAGCTTTATTATATTCACTTTGAGTTTTTTCACCTTTGGATAACCCTACAACTGAATCTGCTATTGTTTTTTTGGTATCTTTATACGCTTCGGCGGCTTTTAGTATTGCCTTTTTATTACTATCGGTTAATTTTGTAGAATGTTCTATTAAATCTGCGGTGCTCCGTATAAATTCGTTTGTTTTTTTAAGATTTTTATTTATAATATTATACGCATCGGATTGTTTTCCCAATGAATTGGTAATACTACTTAAAGAATTCTCATATTCATCTAAATCCCTAAGAGCTTTTATAGAAATCGCATCTATTTTAGTTGGCTTAGTCTTTGCCATATCAGTTTAATATCATTAAGTACCAATAACTTTATCTATTCGATCAGTTGGAAGACCGTTCGCTTCCAATGCCCGTTTCATAGCGATAAGACTATCATCCATATCTTTATCCCATTTTGCCCACGCGTTGGCTAATTCTGGATCCTTTTTTCTTATGTTTGCAATAAATCTATCTTCTTTTTTTTCGGCTTTTGCTTTAAAAAAAAGAGAAAGTAATTTATCTAATACTCCTTCTGATATAATTCGTTTTGGCATGAGGTTGTTATTATATTACTATTATAAGTATTATCTTCTTTTAGTTTTAGAAGAATTATTTGATTTTACCTTTTCTATGGTTTCGTTCTCTTCCGTTTTCGCCTTCAATAGTTCTCTCCAATAAAACTCTCTTAATTTAGTTGGCATAAAATATACATCATTCCAATTAAACCCACCGTTTGAGTGGTATATCATTTGAAATATTTTTTGATGTAAAACTACTGTGTAATTACTCGGTAGGATAAAAAAAGTCTACCCCAAAAGGTATACGAAGAGCCTCCGTTTCTCCGGTGAATGGTGATTCATATTCAAATTTTAAATCTAAATCAGGAGTTAATGTTGAAATATGCTTACGTAATGCTTTAGAATCTCCAGCTAACAATCGGTTTGATACAAAATTACTTATATGTCCAAAATCTCTATTACCATCAACTTCAATTATAATTCTACGATATCGGGTTGTTATCTCATTACTTTGTTTTAAAGTCTTTTCACTTGCCTCAATATCTTTATTAATAGCAATTTCATCACCATGCGTTAATAACTTAAATTTGATTGTTGCTTTGGATTTAGGTAAAATATAATCGTATTCATTTTTTCTATTTAACTGTGATTCGTCAATCTCTTTTATTTGTATTTTAGAAAGGTCTACCGTTACTTCAACAGGTGTACCCTCACTTGGGTCACTCACTGTTACTTGATACTCTGGACCAAATGCTAACATCCTAGATGTAACCAATATTGCGTTCTTATCTCCAATTAACAAATCATTTATATTAACACCGGATTCTACTACAACTGATTCCAATAATTTATCCAAATGAATACCTTTTCTGATTAAGTTAGTCGAAGTTAGTATATCTTCTTCTTTGGCTGTCATCAATTTTATTGTAATTTCACCTTTTGAAAGTGGTGAGTTTTCTGGATAACACAACCCCTTTGATGGTAAACTAATAACTTCGGTTGGGAATGGGTAATTTTTTTGTGAATGAGTGGTATTTGTATTCAATCCTCTCGTAACTTGTTGTTCTATGTTTTCTTCCATAATATAATAACTAATAATTTATATATAAATATATACTTTTTAAAAAATAAAAAAAGGGATAACATTTCTGCATCCCTTCTATTGTAATCTATAATTTAACTATTAATATTCTAAAATTGCGAAATCATAAGTTAAAGTTAATGAAATTGATAACGGGTCGTTTGAAGCCCAATCCAATTCACCAAAATTTGCTTGTGAGATAAACGCTCCTTTTAATGTCCACTGTTCAACCTTATCACCCACCGGTCCTAATAAGTAAAATGTAATATCTTTCTTATAGAACGCAGCGTATCCATCTCGGCCTGTTAGGGATTCGTGTGATGTTCTAATCCACTCCATTACCTGTTGTGCTCCAGATGGAACGATTGGGTCATATAATGTAATTTCTACATCATCCCAATTGGATTTACCTTTAATCTTCCTTCTTACGTTGATGTGGTCTAACTCAACGATTTCAGATGTGAAAGTCGGTCTGTTAGCAGTTTTTACCAAATATGATTCTATACCATCAATTTCCATTATGAACCTGTTTCCTAATTTTGGTTCAAAATTGGTATAGAACATTTTATCAAACTCTAATACTTCTGCCATTTTATTTTTTTATTTAATTGTTTCTTACTATAAGTATATTATTTTATTTTTTATGATCCAAAACTTGCACCAGTCGGTAAGATATTAAAATCAATTTGAATAAATTCTGCCGTTTTAGTTGGTTGTAAGAAAATAGCTCCTCTTAGGATATTTCTATCTATTACATCAGGAGTGTTATTACTCTCATCCATTACTACTCTAAATGCGTACAAACCTTGTCTTTGTTGGATTGATTCCAAATAAGGATTTACGATATTTAAGAACCTATTTCTAGTTGTAGATGTATTTTGTTCAAATACTAAATATCTAGAAGTAGATGCGATATACTTTCTAACAGTTAATAATAATCTTCTTACGTTGATTCTATCTAATGCAGATGGCTTATCTTGTAAGGTTTTCTGTCCAAATACTACAATTCCTTGTCCAGGGAACTGAACGATTGGGTTTACCTTTCCTTCATATAATGTATCCTTTTCAGATTGAGTTAATCTATTCAATACACTAACTGCTCCTACTAATCCACCTCTATTTAATCCAGCTGGCGCGAACCATTCTGCTGCTACTCTATCGTTTGCCGCAAATACTCCAGGTAGTAATACTGATGGTGGTACTGAAATTAATTTGTTTGTGTTAACATCGATTGTCTTAACCCAAGGATAGTAAGTTGCTACCATATTTGAATCAACTTCCCCTGCTTGCGTTACAACTTGCGATACAGAATCATTTTGTGATGTTGTATCCATAATATAGAAACAATCATCTCTTTGTTCAACCATATCTAAAACTGAAGTTACTACCGAAGAGTGCAATCTTCTTACAACACCTGGCGTTACAACCATATTGATATCAAATTCATCAGCGTTAGATAATGCTGCGATATGTTTAGTGTATGCTACTGAACCTGATGATAATGAGTTTGTTAAATTAAAACCTTGTGAGTTTCCTTCGATTATATCAGAACCTTTATAAATTGAAGTTGTTGGATTTATACCATCAAAACCTTCTTGGAATGCTACTACGAATTGTGCAGTTGTATTACCTACTGATAATGTACCACCATTTGCTGCATCTAAACCAAATACTGAATTAGAACCTACACCTGCTCCTGTTGGAATTGGTTTGATATAAATTGAGTTATCTGTGTTACCATCTAAATCAATACCACCATATACAGTTGATGAAGAAGTTACAAATGTTACTGCAGGAATTAAAGCTCCTACACCAGCTGATGCCGAAATAGGTAAATAATATGCTGCGTGTCCAAATGGAACTGCTTGAACTGGCGCTGATTCATTTAAGTTTTTAATTCTAACATATTTTGAATTATTAACCCAATCACCTGTTTCAGTTATTTTACCGTCTGATGCAATTGTTCTTTTTCTATCACCAATTACTCTACTGATATAGTTTGGAGAATTGGGGTCTAAGTTTATATTTGAATATGTTTCTAATACTACTTTTTTCTTATTTGTATCAGAATATGTTCTTACAACTAATGTGAATGTACCATAATCAGTACCATTTACTGAACCAGCTGCTTTTATATTTGTAATTCCGATTTTTACTTTTGTATTTGCTACGTTTCCAGCACTGATTGTTTCTAATTGGAATAAATTATATCTGTCACCGGAAATAGTTTGAGATTTGATATATGGAGTTACCGCTTCTTGTGCATCAAATGTAAATAATTGGTCATCTAATATTGTTAAAGAAGATGATGTATTTGTACCAATTGTTACACTATGGTTTTTGAAAAATCCATATACATATGCACCTTTAGCTCCTACCGGAGATGTACCAAATGTTGCTTCAATATCGTTTGTATCTTGTGAATCAACTGATGATGTTCCTGCAAAATTTGTTGAACCACTTACACTAATAATAAAGTCACCATTTCCTAAACTACCCGTAAATGTTGTACTGGTTAATCCTGTTACTAATGTATTTTTATCAGTAGGGAATAAAATACCAACTGATGCTGATACTGAACCCGTAGTTACTGTTACTAATAAAGGATTTTGTGCAGTATATCCACCAATACCACCTACTCTACAAATAGTTGCAGTTCCCGCTTCTCTTAAATAATTTTGTACTGCCAAAGGAGTATAATATGTGTCATCCACAATACCAAAAAGAGTTTCAAATTCAGATTGTGAATTAACGATTGTAGGAGTTAAAGGGCCTTCTTTAAAAGGACCTATAAACGCTGCACCTATTTCAGCTACCCCTTGTTGTAAGAATGAAAGGTCATTTTCTTTTGTAAAAACACCAGGTGATACGATTTTTTCTGCCATTGTATTATTATTGTTTAATTTTTATTATCTCCATATAAATATAAACTTTTATTCCAAAACAACATTTTTATTACTTATATGTTGGTGAGAAATAATCATATACTTGTCCTACTGATGCTGCTGATTGTAATGTGTTGTAGAATAATACTGCCCCAATCTGTCCATTCCAAAACGTTGTTCTTGCACTATTACTACCTATTGTTACATAGTTAGTAGATGATGGTGCAGTGAATGCATTTGCGGTAAATGTTCCTACTGATGTTTTATCTACATAAACCGTTACAGTTCCAGATGGTTGGAAAGTTGCTGAAATCATATACCAAACGTTTGATGGTAATGAAGTTGTTAATTGTGCACTATTACCCAATGTACTACCATAGAATTTTACTCTATTTAAAGTAGAACTATCAGATGATTCAATTGCTATACCATAAAACCCACCATAGTCAAAAATGTGTCTTGTAGTTGTACCTAATGTTGTTGTAGGTCTAATCCATAAATGAATTGTACCGGTGTTAGTATTAAATTGAGTTATACCACCATTGATATTAGATGCAGTATCTTTATAGAATAAATCACCACCATCAAAAGAATAATATCTTTCTTTTCTACTTGCACCATTATTGTATGATGGATTTGAACTTGCTAATGATAGAGGTGCCTGTGCTCCAGGTCTAACACCCGTACCATAACCACTCATATCCAATACATCCACCGATGGTGTTCCCGTTGATGGTAGTGTTAATGATGCAAATGATGCAGTTTTAGCAGGTTCTAAATACATTCTCAATCCAGAAGATGGAATATAAGGTTGGGTTGCTGTTCCTTTATTATGTGATATTGTACCATTTGCCAAATACACATCGGCATTTTCTACATTTATAGTTACAATTTCAATATCATCAATTACTTGTGCTATATCATATACTTCAATTTCTTCTACGCCACCTTCTTCGGTAAATTTAACAATTAAATCACCAGGAAATATGTTTTCTACATTTTTGAAATGATATTTTTGAATTTCATTATCAAATACCCATAGTGGGTGTGTTCCGGTTGATTGAATCAAACCATCATTTATATTGTAATATCCACTTGCAAAGTTAAATACTAAATTTTCAACTACTACTTCGGTATAAGAACCTGAATTACTTTCTAATTGATAAAATCTCCAATCTACATTTTCAGAATCTAATGGTTGTGATTCATCAGGTAATCCTGCTGGCACCCATGCTTTAATTACATCTCCAACATTTAAATCTTCAACATCGATATCACTACCATTTGATAATTTTACTTTTGTACCAAATAATAAACAAAAATCAGGTTGGTTTATTGTATTATAAACATCTACTGCGTATAAAGTCTTTGTAGTTAATGTACCATAATTTGTTGCATTCAAATTATATCCATCTGCATATTGCATAGATAAAATAGAACTAGCTTCCGAATAGTTTGCTGCTGCAACTGCCGCAGGTGTTAATGGAATTATGGTTGGTCCTGTTGTAAATGTTCTAGTTCCTGCCGTAAAGTTTGCATTACCAAATGAACAAGTATAATTGTTTGTAACTTGTTGGACTTTAGAATAAAAAAGTGAACCAGTTGTTGTAAATGAAAATTGTGCGTTTTCAGCAGTACTTTCAACTATATATGTAAATGTTGGAACTGTTACAGTAATGGCATCTGTTGCAAATGATGTAAATGCACTATTTGCAGCATTACCACCGAATTGTCCTATTGATGCTTGCCCACTTCTTATAGAACCACTTACTGCTCTGTATAAATTTCCTAAAGATAAATTAGTTCTTGCCATTATTTATGTGTTATTCTTTGTTATAAATATCTAAAAGTTTTTCTTTCCAATCATCTTTATTTGAAAAGTTTTTAATCATCCAATTTTTAAGTTTTTCAAATTCCGTTTTACGGGTTTCATAATCATCCTCACATATTTTTTGGTAGGTCTCTCTAAATGATATCGCATCACCCGCTTTGTATTTATAATCAAGTGGTACGTGCCATTTTTCATGTAGTATTGGAAGCTTTCCCCAATCCACTGCTTCAAAAATCCCATATCCAAATGGTTCATATTCAAAGCAAGAGTGAGATATTCCCCAATCAAGTCCATAGAACCTTTCTTTATATTTATAATCAAATTTGTAAACTTTTGTTTTTTCAAATTTGTATCCATATTTCTTTTTATAGTATTTGTTGAATGTTTCTGAATTGGTAGAAATATATCCACCCAATCCATCCATATATTCAACATTCTTTCTACCCTCCACTCTCGCTGCGTATCCTAATTCCTTTGAGTTTGAAAGTTCTTTATTTTGTGTAAATGTATAATTATTTGAAATATGATGTAAATTATCCGTTTTGTATGGAAAATGGTATAACCCTATCCAAATTTTATTTTTAATTTTATCAATCATTTCTGATTCATATTCCCAATTACCATACCAATGCAAGTATTCTTCTTTTTGCATCTGTGCTATTAAAGACACTTTTGTTAAATTGTGAAATACTATTGAATCAATTTTTTCTAAATATTGATGTATTGCGGTTGTTGGTGTGTAATGACCGTGTAGTATATGTATCTTTCTAGCTCCTTCAAATATTTTTAATATTTTATCTTCTGATATTTCCCAAATGTGGTCAATTTCAATTGGAAACTCTTCATAATTATCAGGCTTTTTTCTATGAAATAATAGAAGAGGTTTTACCTTCAATTCAGGCGATACCTCTTCTATCCAGTGTGATACCCACATATCCGCGCCACTATTAAACCACGGTCCTCCTGCGGTTGTATAGTAAACATCGTACATATTATAAACCTTTATTTACAGAATTATTTAGATCTATTCTTAATTGCTCTATTTGTAATTGTTGTTCTTTAATACCTTCAATTAGTAATGCAACTAACTTATCGTATTTAACTGCTTTGTATCCGTTTTCACGAGTTTGAACTAATTGTGGAAGAACTGCTTCAATTTCTTGTGCAATTACTCCAACATCATTTCCTTCATATCCGTGCTCAATTTTATTCTCTTCTTTCCAATCGTAAGTATTACCACTAATCTTTCTAATTTTGTCTAATGCGTTTTGGATTGGAACGATATTTTCTTTGAAACGAATATCCGAAGATGAGAATGCTACAATATCATTAGTTGCATCAATTCTACCTGCGGTTGCTGATGCAGCCATACCAACTCCCAATGAATTGTGCCTAACATCCGATGTAGTTAATAAGTTTTGGTTAATAACAGTACCATATCCAGTTGTTGAACTTAAAGTTATTTGAGCCGAACCCGATACTAAGTTTGGAATAGTAATATTAGCAGAACCATCAAAAGAAGTTCCGTTAATTGTCCTCGCAGTTGTTAATGCAGCTGCAGTTGTTGCTGTTGAAGCGTTACCGGTTAAAGCACCTACAAACGTAGTTGAAGTTACCGAAGTTAAACCTGCTATGGTTGTTGAAGTTGCGCCTAATGCAGTAGAAGTTGAACCAATAGTAATTGTACTATTAGTTAATTGTGCATTTCCAATTCCTGTTACTTGAGAAGAACCACTTACTATACCCGCTGGTATAGAAGAAATATTTGCATAAGTAATTTGTGATGAACCAGATACAATACTTCTACCCTTAGTTTCGTAAGATGAACTTGCTGCGTTTAAGTTTGCTACTGAAATTGTATTTGCTGATGCTGAACTAATCAATGAACCACTTATTGTTGCTAAGTTAGTATTTTGAGTTAATTGAGAAGAACTGAATGAGTTTAATGAATCTAATATTCCAATCACTTGAGATGAACCACTTACTACTCCGTTTGTTGCATTTATTGTGCCATTAAACGATGTTGCAGTTGATGCACCTATTGTTGTAATTGAACCACTAACTCTTAATGAGCCAGTTAGTGATGTTACTGCTAATGATGATGTACCAAATGTACTATCACCTCTTGCTATTACACCACCATCTAATGCCATTCCATTACCACTATTAGATAATGTACCTACAATTGCGTTACCTGCTCCAACAAATTTAATTGAACCTGTTGATATATAAAGGTCTCTCCAAAATTTAGTTTCAGAACCTAAGTCAAATGCGTTAGTTACTGATGGAATGAGTGATGAACTTAAAGATGCTACAACATTTACACTATCAGATGTATTATCACCAATTGTAATATTACCACCTAATGTTAAGTTACCATCAATTTTTGCATTTCCGGTAATGTTCAATGATGAACCCGAAATTCCTTGTGAAGAAGAATTAATTAATAATGTTACATCACCTACTTCTCCACCAATTTGTAATGTTCCTAATGTAGTATTTACATAAGGTTCTCCGAATGCTAACGATCCTGATTTTTGTGCGGTCGTCCCACGTCTAAATTTAAGTGCCATCTAGTTTACCTTTTTTTTAGTACGTTAATAAAATTATTATTGTATGTTTATAAATATCTATTTATTTTCTAATCTGTCAATTTTTGCTGATAATTCTTTAATTGCTTCTACTAATAATGGAATAATTTTTTCGTATTGTACTGCTTTATACCCATTATCTCGATTTGTTACAATTTGTGGTAATACCGCTTCAATTTCTTGTGCAATTACTCCAATATCATTTCCTTTGTGAGAATGTATTTCATCAAATCCTTCTTTCCAATCGTATGTGTTACCACTAATTGATTTAACTTTTTCTAATGCGTGTAGGATTGGGTGTATATTTTCTTTTAAACGGATATCGGATGAGTAAAATGCTGTGATATCTGCGGTTGCTCTAATTTCACCTGCTACCGTTGATGCTGCAGTTCCAACTCCAATTGAATTGAATTGATAATCACCAGATGAACCACTATGAATAGTAGAACCACCTAATACTTGAATTGAACCACTAACTACTCCCGTAGGTAGCAATGGAACTATTTGAGATGAACCACTAACTATACCTCTACCGTTTGTTTCATATGAAGATGTTGCCGCTTCTATACTATTTAATCTACTATTTGTAGATGATGAAAATGTGTTTATAGAAGCAGTATGTTGATTTATTTTAGTAAATTCAGCTACTAAACCTGCTCCTATCGAAATAGATGCCGTATATTCCAAATCATCTAATCTAAATTCCACAGAGTTTGAATATGCGGTAAATGTAGAACCAGTCCACGTATTAAGTGAAGCAGTTGCTATATTTAAACTTGCCGTAGTTTGATTTACACTTGCAGTATAATTACCTAATGTAGTATTTTGTATTAATTGTGAACTTGTAAAACTATTTATATTTGTTATTGAAGTATTTAAACTCCCAGTTGTAGTATTAATGTTTGTAATAGAAATATCAACCGATGCCGATTTTGATTCTAAATTTGTAAATCTAACTAATGCAGAAGCAGTAAATGTATTGATATTAGAAACTGATGTATTTAGACTCGCAGTTGTAATATTAATATTAGAAACTGATATGTTTAAACTTGATGTTGTTAATTCTAAATTATTTAATCTATTATTTATAGAAGCAGTAGATGCGTTTAAATCCCCTAATTGTGTTGATGATGATATAACATTATCACCACCAGCTAATAATAATTTACTTTCGTTTCCTAATGTTCCACCTTTCCAATAATCTAATGTTGAATCCCATAATAAAGAACCACTAATAATAGAAGCACCAGTAGGGTCTTTTACTACCAATCCACCATTTGCAATACCTGTACCATTCAGTTCAATAATATTATCACCTAATTGAACTGTTGTTGAATCAATTGTGGTTTGCGTTCCTTGCACTACTAAATTTCCTTTAATAGTAGTAGTAGATGAACCACCAGAACCACTGACAGTTATTGCATCTTTTAAAGATGATGAATACCCATTTAATGCCGCTATTGATATAGTATTTGCCGAAGCAGTTAAAATCAATGAACCGGTTATAGTTGCTAATGCGGTATTTTGTGTTAATTGAGAGCCACTAAATAAGTTTAAATTTGTTATTGATATCGTATTTGCAGATGCAGTTAAAATCAAAGAACCAGATATAGTTGCTAATGCGGTATTTTGTGTTAATTGAGAACTACTAAATGCGTTTAAAGGATCTAATATTGATATAAGT
>Ga0208966_1000633_pt1 | contig 11069 bp, 16 predicted proteins | sample GreLakmeHU45MSRF_FD_187701 | JGI IMG/M metagenome (GOLD analysis project Ga0208966, IMG submission 187701) | Freshwater lentic microbial communities from great Laurentian Lakes, MI, USA - Great Lakes metaG HU45MSRF (SPAdes) | ecosystem: Environmental > Aquatic > Freshwater > Lake | place: Great...
TTTGCTAGGATTTGGGTTTAGTATCACTAGACAAACTGGATATTAATTAACACATATGAAATACAGAATTTGGAGCAAATTATCAAAATGCTATACATACGAACCCTGTTACCCAGGTTCATCACTACATTGCGCATCAAACTATTACCTAGACACTGATGGTAATATTGTTGACTTTGTAACATCTATTGGATCAGATCAAAATGATTGCACTAAAGATATAGTCAATCAAGAAGATTATACAATTGAACTATGTACCAACTTCAAAACTATTAATGGTGAATACATCTATGAAGGCGACATCGTGGAACTACCTCTAGGTATCAAAACCACTATTGGTAGAGTGGTATATGAACATTTTGGTTTTATGGTGCATGAAAGAAATGGTAGTGTTCTACAATTTGTTCAACGCAAATACAAATATCTAGGTAACTATAACAAAAATCCAGAAATCCTAAAGACTACCGTCAAAATTGATAATGTTGGAGGACACTAACATATGAATATGAAATTTAGAACTTGGGATGAAAAATATAATTGTTGGGATGAATCTCCAGTAACTTGTTATCCAAACGAAGACTTTAAAAAACAAGGTAGAACCATTCAATGGTCAACCGGATTAATTGATAAAAATAATAAAGAAATCTACCAAGGTGATATCGTCAATACCATTTACCCCAATGATGCATATCTACACATCGGCGAAGTGATTTACCATACAGAAACTTGTAGTTTCAGAATCAAAACTATTAAACAACTATTGCCTATTGTTACACTCAGATATGTAGATGATAAACCCCAAGGACTATTACAAGTAGCAGATGAAGTGGTTGGAAATGTATTTGAACTACCGTGCCACAAGCCTAATAATTTTGACCACAATGGTGAGTGTTTAACTTGTGATGCATGGGCTACAGATTGTCAATTTATAAAATAATATGAATTTAATTTATCAACAGATTAACAAACACAAATATAGTGTACGAACCAATAATGGTAAGTTGATTGGTGATTTAATTATGGATGTGGATGGTCATTTCTATTTTTGGCCAGAAGACAATAATGGTGCTTGGTCATCATATCATCTAAGAGAATTAGCATATGAGATGGATCAAATCAATGAACGGTTGGATGAACAAGTTGAAAAAGAATTAAACAAGTAAACTATATGGAAAGTAAAAAATATAATATTCCACAAAAAATAGTAATTGGATTAATCACTATAATTTTCGTAGGACTGCCAATCGCAATTTGGGTGTGGCTTTTTCAGTATCTAATGTCCCATTGAGAATTTTGAAAAAACTTTGGAAAATCCGTTGACTTTTTCTGAAAAGTCTGCGATACTATTCCCAGATGAAACACGAAGGTAAGACGATTGAACCAAGGGACATCGTTAAGGCAAACGCCGAAATTTACCGCAACAGCGAGTTGATTCGCATGGAAAAGGAAGAATACAACCGTTGGTTGGCAGTCAATGTTGACGATATCACCAAGAAAAATCATCCCGACAACAATAACTTTTTTAACTATGAACACTAACGATTTTCTTCCATTCAAGATTACTGAAGGCATTAACAATTCTGTTCCATTTGTTGCTGTAAGTGATACATTTCCAAACGCTACTTTTGAAGTGTGGACCAAAGAAAATTGGGACGAAATGAAGGATAAAAATTTTGAAAAAAGCGTTGACAGTTTCAAACCCATCTGGTAAAGTATATAAAGAATAAGTTAAATACAAAATACAAAAAATATGAAGGATACTACACTCAAGCAGCTCGTTCGTGATCGTAAGGGAGATCCCCGTGGTATGGTTATCGCAACCGTAGTTAATAACACTGTTCGCATCGGTTGGAGTTATACTAATACCAAGGCCGGTGACCGATTCAATAAGCAAAAGGCTTTTGTTATCGCATCAGGTCGTGCGGAATCTGGTTGGGGAGTCAATGTTAATGTTCCACAACGTGTTGGTAAGGTTATGGGACAAATGGCTGAACGTTCTGTTCGTTATTACAAGGGTGTTCCCCTCGCTTAATTTCTGTCGGTTAACTAAACAAAAATAAAAAATAAAAAATAAACTAAATATGAATACTAATACTGCTAACTCCACTCGTACCTTCACCTATAAGTTCAATGGACAGAAGGTTAACACTGATACGCTCGTTAAGAACCTTAACGATGATATCGCACTCACTCACGCTATTAACCGTTTCCGTCAGGAAAATAATATGACCACAGCTCGTAACCCTTATAGCTGGTGGAAGTATGTGCTTGCTACAATCACTTATTTTCCCAAGGGTGTTGAATATACTACTGTAATTGATATTCTCAATCAAGTAGCAGGTGTTAAGGTTCAACAGTCAACATCAACTCTGCTTGCTCGTGCAACCGCAGGTGCTGCTCCTTGTATTGTTCGACGTGAATATGCAGTGCGTCTGCCTGACCTTGTTCAAAATACTAAGCTGATTGCTAGTTTTAACCGTAATAAGGTTACTAAGAAGAATGGACGGCCAGCATTTAAGTTCAAGTTTGCAAATTCCAAGGAGGCTCGTGCTGTTATTCTGGAACACGCTCCGGAGATGACCTCTCTTTTTGATCTTCTTGATAAGAAGATTGCTTAATCTTCAGTAATCATACAAAGGTTTGGGGTTATCCTTTTCTTTCGCAAAACCCCAATTTACTTTATATCACTATGACTGACCTACTAAAATACATTTCAGAGAGCGTTTCTAATTATCTTATCTTTCTGTTCACATCTCTGTTTATATATCTGCTTCTTGTTGCACTAATTAATGTATTAATCAATAAGCTTACAGTCATGGCAGTCGCAACCATTCAGATTTTCAAGGAAAAGTCAGACGATAAATAAATTTGAAAAAAGTTTGCTGCAAGGCTTGACTTCAACCGCATCTTAGTATAGTATATTAAAACAATGAATTTGAACTTCGATGGTCTGCTTGAACCACAAAAGATTCACTCTACCAAGCTTCTCAATAGTCTTCATTTGAACGGATTCGCTTTTGATGCGAGTCCCACAGGAACGGGAAAAACCTATTGCGCTTCTTGGATTGCAAAGAACTACGGTTCATCTGTAGTTGTAATTTGTCCCAAGAGTGTCCAAAAGAACTGGTTTGATACACTCAAGTCTTTTGGTATTGACAATCCTATTGTGATGACGATTGAAAAATTGGTACGGGGTAAAACTGAGTATTATACTTTTGGACCACTTATGGATTATTTTAGCCGTAGTGCAAAACAGTATTGGAAATCCAGTGATATTAATGTTAATTTTCCTAGTAACAGTCTTGTTATTATGGATGAAGTGCATAAGTGTAAAGGAAAATATAGTTTGAATGCGGAATCTCTCATTGCGATTAAAAATGCCGGTCACAAATTATTAATGCTCAGTGCTAGTGCTGCTACCAATGTTACCGAAATGAAGGCATTTGGTTATGTCACTGCACTTCATAGTGGACTTAACTTTAATAACTTTTGTAAAGATAACGGTGTAGATTTCAACCGTTTTGGTCTTGGCACTTGGGATGCGAATCTTAAAAAGTGTAAGGAAGGTATGGTTCGTATTCATAACACTTTATTTGACACTCTTGGTTGTGCAAGTCGTATGAACCGTAAAGACTTTGGCGATATCTTTCCTGATAACCAAGTTATTGCTGATGGATTTGATATTGGTTCCAATACTGATAAACTCCAATCCGTTTATAATGAAATGGAATATGAGTTGTCTCAATTAGATGAATCTTCTATGGAATATAGCGAACATCATTTTGCTATTATTATGAAGGCTCGTCGTCAAAGTGAACTTGTTAAGGTTCCCGCAATGGTTTCTTGGATTGAAGATATGTATGATGAAGGAGTTAGTCCTGTTGTATTTATTAACTTCCGTGAAACTCTTCAAGCAATTGAAAAACGACTTGATAATTCTAAGTATTCAGGTAAGATTGCTAAAATCGTTGGTGGACAAACTAAAAAACAACGAGATGATGAAATTGAATATTTTCAATCTGATACCAAACGAATTTGTTTGGTTATGATTGCCGCAGGAGCTGCTGGTGTTAGTCTTCATGACTTGAATGGCAAACATCCCCGTCACACTCTGATTAATCCTAGTTTTAGTGCAATTAACATTCTTCAATCACTTGGTCGTTGTCATCGTGCCAATGGTAAAACTCCTGTCATTCAACGGTTCTTCTTTGCTAATGGTGTTACTATTGAAGAACGGATGCGTCAACGAGTTGATTTGCGACTCACTAACCTTGATAGTTTGAATGACGGCGATCTTTCTCTTGATAACTAATATAAAAATATATGATTGCTTCAATGATTCCTATTCGGTTCAATAAAAACAAGAATATTGTTAATAATACTCTGGAAAATAATGAAACCATCATCACTATTGATGATAAGAATGACATCAAACTTAACATAGAAAATATTCTGTTTAATTTTAATTATAACAGTGTATTGGTTAAGTTCAACACTGAAATGTTTGTTTGTGAACCAATTTCAGCGACTGAAAAACGGTACAGTCGTCGTAAGGTAGAATATCACCCGTTAATGGATAAATTTAATTAAAACATATGAGCCGAGAAACAATTAAAGATGGTAAAATGAATGTGGTTGGTTTTGTTGATAAGACTTGTCACGGAACACGAATTAGTGATCGTAACAACAATTACAAAGGATCATACTACACTAAATCAAATACTACAATAGATAAAAGTGGTAAGATAGTAGGAAAAGGTAATCAAACATTCAGACTAATCTAAGTTACACCCCTCAATAATTAACCTTATTGAGGGTTTTTTGTTTTGGTGGGGGGAGGGGGGCTCCCAATAAATAAATAATAAAAAATTAATTGGTTAGTTATCCTGGTTATATTTATATGTAATATGACTAAGCAACAATTAAAATCATTGATTAAAGAATGTGTTTGTGAAATCCAACAATCTTTGGAAGAAAAGAAACAAAAGAAGTCCGAAGCTCCAAAGGCAACAAAGGCACCAGAACCAAAGGCTGCATCAAAACCCGCTCCAGTAAAGAAGTTGGTCAAGAAGCCAATTAAAAAGAATTTGGCCAAGGTTGCACCACCAAAGGATAGGTTGACTGCGTTTGATGCGGTTCAATTGTCCAGAAGAGCCGCTGATGCGGAAAAGAGAGGCAATACACAATCTGCTAAGGATTTGAACTTAGCCAAACAAGCTGCTAATTTCATGTTAAAGACAGGTAAGAGTAAAGTCGATTAATTTGTTTCCGTTCATTATTCATTATTCATTATTGTTTACCGCTTAGATTTAAAAGTCTAAGCGGTTTTTTATTATTTATAATAAGTCCTGTTTTATTTTTTATATTTATATTGACGAATTGATATTGTTTTATTTTTCCTAATTGTTATTAACTTATATTGTCAATAGTGTTAACAATTTTAATAAAATAAATTATGGCAATCAATATTTTTACACATATAAAACGAGGTTTATTTGATAATGTTTACAATTGTATAGAAAAAGAGAAAGTGGATGTTAATCAAAGGGATGATGACACTGGTAATCCACCATTGGTTGTTGCGGTAGAAGAAAATCAAATAGAAATAGTCAAATTGTTATTAAATCGTGGTGCGGATGTAAATGTAAAAGATTGGACAAGCAAAAATACCGCACTGGATATATCAGAACAAAAGGGGTTTAAACCTATTTCAGAATTATTGCAACAACGAGGTGCAAAGTATAGTAGTGGTAGCAGTTTTCATTTAGCGGCTAAGAATGGTGATATTGTTTCTATTGAAGAAATGTTGAGTAAAAAACAAGATATCAATGAAGTTGATGCTGGTAAAGGTTGGACTGCACTACACTATGCGGTTAATTATGGACAAAAACATTTGGTTGAATATTTAATTGTTAAAGGTGCTGATATCAACAAGAAAGATTTCTTAGGCAAAAACAATCCAATAGATGTGTTATCTGGTGTTAGCAGAGGTGAAATTGTTAAGTTATTAAATAAAAGCGGTGCTAAATCTGCGGGTGGTACTAATATTCATTTTTGTGCTGAAACAGGTGATTTTGAAGGTGTACAATCATTTTTTGATAAAGATGGTAAAATTAATGGTAGAGATGAAAAGAATGGTTGGATGCCATTACATTACGCCGTTAATGCTAACGATGTTGATATGGTGGAGTTTTTGATACATTTGGGTGCAAATGTTAACGGTGCAGATTTTAAGGGTGAAATTGCTCCGTTGGACATTGCATTCAAGACAGGTAATGTAGAAATGCAAAGTTATTTACAATCTAAAGGTGCTGTAAGAAAGAAGAAACATGATACAGGTGGTAACGGTAAAGATGTAAACATTTATATTACCGATGAAGTTAAGAAACAAATTGCGTTATTCATTGAAAAGCGTAATCGTGAAGAAGAAGCAATAAAGAAACTAGAAGAAGAACAAACTGCAAAAGAACCAAAAAAGAAAGATGCACCAGCAAAGAAGATTAACTGGAAAGACTTTTTGAAATTAAAGAATATGCCGGTTGTAGAAAAGAAAGAACAACAACCAAAGGTTGAAGTACCAAAACCCGTCAAACAAATTGTCAAGAAAATTGAACAAGTTGATATAGAAGTCAAATCAGGTAGATTACAATTGGATTTAGAACAAGAAGGTTACATATTCTTTATGGACATTGTGGCTTATAGTAAAAAGACTACAGATGAACAAAAGAAAGCATGTAAAGACTTGGGTATATTGGTTAAATCAACAATGCAATATAAGACTGCTAATGCTCTTGAAAAGTTAATTATATTACCTACTGGTGATGGTATGGTAATGGGATTTTTCACTTATTTGGAAGATGCAATGAATTGTGCCGTTGCTATAGCTAAGGCAGTAAAGGATAGACCAGACTTACAAATGAGAATGGGTGTACATTGTGGACCAGTAATTCCAATGGAAGATATCAATGGTAATTTGAATATAAGTGGTGACGGCATCAATTATGCTCAAAGAGTAATGGATGCTGGTGAAACAAATCATTTATTGGTTAGTTCAGCTGTAATGTTGAAATATGATAGACCCGCATATGTATTAGTGAATGATTTAGGAGATGTGGTTGTAAAACACGGTGTAGTGATGCACTTATATAGTTTACATGGCAGTGACTTTGGCAACAAAGAATTTCCATCAAGTAGAGTAACAAAAGCAGAACCAAAAACAAATAAACCATTATGAAAATGATACCTTTGGGAAGACAATATCACGCAAGTGTTGTTAATACAGATTTGGATGTATATAAAATAAAAGATAAAGTCATGGGTGTGCGTACAAGTAATCATCCAGGTCCATTTCAAATTTCAGATAAACTTGGTATCATTAAAGATAATGACACCAAGACTAGAATTGTAGTTTATAATTCAAAAGGGTTGTTTTATTTAATCTAATACAATCAATCAAAAAATAGCATACATTAGCATATACTGTTATATTTATAGTCTATGACCGTCAAAGAATTAAAAGCATTAATAAAAGAAACATTGCTTGAAGCTGTACCATTTGATAAAGCAACCGACATTGAACAATCATTGCGAGCTAAGTATGATGAAATGGCTGAATATACATTTGGTGTAGAGTTTGAATTTGAACCAGTGATGGAAAATGATGTACTTTCAAGAGATGATATTGTTGCTAAATTAAGAGAAATGTTTGGTACGGATAGTGGATTTACAGATGGTTATTATGAATGGTTAGAAAATCAAAGAAACAGTGAAGTTGCGAATTGGGTAAGAATACATGGAACATTGGATACCGTTGATAAATTCAAATCGGAATATGGACCAATGAGTATAGATACATTTGAAGAATATGTCGCAGCACCCGTTGAAAGTGATTATGCTAATGAAGAAGAATATAATCAAGCATATGAAAAATATGATGATGCAAAAAATGAAGTGGATAATGATTATAAATATTGGGATAGAAGAAACCGTGAGGATTATGCTGAGGAATTTATAAGTTTATTAATAAGAAGCAGTACTTGGACGGATTATATTGGTGAAGATGAATATAAGATTATAGATGCTGAACAAGGAATTGAAGATGCTTATGATTTCTTGGAAAGTCTTGGTGAAAATGTAAGAAAAGATGATAAAGCAGATAAAGATACATGGGCAGTTGGTGAAGATGGACCCAATGTTGAAATGAGAAGTAGACATATGAGTCAAACAGGTCATGACTTTGATATTATTAACAAAGTAGGAAATTGGATAAGTAACCAACCAACACATGGTAAGACTGGAATGCATATTCATATAGGAGTTCCCAGAGATTTTGATGTATTTGATTTACTGGCTATGAGTACATTGGTTGATGAAAAAGCAATTCAATCCGAAGTAAGTTTGGATAGAGATTTTAATTCATATGCTAAGTTTAGAAGAAGTTTGAGCAATGCTATTTTCAGTAGAATTTATGATTATATGCGTAGACAACCAGATGCAGAAGAAACTGTTCCTAAGTCTTTTATTCTTACTAATATACAAGTAAAAGAGATAATGAGTAATTTTGACCGTAATCATGGTACAAACATTGCAGCATTTGCAGAACATAAAACTATTGAATTTAGATATTTGGGTTCCGATATTGCAGATAGAGTATTGAAGTGGATATCTTATTTCTTATTGTTACCCCGTGTAGCCAAGAGCAAAAATAAAGTCATTTTAGATAGTATTTACGGTGAAAGAATGGTTGCTACAAGATTATCAGGCAAAATTAAGTTTACAGTGTTTAAAATCAATGAACCAAGAACCAAAGTACCAATGCCAAAAGAACCTGCTGATATTATAAAACAAAAATCATTTGAATTACCAAGCAAATTGGATATTGCTAAACAATCAGCAGTTAAAAAACAATCAGGAACACAATAATTCTTATATTTATAACAATATGACATTGTTTGAACATATTTTGATTGAAAGCAGAGTTGATGATTTCAAGAATTTATTGAGAAAAAGATTCAGTATTGATTATGTTCTAAAGATTGTTGATAGAGATACTAGTAAAAATCATAAGAACTTGATGTGGATTGGTAAAATCTTAATGACAGAACCAGATATCAATGATGTAGATTTGTTTAAAAATCTGGAAATATATAACAAAGTTGGTGGTTCAACAGATTTGTATAGTTTTAAAGATTACGGCACATTTTTGGATTTCTTACAAAAGAGAAGTAAAGAAGTACAAATGGGTAAGATGGCTCAAATCAAAGCTAATACTACAACAATTGAAGATAATAAAAGATGGTTGGTAGTGTCACCACAAACACATGATGCAAGTAGATATTTTGGTGGTGGTACCAGTTGGTGTATAAGTACAAGCAATGAAAAATACTGGAAAGAGTATTATCATGCAAACACCATAGTAATGATTAAAGATAGAACTAAGAAACCAGACCATCTTTTATTCAAAGTTGCAATTGTTGGTAATGCATCTGAACAATTTTGGCGTACTAAGAGTGTTGATAAACTGGATAAAATCACAGATTTAATACCACATGTAATTTTATGGAATACTAATGATGATAGATTATCCCGTGACCAACAAATCAATTATTTAAATCAATTACCAGAAGATTTAATTGATGACTTGATGAATTATTTTAATGATGACAATCCACCTGAAAGACAACAGGATTATTATTATCAGTTAGCATCTGATAGATTTGCAGAAGACGGTAAAGATATTATTTTACAACAATTATATAATGCTACGGTTGAGACTTTGGATGTAGATACAGATTTGGATGAAGATGAATTTGGTGATGTAATGTCAAGACAATTTGCAGATGAAATTCAAGATGGTAATTGGAATGATTTTTTAAGTGAATTATGGAGTGCTTGTATAACTAGTCAAGGAGTAGATGATGATGATTTTCGTCCTGATGTTAGAAGCAGAAATTTAATGAATTTAATTAGTGATACAACATATGACCAAAATGTTTATCTTGACTTGGCAAGAGAAGTGTTAATAAACAGTGATGTATCAAATATGGAGGATATCATAAAAGGTGCTTTGATTATAACACAAGATAATGGTAATCCATATACTGTAATTAAAAGACAAGCAAATCAATTACAAGGTACAAATTTTAATGATATATTGTTAACATCATTGAAAATGTATAATGCTAAGTATAATCCTAATTATATGCAACAACGCTCTTTTGGTGCAGAATTTGCAGGTATAATCAATAAATTTACACCAAGAAACATTCAAGATGTGGTTAAAGTATTGAGTATCAATCCTAGAGCAAAAGATATGGTTGACATGATACAAAAATACAGAAGAGACTTGTATGAATCCAAGAAAATGTCAATTAAATATAGAGATTTTTACAAATTTTAAAATTTCAGGTTGACTTTTAGAAAAACCTGTGGTAAGGTAAAAAAGTATGAAGAACACAAATGATACATTGATTGAAAATCTAAAGAAACAAATCAAAAACCGCAAAGAAACACATAACGAATATGGTTATTTATATGCAATTAAAACAGTCGCTGATTCAATTATTCCATATGATGCTAGCAAAGCTATTAAGCCAGCTATTATTCCTGCAGAGTTTAATTTCTAAACTTTTCTGAATTAAAATTAACAGGAAGATTTTATAATAAACTAGTTATTAAGCGCAATAGGCGGTTGAATATTTTTAACTTTAATAATTAATATAGAATATGGGAAAGAGCTATAAAGACAAGTATAAACGCAACAGTAGTTTTGATAAGCGCAACAAGCGCATCAAGCAGGGAAAATCTAAATTTAAGTTTTCTGTAGAAGACACTGGTAAAAAATCACAGTGGAATGATGAGCAGGAATAAATTTTGCAATTTTAGATTGACTTCGGTAACTTTATCTGGTAACCTTTACAGGTAATTAAATATGAGCAAAAATAACGCATCTGAATCATACACAGGAACAATTGACGGTTTTCTTGAACATTGTTCTAAATTAGACACCAATGAAGTTGAACAACAAATTAAGCGAGAAGAAAAAGAAGAATGTCTTAATATTATTATGA
>Ga0208966_1000634_pt1 | contig 11066 bp, 9 predicted proteins | sample GreLakmeHU45MSRF_FD_187701 | JGI IMG/M metagenome (GOLD analysis project Ga0208966, IMG submission 187701) | Freshwater lentic microbial communities from great Laurentian Lakes, MI, USA - Great Lakes metaG HU45MSRF (SPAdes) | ecosystem: Environmental > Aquatic > Freshwater > Lake | place: Great...
TCCTAGAACTTCCTTGGTCTGACCTTCAAACTGTGGTTCGGACATGCGCACGGTGACAACGGCAGTTAAACCTTCAATCACATCATCTTTAATAACATCGATCTCTTTATTGGCAAGTGTTTTGGTCGAGCGCAGCGCCTCATTAACGACCTTAATGAGCGCGCGTTCAAAGCCCAGTACGTGGGTTCCACCCTTAGGAGTTGCAATGATGTTGACGAATGAGCGCTGGGTAGTTTCAAAGCCATTGCCCCACTTCATTGCGATATCAACTTCCATATCGCGCTCTACTTCAGTTGAAACCATGTGGCCCTTGTCATCTAGGACAGGGACTGTTTCTTGATAATGGCCAGTGCCATAGATGCGGATGACATCGCCCACAGCTTCATCGGGTTGTAAGAAATTACAGTATTCAGTGATTCCACTCTTGTGGAAGAAAGTCTCTGTTGTTTTTGTTTTTGTGCGATTGTCATTAACAATGAGCGTTAAGCCTGGAACCAGGTAAGAAGTCTGACGAGCGCGTGCATAAACCTCTTCTAAATCCAGCTCTGCCTCTTTGAGGAAAATTTGGCGATCACTCCACCACTTAATGCGCGTTCCCGTGATTTTGCTAGAAATCTTTCCAATAACTCGCAACCCTGATTTTGGCTCAAAGGGAGCTTTTGGTCCATCACCATCAAAAATTCCTGCAACCCCGCGTTGGAATGACATCCAGTAAATCTTGCCATCACGATCAACTTCAGCATCTAGGCGAGAAGCAAGTGCGTTAACAACAGATGCACCCACACCGTGTAAACCACCGGATGCTGCATATGAGCCGCCACCGAATTTTCCACCAGCATGCAGTTTTGTTAAAACTACTTCAACGCCAGTTAAGCCAGTCTTAGGTTCTTTATCAACAGGAATTCCGCGACCATCATCATGGACTTCAACGGAGCCATCTGATTCAAGATTAATTTCAATTTTCTTACAATGCCCAGCAAGTGACTCATCTACTGAGTTATCAATGATTTCCCACAAGCAATGCATAAGTCCACGTGAATCTGTGGAGCCGATATACATACCTGGGCGCTTGCGAACGGCATCTAAGCCTTCAAGAACCGCTAAATCTTTTGCGGTATAGCTATCCTGCACATTTGTCGCAATATCTTTATCGGCCACGGGGCGAAAGGTTATCGCCCACTGCCCCGTATCACCCGTAAGCGCGCCGATTGCGTCTCAGATACTGGAAATATCGATATTTCCACAGCAAATTAACAACAATTTAACGAAAATAATTTACTTTTAACGAGCGGGGAATATCCAGACATGGTTTGATGTTCCATAGGAAGTAAGACACAACGCACGAACGGAGAGAGATATGTCAGAACAATTGATGCTCCAATCAGTACCTCTTAACGCCCTTGACCGTTGCGATCGATGCGGCGCCCAGGCTTATGTTCGCGCTGTGCTTTTAAACGGCGGAGAACTGATGTTCTGTGCCCACCATGGCAAGGAATATGCCGAAAAGCTCAAGGTTGTTGCGGCAAAGATTATCGATGAGAGCGAAAAGCTCGTCGAGGCTCCAGCTCTTTAATCCTTCGTAGCTTTATCTCTGTGTGATCCATCGCAGTTAGGTTTATCTTTTGATAATCCGCAGCCACAAAACTTCACATTCTCTTTAGTTTCAAGAATATTGCCTTCACGGTCAACGAAATCAACTGCGCCAATAATCTTAATTGAACCACTTACTGGGTTAATAAAGATGCGTGCGTTGGTCATGGATTAGTCGAGGTAGTCGCGCAAGACCTGGCTGCGTGATGGGTGACGTAGCTTTGACATTGTCTTGGATTCAATCTGGCGAATACGCTCACGTGTAACGCCATAGACCTTTCCAATTTCATCCAAAGTCTTAGGTTGACCATCAGTTAAACCAAATCGCATTGCAACCACGCCAGCTTCGCGCTCTGAGAGCGTATCTAGAACTGAGTGCAACTGCTCTTGTAGCAATGTAAATGAAACCGCATCTGCTGGAACAACAGCCTCAGAGTCTTCAATTAAATCACCGAACTCACTATCGCCTTCTTCACCAAGCGGTGTGTGAAGTGAAATAGGTTCGCGGCCATACTTTTGAACTTCGACAACCTTTTCAGGTGTCATATCCAGCTCTTTTGCTAACTCTTCTGGGGTCGGTTCGCGACCAAGATCTTGCAGCATCTGGCGCTGAACACGTGCCAACTTATTAATAACTTCCACCATGTGCACAGGAATACGGATGGTGCGGGCCTGGTCAGCCATTGCACGGGTAATTGCCTGGCGAATCCACCATGTGGCATAGGTAGAGAACTTATAGCCCTTCGTGTAGTCGAACTTCTCAACGGCTCGAATCAAACCTAAGTTACCTTCTTGAATGAGGTCAAGGAAAAGCATTCCACGACCGGTGTAGCGCTTTGCAAGAGAGACAACCAGACGAAGGTTTGCCTCTAACAAGTGATTCTTCGCCCGCTTTCCATCTTCAACAAGCCATTCAAGTTCGCGCTTTAACTTCTTTTCAATCTTTTTCTCATCTTTAATCTTTGCTTCAGCAAAAAGACCTGCTTCTACGCGTGTAGCAAGCTCTACTTCTAACTCTGCGTTCAGTAGTGCAACACGGCCAATTTGCTTGAGGTAATCCTTCACAGGATCAGCCGTTGCACCAGCGGTCATCACTGTCTGGGCAGGAGCGTCATCTTCTTCAGAGGCCTTTAATGTGAAGGCATTTTCTTCATTTCCAGAAGTATCTTCAGCTAAGTTAACAACGCGTGGTTGGTTGCTCTTATCTTCTTCTTCGCCATCGATAATTTCAACGGCTTCCTTGATCAAAACCTCAACATCTTCAAGCTCTACTTCTTCTAGCTCTACTTCTTCCCCATCGATTTTTACTTTAATAGCCTTACCAGTCTTAGCATCAATCTTTGGTGCACCAACTGGAGCAACCTTTGATTCAATCAGTGCGTATTCGCTCTTTTTCAAAATACGTGAAGGGGCACCTAGGCCAGCTTTGCGTAGTTTTTCAACAATGACTGGCACATCCGTTGCTAATGCACGGGCTTCATCTACTAAATCTTTATCGGTCTTCTTTGGAATACGGTTAATCGATGTGACGCCGCGCTTTTCTAGCTCTGCTAGAACTTCATGCTGGCGCAATACGGCTCTTTTAGCATCAACAATTGCTTGAACATCTTTAGCCGTTAAATCTTTCTTTGATGCAATCTTTGCAGGGGCTGCCTTTTTCGCAGGAGCTGCCTTTTTCGCAACGCCCTTTTTAGCAGGTGCGCTCTTTTTAGCAGTAGCTTTCTTTACTGGCGCGCTCTTTTTAGCTGGTGCCACTTTTTTAGCAGCGGATTTCTTTGCAGGTGCAGCTTTTTTTGCAGAAGCTTTCTTTAACACCTTGTTTTTGAGCGCACTAAATACAGCCACAATTATCCTTTGATTTTCTCAGCGAGCGCGCTGATGCGATGGCTATATTATAATTTGTCCACAGGGGTAAATGCACATCCAAAAGCGATAATTCGACCCTTATTTAGCTAAATCCAGGGCCTGCCTAATGGTATTTCCAACAGATTCGACTTCCACCAGGAAGCCATCGTGGCCAAATGGCGATGAAATCGTGGCTAATGGGGCGGCGTGAGGTGCAAAGTCGGCGATCTCAGCCTGCAATCGCACGGGAAAGAGGCGATCAGTGTCGATAGCGACGGCAACGACCGGAATAGTGATCGATTCAAGGGCTGCAACTACTCCACCGCGTCCTCGGCCAATGTCATGGGAGATCATCGCCTCAGTCAGTGCAATATAGGTATTGGCATCAAAGCGATGGGCCAACTTATCGGCCTGATGATCAAGGTATGACTCCACGGCATAGCGCCCGGTGTCATCACCTTGGAGCTCTCTACCAAAGCGGATATCCATCTCAGCTTCAGTTCTATAGGTCAGGTGGGCAATGCGCCTAGCTATTCCCATTCCTTCAATCGGACCAACCTCTTGTTCGTAGTAATCACCGTCATTGAAGTTGGGATCACTCTTTATTGCCCGTATCTCAATAGACCACGTGCCGATCTGATCGCCGGTGGCAACTGCTGATGAACCAATCGTGCAGATGGCACCAACACGCTGTGGCAGCTGCACCGCCCATTCCAGTGAACGCATTCCCCCTAAGGATGGCCCAACGGCTAAGCGATATTTTTTAATTCCTAGCGCATCACTCAATTGAATTTCAGCATTGACCATGTCGCGAATAGTCAGTGATGGAAAACGAGAGCCATATCTTTTGCCATCTGGGGCAATCGAAGATGCTCCTGTTGATCCCTGACACCCACCAATAACATTGGGACACACGACAAAATACTTATCCGTATCAAAAGGCAATCCTGGCCCCACCATGGATGGCCACCAGCCGGTGACATCTGACCACCCGGTCATTGCATGATTTACTAAAATCGCATTATCTTTATTTTCATTTAACTCGCCCCAGCTTTGATAGGCGATTGTTACATCTGTGAGTACTTCGCCATCTTCAAGTCCAACATCACCGATTTTTACAAAGCGCCGATCACCGGGTGCATGGTCTTCAAGCCATGCCCCGGTAACCGGAGGCTTTTTTTCTGACATTTACTTAGCGGCAGCAAAACCATCTGTGAGATCTGCCTTGATATCCTCGATATCTTCCAGACCAACTGAGAGGCGGATTAAGCCAGGCTTCACACCGGCATTGAGTAACTCTTCTGCCGATAGTTGTGAATGGGTTGTAGAAGCTGGATGAATAACAAGTGATCTCACATCACCGATATTTGCAACGTGTGAGTGCAAGCTCAGCCCCTCAACAAACTTCTTTCCCGCCTCTATCCCACCCTTGATTTCAAAGGAGAAGACTGAGCCTGAACCCTTAGGTGCATACTTAGTGGCCAGTTTGTTATAGGAGTTGCTAGGAAGGGAAGAGAAATGAACTTTCTCAACCTGTGGGTGGCTCTCAAGCCATGTTGCAACAGCTTTAGCATTTTCTAAATGTTGTTTCATGCGAAGTGTCAGAGTCTCAAGACCTTGAGCTAATAACCATGCATTAAATGGACTCACCGCTGCTCCAATATCGCGCAGCAAAGTCAGGCGAATCTTAAAGATATAGGCAAGGTTGGCGCCAAATGCACTGCCCACTCCTAGGGCTTGGGCATACACAAGGCCGTGATAAGAAGGATCTGGAGTATTAAAGCTCTTAAACTTCTCAGGATAGAGCGCATAGTCAAAATTACCTGAATCAACAATCGCGCCAACTACTGCATTTCCATGACCGGCCAGAAACTTTGTAGCTGAGTGGACAACTACATCTGCGCCGAATTCAATTGGCTTAATAACATAGGGAGTTGCCACAGTGTTATCAACAATTAATGGCACATGATTTTCATGGGCGACCTTTGCTACTGCTGCAATATCCAAAATATCATTATTGGGGTTTGAGATAGTCTCACCAAAAAACGCCTTGGTATTAGGGCGAACTGCCTTTGCCCATTCCGCAGGATCATTAGGATTATCAACAAAAGTAACCTCAACACCAAATGTTGGCAATGTGTAATGGAACAGGTTATATGTTCCACCATAGAGATACTTTGATGAAACGATGTGATCTCCGGCAGTTGCAACGGCTAAGACTGCAAAAGTTGTTGCAGCAGAACCTGAAGCCAGAAGAAGTGCAGCAACGCCACCTTCTAATGATGCGATGCGCTTTTCAACCACATCTTGCGTCGGGTTCATGATGCGGGTATAGATATTGCCTAGCTCTGCCAAACCAAAAAGATCTGCTGCATGCTTTGTATCGCGGAATTGATATGCAGTGGTTTGATACAGAGGAAGCGCACGTGCTCCTGTTGTTGGATCAGCAACTTGTCCGGTGTGTATTTGACGCGTTTCAAAAGCTGCTTCTTCAAGTGAAAAGGTTGACATGTAAGTAATTCCTCCCAGTTATGGGAACACCTAAAAGTAGATATGCCAACAAGGGACATAACTAGTGGAATTAGGTGTTCCACGCTTATCGACTGCGTTGTGCTAGTCGATCTGGTCTTCACCCGGAGCACCCCACCGTGGTGGAGGGTTGCCGTCTAGTAAGCCGGGGCTAAACACTAGAACTCGTGACCTGGGGGAAATATAACAGAGGAGCTGGCTTACTCAAAAATCCCAGCGGTGACTTTGGGGTGTAGCTCTATGCGCATGGCGGCAAAGGCGCTGGCCGGCCAGCCAGAGCCAAAGACTCTGCGCAGCAAGATCGTTAAGGAGTAGCCCGGAGCATCGGCGCTGGCGCGATCAAGGGAGCGATAAGCAAGTGGAGTATCAGAGCGCTCATAGGCCAGGGTTGCAAACAAGGTAGCAACGGGTGCCACAAAGCCCACAGGTGCAATTTGCAGCAAGTAATGCCACATCCTCCAATAGGTTTCAAAGCTCTCACCGCTGTGGGTGCCAAGTGCGAAATCGCGCACTTGAATATCACTTAAGCGCCCAATAACCCGTGCAATCAAATCTGGATTACTGGCCACACCATATCTTTCAAACTCGGTTGCTAAATCAATCACCGCCGTTGCCCCATCTCGCTGCATGAAGGAAAGGTCAGGACTATCTGGGTCAACGCTAAAGCTAGTAACGAGAGCAACAAAGTCTTTATCACTTGCAAGTGGAAGGGAAGCAATTTCTAGCTCTTCATAATCAGTTGTCATTGGGCACTCATTTCGTAAAGGTTGAGTTAGCAGATACCACGGTGATAACTGCAAAAGATGGGATTTTGATAGTTCCGGTAATAGCCCGTGTTGCACCGTTATGTTTAAAGTTGCCGTTCCACGTTGCAATCAAAGTGATGGTGTAAGTACCAGGACGCTTATAGGTATGCGTAACTTTCTGATTCGGATAAGGAGCACCTGGCTCGGTAGTATTCAAAACTCCCCCATCTCCCCACTGCCAAGCAAAGCCAGGGCGAAGCACTACATCGATTACCTCACCAATAATGTCCACTCGAGATTGAAAGAGCGTGGGCAGATCACACCAAAAAATAACTGGCACATGCACCAGCGCTTCAAACTCTGGTTGATAGGCAATGGTGGCCGTTGGAACCATTTTGATTAAACGATCACTTAAATTCACGCTGGTAGTTACTACTTTTTGCGCTCTCACTCGCGGTTTATAGCTGCGCTTAACAACGGGCACAGCCTTAGGTTTGGGAGGAAACCACAACGTTGGCTTGGCAATAGGTGTAACAACAGTGGGCTTTTTAACTACCGCCCCGCCATCACCTTTTTTAGCGGTAATGATGATCTGGTTGTTGTGTGTAAAAACATCGATACAGGCCGTTGTTTCGCAATCGGCACGTGCTGGCGGTGGGGTGGACAGAGATAAGAAAAGGATGAGAATGAATAAGGGCTTCATGTGCAGGCACGATAAGTGTGTGCTGGGACTAATGCCGCTGCTCGCTGGGCTAACTGTGGATAGTTGTGACACTCTTAGTTCATGAGCGCGCGCGATGGAGATGGTTGGGTCCAATGCGCCTGTGGCAATAAGCATTGGGGCCTCAACGGCGCCGCTGGAATCCTTTTAGTGCGTGGCACTCAAATCCTTTTGCAACATCGCGCCCCGTGGGTTCATAACGGTGACACCTGGGGAATCCCCGGAGGTGCCCGTGATTCTCATGAGAGCACAATCGAGGGCGCTTTTCGGGAAGCGGTAGAAGAAACTGGAATAGATACCGCCTTACTCACACCGCTCCACGTTTTTTGTGATGACCATGGAAGCTGGAAGTACGAAACCGTCATTGCACGGGCGGAGGAAGGATTAGTTGCTCATGAAGTAAATGATGAATCCCATGAAGTGCGCTGGGTGGAAATAGATGAGGTGGATGAATTAACGCTTCACCCTAGTTTTGAAAAATCCTGGCCTGCCCTAAAGGGACTCATTAAGACGCTTTAGAGAATCCTGCACCACAGCCTTATCTGATGTGCGCCATAGCGGTGGCATTGAATTAAGTAACACACTTCCATATCGCTTAGTAACAATGCGTGAATCCAAAATAGCTACTACTCCCCGATCATCAACGGATCGAATCAGGCGTCCTGTGCCCTGTGCAAGAAGAAGCGCAGCGCGTGGCAGTGAAACCTGCATAAATCCACTTCCGCCAGCGGCATCTGCTTGGGATGCGCGCGCCGACATCACCGGTTCATCTGGACGTGGAAATGGAATGCGATCAATTGCAACAAGGATGCAACTATTTCCGGGCACATCCACACCTTGCCATAGCGACATCGTGCCAAGTAGAACTGATGTTTCATCCTTTGCAAAGCGAGCAACTAGTGGACCAACTGCATCTCCGCGCTTTTGCGTAATGATCTTGATGGGCAACTCTGCTAATACTTTGCGCAAGTGCGCATCTGCTGCCTCCACACCACGCCAGGAAGAAAACAGCGCCAAGGTGCGCCCGCCTGCAGCATCAATGAGCTCACCTAACTCAGTTAATACTTCAATGCTGGGGCCATCTCGGCCAGGTTCTGGCAAGTGCTTGGGCATATATAAAACCCCTTGATTAGCAAAATCAAAAGGAGAACCAACATCTAACATCTGCAGATTCCCTGGATCTAATTCACCTTCACTCACCTCAGCATTTAAATCCTCCCCCACAATAAAACCAATGCTTTTAGCTAATGAGTTAAAGGAATTGCCCACAGTTAATGTGGCAGAGGTGGCAATAACAGGGGTTTGTTTAAGCATGTTCTCGCGCAAGACATCAGAGACAGATAACGGTGCTAAGTGCAAGGTAGAAAATGTTGGTTCATACCAGAGCACTAAACCATCACCAAGTTTTAATAACGTGGCAGCAGTTGTTGATACTTCATTAACGGCGCCTTTCACACGTGCCCGCTCTGCCATCACATCGGTATCAATAATTTCATCATCGGCAGATAGGTACTGCGTAATAGCTTGGGCGCTCTCTCTCACTTTTCGAATCGGTGATTCCAGTGATTGCGGGATCTCCTCTAAACGCCCCTGTGAACCCAGTTCCCCGCGCACAGATTCCCCGTAATCAACCATTGATTCATGAAAATCATTAGCAGCCTTATGGAAAGCATCGGCCAGCTTGCCTGGCATGAACTTGCGGGCCATGGCAGCTGCTCGAAGAACACGGCCTGAAGTTAGTTCATCGGTAACAGCCTGTGTTGCTCTATCCATAAACTCATGGGCCTCATCCAAAATGATGCAGTCGCGCTCAGGCAATATGGGGTGCAGATCCATAATCTCAATTGCAAGAAGAGTGTGGTTTGTAACAACAACATCGGCCGTTTGGGCTTTGCCTTTAGCTTTAGCTGCAAAGCACTGTGAACCAAAAGCACAGACATCTGCTCCCACGCATTCACGACCAGAAACACTATTAGCTGCCCATACTCGCCTATCTACTTCAGGGGCATCATCTCTGTCCCCTGATACTCCTGGCGTCTTAGCCCAAGCAATTAATCTCTTGGCATCTTTTTCTAGCGATGAAACTTCCATCACTAACTCACCATCAGGATCAACGTCATCACTATTCATCTTCTGCAAACAAACGTAGTTACCAACACCTTTATAGATTGCATAGGTAACCTCGCGGCCCAGTAGCTTTTCAAGGGCTGGAACAACAGCCGGTAAATCTCTATCTACTAACTGGCGCTGCAAGGCCAAGGTGGCAGTTGCTACTAATACTTTTCGCCCATGCACGATGCCCGGAATCAAATACGCTAAAGATTTTCCGGTGCCCGTGCCGGCCTGAACCATTAAGTGATGACGATCAGTGAGCGCATTAGCCACAGCTTCAGCCATTTCAATCTGGCCTTCGCGTGGTGATCCACCAATTGCTTCTACAGCGACATCGAGTGCTTCGCGCACTTTCTTGGACATATCACTCATGGACCAACCTTAGTGGCTGGGGCCAATGGCTATTTTGAAGCGGGGAAGGAAACGCCTAACTCTTCTTGCGCAAGTGCAGCAGTTCTAGAACAGCAACTGCACTGTCATAACCCTTATCTTCTTTACTAGCTGTGCGACCACAGCGATCAATAGCTTGATCTAAATCATTACACATCAAAACACCGTAACCAATGGGCTTTGAGTGTTTAAGAGAAACATCAATAACACCTTGTGTCACACCTTGGCAGACATAATCAAAATGCGGTGTTTCACCCTTTAAAACCAAGCCCAGTGCAACAACGCCATCAAAGCCTGCTTCAAATGCATATTGGGCAGCAAGTGGAATCTCAAAAGATCCTGGAACGAACTGGACCTCAACTTCGCCAACCTGGGCCTCTGCCAATGCGCGCTTGGCACCTGCAATTAAGTCATTACAAATATCTAGATGCCATGACGAAGAGATGATTGCTATTTTCGCCGCTGGAAGTGGCTTAATACCGATAGTTGGTGCATGTCCTGCCATTTATTTGCCTCCTCGAACGTGGCCCAGTTTTTCTTCCTTTGTTGCTAAATACTTTTCATTAAATTCATTACTGGCAACTACCAACGGCACTTGAGTAACGCCTATCCCACCACCTTGCAGCGCTGCAACCTTTTTAGGGTTATTAGTAAGCAGTTCAAGATTTGTAATTCCCAGCGCCTGAATAATTGCAATGGCATCAGACCAGTCTCTTGCATCAACCTCATGTCCTAGATGCAGGTTAGCTTCAATGGTGTCCATGCCCTGATCTTGTAGTTGATAGGCGTTAATTTTCTCAGTTAACCCAATGCCACGGCCCTCATGGTCTCGCAGATAAACAATGAAGCCATAGCCATGTTTTTGAATCAATTGAATGGATTGCTCTAACTGTTCTCCGCAATCACAGCGCATGGAATGAATAACATCGCCGGTAAAGCACTCGCTATGGATGCGAACCAATGGTGTTTGCTTCCCTTGGCCAAAGGCCATGACGGCGTGCTCTCTTTGCCGCAAACCTGGAAATGTTGCAATCTTCCACATTCCACTATGCAAAGGCAGATTGGCCCAAACAAACTCATAATCAGATCCCACCTCTTCAACAACAGGTGCGATGTCGATCAGCTCTTGAATT
>Ga0208966_1000641_pt1 | contig 11037 bp, 8 predicted proteins | sample GreLakmeHU45MSRF_FD_187701 | JGI IMG/M metagenome (GOLD analysis project Ga0208966, IMG submission 187701) | Freshwater lentic microbial communities from great Laurentian Lakes, MI, USA - Great Lakes metaG HU45MSRF (SPAdes) | ecosystem: Environmental > Aquatic > Freshwater > Lake | place: Great...
TTTTTAAAGTTAACAATTTTATCTAAGTAGTTATGTAAATTACTTTCGGCCATTGTTGTGACTTGGAACAATTCTTCTTCTGTTTGTATATTACCAGCGGCAATCATACCACCACTAAAGATGGCCTTTGCCCAATCTGGTAACTCTCTCTCTTTACTCGGTTTATACCATTTTGTTTCATTGATAAACCAATTCGTTAATGGGTGTTCTTTTTTAAGTAATGGTGAAAAATCGTGGAATGCACCTGTTACTTTATTCTTACCTGCAATTACATCAAATCCATATATTGGGCCACCATTTGTAAGGCCAGGAAATAAACAAACGTGCATCATCCAAAGTCCTTTTGTTTCTCTGGCATCAACTACATCAACGTGTGCTCTTCTAATATTGTCGTTTTTCCAGGTACGGTTAACCCATCCTTCTTTATTAAATCGTGTCATACCTTCTTCAAAGTATTCTACACAATTTAAATCTAATATGTCTATGATATTATTCTTGCACTGTATAAGATTTTCCCAAATCATTCATCTCCTTAAATAATTCTGTAGCATATTCAAAACATAATTTAGCTTCAGCAACCACGTTTACTTGATAGGTGTTCATATAGTTATTAATATTTTCTCTAATAACTCTTTTTAAATCATCAGGTTTTAAAAAAACAAGATATGTATTAGGGCCAGGTGTTTTTCTTTTTATCATTTGACCACCATATAAATCTCCCATATGTCTTACATAGATATGAGCAAACAACTTTTCAGGTTGGTCTTTTATATCATCTAAATGATAGATATATCTTAATGTACTATCTGTGATGTGGGGTTTTTCTGTTTTGTTCCACAATGAACGAATATCAAAATCTAAATTATTAGCTCTTTCTATTTGTGGCAGTTGTCTAAAAAGTCCATTTTGCAAAGAATATTTTTCTAATAGTGAATAACATTGTAACAAATTAAACAAATATGTAGCATATAATTCTTTATGAATTTTACCTGACATTAAAGTTTTTACAAACTCTTGTTCTTCAGCAATCGCATGATGGTGTTTAGTTAACTCTTTAATATCTGACATAATTGTAATATACCTTTAAGTATTTTACCATCCATATTTTTTCCAAAATTCTCTTATTTGAGGATAATTTACATTGAAACTTTGAGTCAAAAGTTTTTTAGTAATAATTTTCTCTTTCTTAAAATTTTTATCGTTTGTTTCTTCAATAATTTTAAAATTAGGTTCTTCTTTTGGTATTAATATGAATTGAGCCACAGGTGTACCTGCAGCAATTGTATGATTACCCTCTAAACTGTGCCAAAATATAGGAACAGTACCTATGTCGGCAATACCTAATTGAGGGTCATAAATGCCACTACAAACAGTAAATCTCCAATCGTCTAAAAACATAGGATGTAATATTAAAAGTTTATAACCTTCCGGTATTCTTGCTGCCCAAGGTAAATGAAACTTAACAATTTTTTTCATTGTATTTTTAGGCCAGTTTTCAAAGAATGGATAAAAAGAATGTTTAAGATGAAAAGTAACTGGTCTTTTTTCAGTTGATGTGTCAGAAGCTACAAAATCCCAGTATTCGCCGTTTGTAACAACTTCAAATTTAATGTCGTAAGGCAATCTCATAATCCAACCGGTATTATGCCACATCTGCATACCAGGACATTTTACGGTGTGTCTATTATCTTCTTTTTTAAAATTATTATTTGATACAGCTCTAAATGTTGCATCATCATCATTTGAAGTATTCATTGATAGTGACCCATTATTCTTAAAGTCAGCTGCGGCTTTTTTTAACCAAGAAGGTTTATATTCTGATGATCGTATGATAGGCATTGTTGATTCAACACCTGGTTCCGTACAAATAAATTCTATGTTGGGATTGTTTGTTTTTTTCATTATATAATCATACACTATATATCACTTATTGTCAATACAATAATTATTTTTTAATAATATAAGAAAGAAATTACTTAACTTTTACTAGCTAATAACTGTTTTCTTAATTCTTTTTCTCGTTCTGCAGCTTTATATATCTCTTTGTTTGCCAAGGCCTGAGCTGCTTTTTCAGCTGCCCTTAAAGCTGTATCTTCATCAGCTTTTTGTTGTATAGCTTGTGCATCATTTTTTTCAATACCACCATAAACGGTAACTACTTTTGTTACTAAATTTAAACTTAATCTCCAACTTGAAATATCAGGAGTTTCAGCTTTAAAAGCTCTTCCTGAACTTAATGCTTGTTCTCCAGCTACTGCATCTTCCGTAAGAACTAATCCGTCGTGTGTACCAAAATAAACTGTTTTCATAATTTTTTATCCTTTAATCTCTAACTCCATTATATGATTGTTCTCCTGCGCCAAAACTTCCCCACCAATTTACTTGAAACATCATTGGATAGTTAGTACTATTTTGTCCACCATGTAAATAAGTTCTGGAAGCAGGCGGACTAAAAACTCCTGTGCCGTTTGTGACAACTGCACCTTGTGTAATAGATGATGCTGAGCCTATATTAGTATCATTAGTTGTTCCTACTAAAGAATCACCGTCGGTTGTTCCATAAAGGACTTTAGTTGTTACTGTATGATCTGAGTCGTTAGGGTCAAAAGAGAAAGCGTATGTTCTAAATGTATCGCCGTCACAGTTATCACTCCATCCACCGTGAAATCCTGTTCTACCCCAAGCTAAATAGGGGTTTCCTCTGCTTGATTTTGTTTGACTTACATTTATAAATTTTCTAGGATTTTGTAAATTAATACAAAAAGCATTTAGACCTACACCATAATAATAATATGGAGAATAAATCATTCCCCAAGTTCCATCCCAAGTATGGTTAAATTTTGTGTAATATTGATTACCTTGATCTGAATGGTAAGATGTAGTTGTAGAACCTTGAAAATCTTGCCATGTTCCAAATTGTCTAGCTGCGCCAGTAATTCCTAAAGCTGAACCTGTATTACAATTGAATACACCATATCTTTTAGAGTTACCATATTTTGTTCCAAATCCTACGTAGCCATTATTACCTACAACTGTTACCCAATCTTTATTGTTACCTGTTGTCCAAGAATCAGTAAAGTATTCAGTTGCAGTTAGATTATCAAAAAATTCTTTAATTGTGCTAACTGCATTTAAGTTTTTTGATGATTTAAATATGTGAATAGTTTTTGCTGCTTCACTACCCTCTCCTGATGAGTGAACCATAACCAACGTTTTTGTTGATTCATTATATCCTGTACTTACAGCATAATCGTTTGTAACATTTAACATATGTGAAGTATAATTGTAATAACCTACTTGTCCAGAAGCATTATTACCTGGATTTAATTCTCTTAAAGTCTGTCGTCTGTTACAAAATAATCTTCTAGGTCTAATTCCTTCAGGAAGAACATGATTAATTTTTGTCCATCCAACAGTAAATTCCATGCCTTCTGATAAATTATGATAAGACTGCATTGTATAATCACCATTTCTGGATAGAGTATAATATTGTGCCCAAGGATATTGGTCGCATTGGTATATACTTTTTAACCAATTTTGCCAAGAGCCTGATCCTTGAGTTGTTAAATCAGAATGTGTTGTATTATCACCAAAATCGTTATTAGTGTAAGAGTGCATAGCGTCACCACAAATACCAAATCTGTGATGTGTTGTAGAATGTCCTGTTCCACCCCAAGGAGTGCTTGTAATTTTATGGCCAGAATCAAAAACTCTAAATGACATTTGTCCGTTTGAATCGCCAGAATCACCTTGCATACCGTATAGAGGTAAACCTTCTTTACGGTGGTCCGTACGAGATTGGAGTAAATTAAGTAATCTTGCCATTGTTTATTCCTATTCTAAATTATTAAACGTAGCTTGTAAAGCTTTACGTTCTTCTTCTTGTTTTTCTGTTAATGCCATTTTTAAATCTGCTTTTTCTTTATTAACTGCTGCTACAGCAGCGCCTTCATCAGCTTTTTGTTGTAAAGCTTGTGCTTCTGTTTTTCCAGTGCCACCATAAACAATAACTTCACTTGTAGATAAATTTGCTTTTAATCTCCAAGATTCAATATTATCAGGACAATTAATTGCAATAGCTCTTCCACTTCTTACGGCTTCTTCGCCTGCAGCAGTTTTATCTGTTAAAATTGATCCGTCGAATGTATTAAAATATTTTATTGCCATATTTTTTCCTAACTACCGTATAGTCCTCCGTATGAAAAGTCATGTTGTCCGTATTTGCCCCACCAATTTACTTGAAACATTAGTGGATAAGAAGTTGAATGATAACCTCCGTGTAAAAAAGTTCTCGATTGAGGTACACCAAAAACTCCTGTTTTATTTACAATTACTGAACCAGAGTTAATAGATGATGCCGTAGCTAAATTTGTATCATTACTTGCAGGTACTAGAGTACCACAATTATCGTTTCCATAAAGTACTTTAGTTGTCGTTGTATGATCTGAATCGTTTGGATCAAAAGACCAAGCGTATGTTCTGTGTGATTGGCCATCTGTGTTTTCACTTTGACCGCCATGAAATCCTGTTCTACCCCAAGCGAAATATGGATTACCTCTACTTGTTCTTGTTACACTTACGCTTATAAATTTTCTAGGATTTTCTAAATTCATGCAAAAAGCATTTAGACCCACACCATAATAGTAGTAAGAACTATAAATCATTCCCCAAGTTCCGTCCCATGTATGATTAAATTTTGTGTAGTATAAATTTGCTTGGTTAGTGCTATATGAAGTTGTTGTAGAACCTTGAAAATCTTGCCATGTTGAAAATTGTCTAGCCGCACCAGTAGTTCCTAAAGATTGTCCAGTATTACAGTTGAATACACCATATCTTTTAGAGTTACCATATTTTTGTCCAAATCCTACCCAACCGTTATTACCTACAACTGTTACCCAATCTTTATTATTATCTGTTGTCCAAGTATCTGTAAAGTATTCAGTCGCCGTTAAATTATCAAAAAATTCTTTAATTGTTTTTACTTTATTTAAACATACACTTGATTTAAATACATGAATAGTCATTGCTGTTGAAGTTGATTCATTACCTGAATGAAGCATAACCAACATTTTATTTTTTTCATTATATCCTGTGCTTACAGCGTATGTATTAGTTACATCCAACATATGTGTAGTATATTGGTAATATTGAATTTGGCCTGAAGTATTATTTCCTGCATTTAATTCTCTTAAAGTCTGTCGTCTGTTACAGAATAATCTTCTAGGTCTAATTCCTTCAGGAAGAACATGATTAAGTTTTGTCCAACCTATTTGATATTCCATGCTCTCGGTATATTGATGATAACCATTCCAAGTAACATATCCTGTTCTGGAAAGAGAGTAATATTGTCCCCAAGGATATTGGTCTGTTTGATATATGCTCTTATTGTAAAGTGTCCAAGAGGAATAACCTTGTGTTGTTAAATCACCATGAGTTATATCAGTACCAAAATCGTTATAGTTGTAAGAGTGCATAGCATCGCCAGTAATACCAAATCTATAACTTGCTGTAGAGTGAGTAGCTTGTCCCCAAGGATTTCCTACAATTTTATGGCCAGAATCAAAAACTCTAAATGTCCAATGGCCATTACCATCTCCACTATCACCTAAAAATCCGTATAAAGGTAAACCTTCTTTACGACTATCTATTTTTGATAAAACTAATTGTGAGATTGATGCCATAGTATTTTTTCCTAAAATTTCTTGTTTTTAATTATAAAAGTTTTTACTTTCATATTTAAATTATGTTAATAACCATCCAATATAAGTTGAAGTAACGTCCGGTGTAGTTTTAAATGTCAATCGAATAGTAGCATAGTTTTGGTCGCAAGTTAAATTTTCATTTACACCTGCTATTTTATATCCACCAGCTTGAGCTATTGTAAGATTATTTGTTGCCCAAGTTCCAAATGAATCAACAAATAAAACCTGGTCATTATCTGCAGGAGTACTTGGTAAAGTCATAGTAAATCCGGCAGCTGTTGTGTTAGTTATATATGCACCACCTGCGGCTGCTGTAAAATTGGCCTGTTTGTATTCCCATAAAATTGAACTTGCAGAAGCCCAAACAGGATTGTAACCAACACCTTTAGTTTGTAAAACTTGTCCGCTTGTTCCAGCTGGTAATCTTGCTACGCCTGAAGCATCTCTAAATAACAAATCACCATGAGTTGTAAGTGCTGTTACATCTGCTCCTTTTTGTGCTAATTTACTCCAATATGTTGCACTTGAAGTAGCGTTTCCTGTAGAAGCTAGAATACAAATAAATGTTTCTCCTCCAAATGTTACAATATCATCTACTACATAAGCTGTAGAGTTATTGTAAGCACCTTGAAATACTGGTTTAATTCTTCCTAAATTGAGTGTTGCCATAATTATTTTTTCCTTCTTATATTTATACTAGTTTATACTTTCATTTTTAAACTATTGTTTTTACCATAAAAATCATAATTTTTATGTTATATTTATTACTAAATCTCCATTAACAACTGAAAAACTTGTACCTGCGTGTGCCATAAAACTACCTAAAAATACATCTTCTTGTAATTTTGTTTGTTTTCTTGTTAATATATTATCAACAAAGTTAGTAGTTAGTAATTTTAATTCTTCTTTATGTTCAGGAGTTGATATACTACCACCTAATTTACTATGTTTATTATCAAAATAAAATAAATCAGCCACAGCACTACCAGGAACTATACTATCATCAAGTTTTGGAACAACAATTGTAACTGTTGCACCTCCAGTACCAATAGTACCTGACGTTGTTACGCCTGTTGTATAAGCTGAACCACCTGCATGAGTTCCATCTGAAGTTGTTGAAAAACTAAAATTATGAAGCAATAACGTAGAACTTGAAATATTGAAAACGTAAGTGTAACCTTCATAAAATTTCATTGCGTTTCTAGCTTTAGGTAAATGAGAATAAGGAGTTTCATCTTCTCCTGCATCTATTTGAAATCTTCCAGCATCACCAGTAATAAACATTTTTGTTCCAGTACTGTTAAAAGTAATTCCTTTTGGATTTATATTATTTGTTCTTAATAAAAAGTTAGCGTTAGTTGGTTGTACACTTACTAAATTAAATGCTGTGTTTATAGGATATTCGTAAATTGTATTTGATACATTATTGATAGCAAACAATTTAGTTCCAGTTGCATTAAAAGTTGTTCCAAAAAGACTTGCAGCTGAAGAAGTGTGGTCATACGCAGCTAAATATACTACGCTAACTAAATCAAAAGGTGTGGATAAAGTATAAGAAGTTGTAAGATTATCTGTATCGCCTGAAACATAAAAAACACTTCCAGTTGTATTAGAAGTTAAACTTTTTACTGCCGTGTCTGTGCCTACTGATGCTCTTTTTGAAAAAGTTGCAGTTGAAATAGTAAAAGCTGTTGACAACGTATATTGTACAATTTGTGGAGCAGTTATAGCTTGGTCGTAATTTCCACCTGAACCTAAAACAAACATTTTTAAACCATCAGTACTAAAAAGTAAATCTCTTGGTTGAGATTCTTTATCGTAAGTAGAAAATGTTGATGCATAAGAAGCTGTTGATATATCAAAAGCTACACTACAATTATATTGATTGATTCTACTATTTGCTGTATCGCAAACAAAAAATCTAGTTCCTGCAACATTCCATTTTATTCCAGAAATACTTATAGTTGCTGCTGTTTGTGCATTTGATGAATTATATGGCAATTCATTATTCATATTTAAAGAAAATGAATCAGTAAAAGTAGCTGTACTTGTGGAATATGCTGAGCTTAAAGAAAATTCAAAAACGCTATCGTTACCAGAAATTCTTGTAACTGTTTTATTAATAGTTCTTGGCACTGTTGATAACAACACTCCAAAGAAATCACTTTTTTCTTTTTTGCTTAATTTAAAATCTATATATGCGCTCATATTTTTATACTATTTATTAATCGTTTTCTGCTATCTTCCAACCATAAGTTACGCCTGTGTAAACTAAAACAAATCCTGCATGTTTAACATTCACAGTCATATCTTCATTTAATCCCATTATTTTTAAACTGTTTCTAGTTATAGTTAAAATATTGGTATCAAAAGTGCCGTTTAAATCTAAAAATTGTATTTCGTCACCTAATAAAGGAGAAGCTGGTAATCTTATAGTAGCAGTTGCTGATGATGTATTTACAAAAATTCTATCATTAGATGCTGCTTGAACTATAGTTGAACCATCTCCTATAACTGTTGAATAAGGATTACCGCCTCCTAATCCTGTCCAAGAACTGCCGTTATATCCCTCCCACTGAGTCAAAGTTGTATTATATCTTATTGCACCTGTATATAAAGACACACCTGCAGGTCTTTCTGCTGTTGTACCAGTAGGTGGCACCCAAGCTCCTGTGCCGGCGAAATCTCTTGTCAAATATCCTAATACAGCACCTTCTGTTGGAATAGCTGTATTACTATTACCAGATAATGTTTCGTCTATTGAAAATTCATTAATCGTAGCACCTAATTGAGCACCGATAGAACCAAGTTGTAATTCAGATAATCCTGAAAGGTCAAAAGCGTCAGCATTTAAAGTTGCAATACCTGTTGCCTGTTGAATACGGAATAAATCTCCTACTCTAAAATCTCCATCTTGGTCTGTAGAAACGAAATAAACACGGCCTCCTAATAATTCGTCTACTTCATCTGTTTGGTCGGCCGGTTGTGAAGGAATTCCTGGATAATTTGTATCTACAACGCCGCCTGTACCAACACTTAAAAAGTCATGGCCTGTTAATCGGACGTTTGAATATTTTGTTGTAATGAGTGTTACGTTATTATTACCTACATCACCATCAAGTTGAGTAACGCTATCTGTTAAACGTATAGTCGCTGTACCTGCAGCAGTGTTTTCTTCTGTTACTAAGTTAACACGATAATATCTGGAGTTGCCAGTAAATTTAACGTTTGCTCCTACAGTTATTACACCTGCTGTAGCTAAAGATGATACTCCTGTTTTTACTGAAATAATTGGACCTATTTGACCTATTTGAGCAACAGTAGATGGAGCAGTAACACCAAAAGTTACATTTAAAGTAACTTGAAATACTGATGAATTTTCTTTTGTAATAGTAATGACTTCGCCTTTTTGAAAATTTCCAACTCTATTTGTTATGTGTATATTATTTAACTGCGTGTTATATCTTAAAAACTTAGCAGTTGCACCTGATGTAACTCCTACAATTGTAGCGTTTCCTGAACCGTTAATTGCAATTGCTCCTGAAATATCTGATTGAGATGCAACACCTATAAATCCTCCAGGTCCAACTGATGATAAAGTGCTGTTATATCTAATCATTTCACCATTACCTTGTAAACTAATAGGAGTTTCAGCTACTAATTGGCCATCAGCGACAGCGCCTTGTTCTCCATAACAAGATGAACCGTTTAGACTTCTTATGAAACCTCCTTCAGTAGCATAATAAGATTTATTACAGAAATAAGTAAAACAAGAAACCATTTCTGCTCGGCCATTTCCGTGACACCAAATACCTATACCGTCAGAATTAATTTGTGTAAAGTGTGTTCCTAAAATTGATTTATTACTTGCAGCATTTGTATGTAAAAGTCCATCTATTTTTATACCAACAGCGTTAGCATTTAAAGAAGTCATATCTTGTAGATATGGAGATTGAGTTAAAATTGCTCCTGAAGGGTCTAATGAAGCTAAAACAGCACCACCAAAACCTGTGTTAGCAGTTAAATGTGTAGAAGTACCTGTCATACCTCTTAATGTCATTAATCGTAAATTTGTACCATCATTTAATAACCACATATAAGAAGCGTTGTTTGCTTCTAATGATACAATCTGAACTGTTAAGGTGCCTGTACCACCACAACCAATTGTAGCTGCACTTAGTGTTGCAGTATTTCCTATTTCGTATCCGAAACCACCATGGTAAACAGCAACAGCTGTAACAGAAACTCCAGAAATTGTAACGTTTACTACTATTCCGTCTCCTGAACCTGTAGCTGTTGTTGGGTGTTTATATTTGTAAGTTCCTGGTGTAGCACCTGAAATTGTAGATGCGAATGAAATTGTTGCAGCTGTAGATGAATTACCCGATTCAGGTCTTACTTCGACAGCTCTTAATGCTTCACCTCTTACTGTTACATTAGCAGGCACAACTAATGGTAAATGTTCTTTATAAGAACCTGCTTTTACCCACACCATATCTCCGAAGCCAACACTGTTTATAGTTAGTGTCATGTTAGTAGCACCACCTAAATATGATGTACCGTTAATTGTAACAGTATCGCCAGTAACAAAATTTTTACCGCCATTTGTAATTTTTACATTTGAAACAGTAGGTACTGATGAACCATCTAATGTAATTCTAAAAGTAGCTCCTGTTCCTGTTCCTGAAGTTGTGAAAGTAGAAACATCAAATACTCCTCCTGCTCCTCCTGTTCCTCCTGCAACACTTGTTAAATCTAATATATCATTTTTGTTAGAAATAGCTAAAGCACCTTTAATAGTTTTTTTAGGTAAAGTTTTTGAACCAGGATTTGAGTCGCTACCTGAATTTGAAACATAAATTACGTTTTTACCAGCTTCATCTAAACGCCATTCAGGTATATTACCGTTTGAAGTTAATATTGAACCTTGTGGACCTAAATCTAATCTTGTTGGTGCACCTGAAGCATTCAGGATAATCATATCGCCAGATTCAGTCATCACGTTACCTTCATCACCAACTGCTAATGTTTCCCAAACTGATGCGTCTACTCCTGGTGTTATACCTTGTTGTCTATCTTTTTTCTGTATATAAGATGAACCTAAGTATCTTACAACTTCACCAATTAAATATGTTGTGCCTGAAGAATATGCTCCTTGATATTTAAAACCTCTTGTAACTAAATTCCAATAAGATGAATTTACTGCACCTGTTGCCTGTACAGCAGGATATTGATTTGAATGGTTTGCATTAGCTACGTAAGAGTTACCTCCATAATCAACTACATCTCCTGTTTTATATGATGTGCCGTGTGAATATGTTCCTATAGGTTTATA
>Ga0208966_1000645_pt1 | contig 11015 bp, 15 predicted proteins | sample GreLakmeHU45MSRF_FD_187701 | JGI IMG/M metagenome (GOLD analysis project Ga0208966, IMG submission 187701) | Freshwater lentic microbial communities from great Laurentian Lakes, MI, USA - Great Lakes metaG HU45MSRF (SPAdes) | ecosystem: Environmental > Aquatic > Freshwater > Lake | place: Great...
CATTTATTTTAAATGGAATTTTGTTTTCAAATGAATATGCAATACCGCAAAAAATTTGGAACAATTGATTTCCAAGTCCTCCCATAATTTCAATATAAATCATAATGCTATATATTGAAATTAAAAAATTAGCTTTAATTATTATTTTTATATTTATATATTTTTATATTTAACTAATAAAGATATAATCATCTAATCATCTAATCATCTAATCATCTAATCATCTAACTATCCCCATAAAATGCTTTAACAAGTGGATTACATGCTATTTTGGTATAATCAAAATGTGTCAAGTACAGTCCACTGAGAGATTTCACACGTGATAATGCTACATATGTTTGTCCATAAGCAAAAATGTTGCTTCCAATATCGATAATAGCATTTTCAAGTGTTAAACCTTGTGCTTTATGAATAGTTATAGCCCACGAATAAATAAGCGGTATTTGACTAACACCCACTCGTTTATTATGCTCTGATTTCCAAATAAAGTTTGCTACTGTTATAGGATTGGCTATATTATTAAATTTTACACATGGCATAGACTTTTCATTAAATCCGACTACAATACCTTGACTCCCATTAGCAATAATTAATTCGCCGCATAGTGTTATATTTGCTATACACATAACATGTGTACCAACTTTTAGTTTAAGCGTCTTTTCAGCAATAATGCTATTTGCCAAAAAATCATAGTCTTGTTTTACATAATTGTTGCTCTTAAGATATAAGTCAAACAATAATCTATGATTTTCAAAATCATCACTATTATCAGTTAAATCAACATAGCTCATGTTATATTCAATTTCTTGAATGTCTTTTTCTAACTTGGCATATTCTTTTGCATTAATAGTTTCAACATCTCTCTTTATAGGTGAGAGAATAGTCAAAACTTTTTCCTTTTTTAATACATCTAGTGTGGATTTATCAAAAAGTCGTGATTTCAATGCTTGTTGTGTAGACGGAGTAATTTGACCTTTTCTAATATATTTTAATGCCTTTAACAATAACTCATCGTTTTGCCTGAAAATAGTTTTTAAGACAATTTGATTTGGTTTTGGAAATAGTTGTTCCCATAATATGTGTTGAAAACAATACATAGATTCTTCTTTTTCACAACCATTAGAGAATACAGGAGAGAGCTGATAAAAATCACCCGTAAAAATTACTTGTAGCCCACCCAATGGCTTATCATTTTTATAATATTTTTTAGCTATAAGGTCTAATAATAATAAAAGTTTTAATGACATCATACTAACTTCATCAATAATTAAAACTTCCAACTTTTTCCAATTCTTTAACTTATGTGCCTTTTTTGTAAAGAGTTCACCGACCAAGTCCTCGTTTTTTTTTGAAGCTACTCCTATTCCTGCAAACATATGTAGTGTTGTGGCCTTACATTCAAGTAAAATAGCCGCACACCCTGTTAAAGCACATACTTTAACGTGCTTTTCATTGTTTTCTGCATGTTTAACAATAGATTTGATTAAAAAGGATTTGCCTGTTCCACCGGGACCTGTTATAAATAAATTCTCTCCAGCAACATATTTATCAAAACAAATTTGTTGTTCAACACTCAATGTTGATGTTGTCATTACTTGTAATCGTTGTTAATCAATATAATTAACAATTATAGTATTCAATTTTATAAGTTTATAAGTTTTATAAGTTTATAAGTTTTATAACTTATTAATTAGCAAACTAATTAATGGTTATAAAACAAAAATAAAAAATTGCAAAAATAAAATAATAAAATTGATTAAATTTTTAACTTAAAGCATCATTACTAATACTAGTATTATGGAAAAGCGTATTAATGATAAAGTATCTGTTTATGTGGATACTTTTAAATCAACAATAAAAACATATATTGAAGACAATAAAAATATGCAGTTTGATGACAAAAGCGAGCTATTAAAGATGGTTTATGATTTAGATAGATTAGAAATCACAAAGGAAGATTTTGCAAAGAGAAAACGCTGTAAGTCAGTTGTCCCTTTTTATAATAGGTGTATTGCTAAAAAAGCATGCGGAGAACAGTGTACACGAAAGAAACAAACAAGTTCCGAGTTTTGTGGAACACATGATAAAAACAGACCGCATGGAGTAATAAATTCAAATACGGGAGAAGAAACTGTTAAAAATATTGAATTAGAAATTTGGTTACAAGAAATTAATGGTATTAATTATTTTATTGATAAAAATAATAATATTTATAAATCAGAGGACATTATACATAATAGCAAAACTCCTCAAATTATAGCAAAATATGAAAAAGAAGGTAATGTTTATAAATTTGTTACAAGTTATGCTAGCTAATATTATAACTTAAAAAAATTGAATTATACAAGTTAATGTTTAACAATTGTATTATGTTGCTAAGTGAGTTGGTAAAATTATTTTCAAGTCAATTAAATATTGATGAAGAGAGATTTATTAATATTATTACAATTAATAATATTAATTGTAATCAACAACTGCGTATAGCAAAAAAAGAACACAAGTTACCTAATAGTACAACAAATAATACAACAAATAATACAAATAATTCAAATAGTTCTAATAATGTGGAAAAACGCTCACGAGGTAGACCACGAAAACTGTGTAATATTATTATAGAAAAAAGTAATATACCCGAAGATGTAAACTATGAAGGTGTAGAAGAAATAACCCATAACTCTAAGCTTTATTATAAGACTGACGATGGTGCAATATTAGATACTAATTATAATGTTCAAGGTCTAGTTATTAATGGACAAATAATGATGAACAAATAATGATGAAATAATTATGTCCATAAAATCTATATCATTTTTATTAATTCAAGCGCATCATATCGCGCATTAGGATCTTCTGAAAGCATATGGTCAACAATTATTTTTTTTAAGTGTTTTGGAGCATAGTACCATTTAAAAGGCCTATATGGTATATGAGTTTTAGATTCTAATAGTTCATAAAATACTATTCCTGTAGAGTAAATATCTATTTTATGATTATAAAAAGCTGCAGTATTAAACATTTCAGGTGCCATATATTTACGACTTCCCACAAATGAATTAGCACTATTAGAAGAGTCATTAGCTATTTGCGCATTATAAAATTTAGATAGCCCAAAGTCGGCAATTTTAGCTTTCTTAGAAGAAGTAATAAGAATATTTGATGGTTTTATGTCTCTATGAATGAGAGATAATGGTCGTCTATTATGCAAGTAAGCAATACCACGAAGAATATCTTGCATTATAGATAGCTTTTGAGTTTTATTAAAATTGCGCATATTAGAACTAATAGTTCCATTAGAAATATATTCAAGGACAATAATAAATGGGTCATCTATAAAACCCAAAAACTGAACAATGTTTGGATGATGAAGCTTTGACATAATGGTTAGTTCTTGCAATACCATGGATTTATTAGCTTTAATAAATTCTGGATTAATAACTTTCGCAACTACAAATGTTTCTCGCCATTTTGCCAAATATACTTTAGAAAATGAGCCGGTACCCAATATTCTATCTTGAAAAATAAACAATTCCCATGGAGCAATTTCCCAATCATCAAATACTTTATGTTGCAAATAAGCAAATTTGGTTGGTATATTATGCATTAATTCTAGATTTGTACAAGATAAGTCTACCTTATAATTATGAAAGCCGCCATTAAGAAACATACCTATGTAAGTTAATAACTATTGTGTTTAATATTTATTAACTTATGAAAAAAAAATCATGCTGTTTTTCTTTAAAATAATTTAACACTTAACACCTAAGACCAAAGACTTAACACCATATAGTATCTTCATGTTTATTCCGACACTTCAGGGTCAACAGCCTTTGCCTTTTCATTCCAAGGTACCTTCTCTTCATCACTTAGAGCCTTCCACATGGCACCAAGCTCAGTCATAATGTCTTGATTCTTAAGCTTTGAACCATCAGCAGTAAGCTTAGTCTTGACTGCATCACGCATATCTGCACTATAAAGAAGGTAGCCACTTGTGCGCTTCTTCTTAGGCTTCTCTTCATCTGAAGATACTTCCTTCTTAGCAGCCTTAGCCTTCTTAACCGGCTTTTCCTTAGCATCAGGAGGAGCTTCAACTGGGGCATCAGCCTTAAGGATAAGCGCAACCTGTTTCTCAAGAATATCAAGACGCTGAGTAATAGTAGTAGACGACATTGCTATTTGATTTATTAGAATACAAACAATAATATTAAAAAAAAGCTATTCAATTTTTTTAAAGTATAACAAAATATTAATAAAAATAAATATTAAATATAATTTATTAGTATATAACATTAAATATGACTAATGAAATTATTTTATTAAACGACCTAACCACATTTAGTGACTTTAAAGACACATATGATGATTTAGTAGAAAATAACATGTTTGAAGACATAGTACTGATAGATTGTGATACTCTAAATAATATTATACAACTTTTAGAAAAAATTTATGCCAACAACTTAATGTTATTATTTATTCTGAGCTGTGCAAGCTCATTATACATATGTTCTGCTAGACGCAAAAAAGACTATATTATGATTAATAATGTTGAACCAAAACTACTTAAAGGCACAGTTATTACAAATGTATAAAAAAAATTGTATTTAGCAGACCTTTATAGCGTTTAACCAACACAATCGTCAAGCCATCTAGTATTAAGACTAACTTGTTTATGTTCTACAGCTACACTAGACACAGTCTTGTTGGCTTGATTATCAAGACCATCATTTTTCCATCGTTCATACATAGAAACTTGCTGAAAAACTTCGCTAGGAGCAGGATGAACTTTGGCAGTTTTATAATCGGTCTTCTTTTGACTAGTAGTTTTTGAATTGCTCAAATCAATAGCAACTTTGTTGGAACTCATTTTATATTATTAAGCTTATTAATAATAATAAAAATATATGAAAAAAACCAATTCAATTTTTTTATAGTGTTTTATATATAATTATTTTCATTTAGCTAATGTAAGCTAAATGAAAATAAACGACACTGGCGAGGTTCGAACTCGCGCGAGCAATGCTCAATGGATTAGCAATCCATCCCCTTAACCACTCGGGCACAGTGTCACAAAAAAACGGTAGTAGCAGGGTTCGAACCTGCGCGGGCTATGCCCAACGGATTTCAAGTCTGTCTCCTTAACCACTCGGACATACCACCGTATATGTAAAATTACATATACTATAGTTAGTAGTATGCTTTTAAGTCGTTTTTATAAGCAATTTAAAATAATAAACATTATTATTAACTACAAATTATGAGTTATGTATATTTTATAAGGTCAACATACGGTTCAACATATATTGGTGCAACTGTTGATTTAGACAGACGTATTAGGCAACATAATAAATTGATTGTTGGTGGGGCGCACGCTACATCGCTAAAAGTAGCTAAAGGTGAAATGTGGAGTTATTATTGTTATGTAGAGAATTTTCCAAATTATAATGAAGCGCTAAAATTTGAATGGAGATGGAAACATTTATCACGACAAATTCAAAAAGAATGTCCTTCGCTAAATCCAACAGAAAAAAGATTGGAAGCACTTAAGCGCTTATTAGCACTACCTAAATCAACAACTAAAGCAATTGAATATAAAGAATGGGAAAAAAGTCCAAATGTAGTATATGTTTCTTAAAACGCTAAGCTAATCAAATTTTTGTAGAGTTTAAAAAAATTGATTAGTTTTATATTATATATTTTTTATGTCCTCGACCACAAAAAAGCGAAGAAAAAGCAATGAACACCATCACTATTTGCGTTCCTCGCATCCGGCTCTTCAAGTTCATGGACTACAAGTTCGTGGAGCAGGCGTTTGAAGCAGCCTACGGAAAAGACTGCGTTCGCTCCATCGGGTTCTTTCCGATGGTTTTGGATATAAACGGAAAGCAGTTTTACAAGCTCGAGGTGACTGTGGTGTGTTCAACGGAGCAGGCACTGGACATGCGGACAAGGCTGAATGACGGAGAGCAGGTGTTCTTGGAAGTGCCGTTTTATCAGTACGTGGAAGGAGCCAAGGTGGAGAAAAAGCATGCGTGGAAGTGTGTTAAGTTGAGCTTTGACAGGCCGCGGCGAAAAGCGGAAGGCGACTATCATGAGTGGTCGCATAAGCTTCAGTTGCTCCAGCCTGTGCCGGCAAGTGTAACAAAGCTAGAGAAGCTTCTTTGTGAAACGGCAGAGTGCGCAAGAGCATGCAGGAGTAATGTAGATGATGCATTGCTGCGCGCACAGGCATATGCCACAACACAGCATGAATGCTCGCCACAGCGTTGCCAAGAGCTTGTACACTTTGAAGAGCAGTTGCAGCGTCTGCGATGGCATAGCAACAGCATTGTCCATTGTCTTGGTTCCGCATGTGAACAGCTTCCACACATGAAGACTTGTATAGACAACATGACGCGCATTACGCCTAAAAACTAGAGCTGTGCGCTAAGACTACTAGGGAGGAGCATGTTGTGATTTTTTTTTCATAAAAAAAATTGAATTCTTTTTTATAAACAAGTTAAAATAACATTAGACAATGAACACTCTTGACATTTGCATTCCTCTTACACATAATGTTGATGCGTCTTTTGTGGAAGCTAAGTTTAACAAACTTTATGGAGCAAACTGCGTTCAAAAAATAACTATTTTTCCAAATGAATTACCAGACAAGTGTACTATCTTTATCAAAATGCTATGTTTAACCGAGGAAGCATTGAGCTTGTGTAGACATATTAATGAAGGTAAGACTGTATATGTAGATTATGATGATGCTAAATGGAGATGTATTAAGGTACGTAGTCCAAGCACATATTGTAAACAATCACAAACACTTGTATGGTCATATAGAGATACTCTTGCCATGGAAAAAGCAAACGCAGAAGAAGAAAAGGAAAAACTTCATTATGATAAGCTAAATGTAGAAGAGCAACAACGTCTTCAAGCAAAATGGAGTCAAACTAGTGCTTATCGTGAAGAGCACAAACACATAGAAGCACATAGAGCTCATGAAACACACGTTGTTCCAGTTCTTACTAAATTATTGCGTATTAATGAACTTTTACACGAAGCAAAGAAGTTAGCCGAGAGCTATGATGAAGACATTGATTGCGAAACATATTATAATGACCGTTTGACACCGGATAGTAGATTTTTGCTAAGAAGCCATAGCCTAAAGTTGGCAAATTCTTTATGGAGCGCATTAAAGGATTGCGATAACACACGAAACATATTGAGAGACACCCCTATTGAGTTTCAGTTTTATCCAAGTGGTGATTCGTTGTAAAAACAACTTATTTAATTATATATTGAAATACATTTTTTTTACAATTTATTGTATAGTTTATAAAAATTGAGAACCCTTTTTTTTCTACAATTTATTAGTCTAGCAAAAATGGCACCTATTATTTACAACATCAATAAGGCGCAACTCAAAGCAAAGATTGCATCATTTGATTATGACCACACTCTTGTGTGCCCAAAAGATGGGCGACACAAGGACATGCCTTCAAACGTTGAAGATTGGAAATGGTTGTATCCAAACATTCCAGACGAACTTAAGCGCTACAATGAAGAGGGATTCAGTGTTGTGGTTTTTACAAATCAGTCTAAATCGTGGAAGGTTATTCAAATTCAGTATGTCATGCAGACTCTACAAATTCCGGTTTTTATTGTGGTTGCAAGTGACAAGTGTGATTACAAACCGAATCCAATTTTGTATGATGTGCTAGTTGGAAATGCTAAAGTTAGTAAAGAACAGTCTTTCTTTGTTGGTGATGCGCTTGGACGGAAAGGGGATTGGGCGGATAGCGATAAAGTGTTTGCGCAAAACATTGGACTCAAGTGTTATAGTCCAGAAGAGATGTTTGCTACCAAACATGAGACGGAAACTGTGGAAATTCCCCAACTAAATTTGTCTGATTCCAAGCAAGTTATTATTATGGTTGGCTACCCCGGGTCAGGTAAAAGCACTATTGCCAAGCACATTTGTGAAGATGGGCGGTTTGTGCTTATTCAGGGAGATGTCTATAAAACTTCACCAAAAATGATTAAAGCAGCGAGCGAACTTGTTCAAGAAGGTAAGTCAATTGTTTTTGATGCCACAAATAGCTCTTGTAAAAAAAGGAGTGAGTATTTGGCATTTGCCAAGAAGCATAACTATAAAGCACTATGTATTCATGTATCAACATCACTAGAAGTTGCGTACAAGCGTAATAAAGAACGGAGTACAGAGAACCAAGTTCCAAAGATTGTTTATAGCGTTTATACAAAGCATTTTGAGAGTCCAAGCGTAGAAGAGGGGTTTGATGTTATTGTTTTGTAAATGTTATAGCTATAACAATATGATGGTGGTGTAAAAAAAATTTTTTTTCAAAGAATACAAAGGAGTGTAGGTATTATAGTTTAGCATTAGAGTTCCAAACATGTAGTTCGTCGTGTGAGAGTGATTTCCACATAGCGGCGAGTTCAGTCATAACTTGTTGAGGAGTGAAATGGGTGCCTTGAGAAGCGAGTTTAGATTTGGCATCATCTCTCATAGCGTTGCAAAATAGAACGTAACCAGTGGGAGGGCGTTTAGGTTTAGGTGTAGGTGGTAGAACATCTGTAGCAACGTTTTTTATAGAGTTTTGAAGACTAACGCCATGTTGCTGAGCTTGAAGCAAAAGCGCAACTTGTTTTTCAAGAAGCTCAATGCGCCGAGTAACATTAGCATTAGTATTAGTATTAGTATTAGTAGTAGACATAACTGAATAAAAGTAGTATTTATAAAAAAAACCAAGTTCAATTTTATTAAAGTATAACAAAAAAAATGTTAAGTTATATAAATGAGAAACCAATTAAATCCTTTAACTATGATAAAAAGTATGATAAAAAGAATTCCAAAAATAGTGGTAATAGTGGGATTATTGGCATTAATAGCATTAAGTGTATTTAATAAATCAATAATAGAAACTTTAGAAAATAAAAACACAAATCCAAAAAAGAAATATATGGAAGTAATAATGTGGCTGGATTTTAGTGGAAATTCTTCACTAACACAATTTCCTTTAGAGTCTTGGATGCAATTTGAAACAATTTACAAAAATAATGCACAAGTAATAATAGAAAAGAGAGATATGAAAGGAGTAATAACATGGTTTAAGACAATACCAGAATTTGCAAAATCAATTGCAGAAGCAAAGAAAAAAAACTCAAAGGTAGAAGAAGAAGAACAAGCATTGATGAACGCGCTGTCTCCATATGTTTCATTTTCAGTACTAGATAAGACAAAGGGCGAAACACTAACTAGTGGTGCAGTAAGAAGCATGGCAGGAGCGGTGGGCGCTAGCGCAACTTTTGCTGGCTTAGACTCAACATTCAAAGCATTGATGGGTGTTCATAAAATAAATGTGGAACCTTAAATAAAGAATAAAGAGAGATGTAATCTCTCAAAATAAATAAAAAAAGAATATAAAAAAATAACACTAGTATCTGGTTATGTCACCGATTTCGGCTTTGCTAATAACATTGCTAATAACTTTGTTTATAACATCATTTATAACATTATTTATAGTTTATAGTAATAATGTTATAAACAAAATGAGTAGTAATGCTAGTCTTTATAAATCTCTCAAAATAAAAAATAAAAAATAAAAATAAAAAAGAATAAAATAAAGAATAACACTAACATCTGGTTATGTCACCGAATTCGGCTTTGCTATATTATTTGCAAAATGAGATTATTTATAAGAGAGATTGCAAGTAATAAAAAATGGCGCAACACCGCTCCTACATTATAATAAAATGACTCAACTCTACAAATACAACTCTAAAATATAATACATAGTTAACAATTTTTTGCTACTAGCATCTGGTTATGTCACCGATTTCGGCTTTGCTATTAAATAGGCTAATTAATGATTAGTGTGTTATATATACACTTAATGGTGTTATTGAATGAATTTAAGATGAATAGCTGGAAGGATGTAGAAGATACAAGAGTGCATATAATCTCTCATTAAAAAAAATATAGTATGCTATATAAAAAAGTATATTGAAGAGTGTTAAAAGTATTTATTAACAACAACAATGACTCCAATATAAATCTCTCTTACTATTAGTAATATATTTAAAAACAATATAAAGAAACACGACATATATTGGGTGGTTTTTTGCTACTAGCATCTGGTTATGTCACCGATTTCGGCTTTGCTATTAAATAGGCTAAATAAGGAGTACAATGTTTAATGCGCTATTAATGGTGTTATTGGGGTTAATATGGGAATGAAAAGGGGGGAGGGAGGGTTGGCGAGTGCACAATTCCTCCTCTATACAATGTTTAATCTACTACAATCTCTCAAAACACAAAAAATACTAATATAATTAATAATGTTTCCTCGTTTTCCTTTTCTTACTCTTCCTCTTTCTCCTTCTCTTTCTTTTCTTACTCTTACTCTTACTCTTGCCACTAGCGGTAGAATTCTGTCTTGGTGTTATTGCTATTTCTTTATTTTTACCTGTTCTTGATGCCATACTCAAATTTGTCCTAGTCTGATTCTTCTCCTCTTTTCTAAGTTCATCGAGTCTGATTGCATCCTTAGGAAAAACGTCGTCTTCATCCGCATTATCAGCAGCCTTTTTTTCCAACTCCCTAATTTCAGCTTGTATACCTAAAAGTGTCATATATTTAGGCTCGACCACCGTTGCCATTTATATATATAAATTATTTAAAAATAAATTTTATAATACTATAATTATGTTCCAGATTATAGTATTATTCTCAGCCATCAATTCAAGACTTATACAAATTCCTAAACTTAAATATTATTATGACCCCCGCATTCACAATATGGGTAACATAGGATTAGGAGGGCAACTTCATTCACTACTCGCACCTTACGCAACAAAACTAATAGATGACAAATGTTATAATTCAATAAATATACGCCAAGCAATTCTCTCAAGTTACAATCAAGACTTTTATAATAAATATGAACACGTTCCAAAACTAATAGATTTATGTTGTGGAACAGGAACATCAACAGCGGCCAACCAATTGG
>Ga0208966_1000646_pt1 | contig 11011 bp, 9 predicted proteins | sample GreLakmeHU45MSRF_FD_187701 | JGI IMG/M metagenome (GOLD analysis project Ga0208966, IMG submission 187701) | Freshwater lentic microbial communities from great Laurentian Lakes, MI, USA - Great Lakes metaG HU45MSRF (SPAdes) | ecosystem: Environmental > Aquatic > Freshwater > Lake | place: Great...
GAATCTGAATCTCGCTGGTTGCTCTCACATAACTTAAAAAGCAATCTTGCAGACTCTGGAGTAATCCTGGGGCCAACAACATTGGTTATTCAAATAGTTTCGATAACTGATTCTGAATACCGCGACAAAGTGGGCGGCGTCACTCCCTTTTCCCAAACCGTTGGCACTGGTCGCGGATTCATCTTGCGTGATGGTAAAACCTTTGCAGCGCTCTGGAGCAGAGCATCTGAAGGCGAGGGAACCACGTGGACTTTGACTGATGGAAGTGAAATCAAATTCGCTCCGGGGCAGATCTGGGTAGCCCTGAGCGATAAGGAGCCTGATTTCACCTATTTAACTCCGAGCGCGAAACCCACAAAGACAAAGTAGGATGTCCCTCTAAATAGGTGAAGGTGAGTAAATGTCAGAAGTAAAAGGCACAGGACGAGTAAAGCGCGGTATGGCAGAGATGCTCAAAGGCGGCGTCATCATGGATGTCGTTAACGCTGAGCAAGCAAAGATTGCCGAAGATGCTGGCGCAGTTGCCGTAATGGCGCTGGAGCGCGTACCTGCAGATATCCGTGCGCAAGGCGGAGTAGCTCGTATGTCTGATCCTGACATGATCGAAAAGATTCAAGCGGCAGTATCAATCCCTGTTATGGCTAAAGCACGTATTGGCCACTTTGTTGAAGCTCAAGTTTTGCAATCTCTCGGTGTCGATTACATCGATGAGTCAGAAGTATTAACTCCTGCAGATTATGAAAACCACATCGACAAGTGGGATTTCACTATTCCTTTTGTTTGCGGTGCTACAAATCTTGGTGAGGCACTTCGCCGTATTAACGAAGGCGCAGCAATGATTCGCTCTAAGGGTGAAGCTGGCACTGGCGATGTTTCAAATGCTATGCAACACATGCGCAAGATCGGTGGCGAAATTCGTCGCCTATCTTCAATGCGCGAAGATGAACTCTATGTTGCAGCTAAAGAGCTACAAGCTCCTTATGAATTAGTTAAAGAAGTAGCACAGAGTGGCAAGCTGCCAGTAGTTCTCTTTACTGCGGGTGGAATTGCAACTCCAGCTGACGCTGCATTAATGATGGCTACGGGCGCAGATGGTGTCTTTATTGGTTCTGGTATTTTCAAATCTGGAAACCCAGCACAACGCGCAGCAGCATGTGTGAAGGCAACTACGTTTTGGAATGATGCAAAGGTTGTTGCTGATGCATCTCGTGGCTTGGGTGAGGCGATGGTTGGCATTAACGTTGCAGATCTTCCAGCACCACACCGTCTTGCCGATCGCGGCTGGTAGTTCACTTCTTTCATGAAGGTCGGAGTTCTCTCACTCCAGGGTGATGTGCGCGAGCATGTGAGTGCTTTGATTGCTTGCGGCATTGATCCAGTTGAGGTGCGCCGTGCTTCTGAGTTAGCACAAGTAGATGCCCTGGTATTACCTGGTGGGGAATCAACAACGATTGCGCAACTCTCTGAGATTTTCGATATCTATGAACCCATTAAGCAACGCATCGCAGCGGGTATGCCTATCTACGGTTCCTGTGCGGGAATGATTTTGTTGGCTGACACAATCTTGGATTCAAAACAAGGACAGAAAACCTTTGGTGGATTAGATATCACAGTGCGTAGAAATGCCTTTGGTCGCCAAGTCGATTCATTTGAATCAGATATCTCATTTGATGATGGTTCAGCGGATTTGATTAGGGCCGTCTTTATCCGTGCACCATGGGTGGAAAAGGTGGGGGCTGGGGTGCACGTCTTGGCTTCAGTTGATTCACATCCAGTGGCCGTTCGCTCAAAGACTCTACTTGCTACTTCTTTTCATCCAGAGCTCACGGCAGATCATCGAATTCATCGCTACTTTATAGAGGAAGTGGCAAAGCCTGCATTAGAGAAGGTAAAGTAAGTTTCATAATCATAGGAATTAGATTGAAGGTGTAAGCCATGTCCGGCCATTCCAAGTGGGCGACGACCAAGCATAAGAAGGCGATTATCGATAGTCGCCGTGCAAAGGTTTTTGCAAAGCAGATTCGCGCAATTGAAGTAGCAGCACGCAATGGCGGCGCTGACATGGAAGGCAATCCAACTTTATTTGATGCTGTTACAAAGGCTAAAAAGTCTTCAATGCCAGCAGATAACATCGATCGCGCTATCAAGCGCGGTGCTGGATTAGAAGCTGGTGCCAAAGACTGGATTACGATTATGTATGAGGGTTACGGCCCAAGCGGGGTGGCAATTATGATTGAGTGTTTATCGGATAACCGCAATCGTTCTGCATCAGAGATTAAAGTTGCAGTAACACGCAACGGCGGATCCATGGCAGATCTTGGATCTGTTTCCTACCTTTTCAATCGCAAAGGCGTCATCATCGTTAATAAAGTTGATGGATTAACTGAAGATCGAGTTCTGGAAGCGGTCTTGGATGCTGGTGCTGAAGAAGTCAATGATCTAGGTGAATCTTTTGAAGTTGTCTGTGAACCAGTTGATTTAGTACAAGTTCGAACCGCACTGCAGAGTGCTGTAATTGACTATGAATCTGCGGATTCTTCATTCCTGCCATCTATGTCCATACCGCTAGATGCCGATGGGGCCAAGAAGGTCTTTGAACTAATCGATGCGATTGAAGAGCTCGATGATGTGCAAAACGTCTATAGCAATTTTGATGTTTCAGATGAGGTTATGGCGAGCCTGGAATAAGTTCGTCATAGGTAAGGCCTAGGCTAGAAACCTTGCAATGAACCGAAAGAAAAGGTGGCCGTGATGCGTGTACTAGGGATTGATCCTGGTCTAACGCGCTGCGGTATTGGAATAGTTGAAGGTAGTCCTGGTTCACCACTAAAAATGGTCGGTGTTGGTGTTGTTATGACGCCGGCAGATATGGCCCTTGAAAACCGTTTACTAGAAATCGATAAAGGTTTAAATGAATGGATTGCTTTGTGGAATCCAGATGTCATTGCAGTGGAGCGAGTATTTGCACAGCACAACGTGCGCACAGTAATGGGTACCGGACAAGCTGCCGGTATTGCATTACTTATTGCCGCTAAAGCTGGAATACCAGTCATGATGCACACACCTAGTGAAGTTAAAGCTGCAGTCTCAGGTTCAGGTCGTGCTAACAAGGCACAAGTTGCCCAGATGGTGCAAAAGATTCTTAACCTTGATTCGATTCCAAAACCTGTTGACGCCACTGACGCCCTTGCTCTTGCAATTTGTAATATCTGGCGAGGTGGAGCAACAGCTAGAATTAATCAAGCGGTCGAAGTTGAAAAGTCACGCCTAAGAAAACTTCGTGGGTAAATGATCTCAACTCTTAGCGGAACTATTCGTTCTCTATCTCAAGACAAATTGGTCATTGATGTTGGGGGAGTGGGATTAAGTGTTTTGATTAATCCACCAACATCTTTAGGATTGACTCTAGGTGCACAAACAACTCTCTACACATCACTGGTAGTTCGTGAAGACTCACTGACTCTTTTCGGTTTCTTATCTGAAGAAGTCCGTAACTTATTTGAACTTGTGCAGACTGTTTCTGGCGTTGGTCCAAAGGTGGCGCTATCCATTATGGGCGCACTGACTCCTGAAGATTTAGCGCGTGCTATTTCACAGGAAGACACTTCAGCAATAGAGCGTGTTCCTGGAATTGGCAAAAAGGGAGCACAACGTATGATTTTGGAGTTAAAGGGCAAACTGAGCGATCTCTCTTCTGGTGCAACATATAAGGGTCACCAACCACCATGGCGTGAGCAGTTACTAAGTGCTCTTGTCTCTCTTGGATTTTCTCCTAAGGAGTCAGATTCTGCGATTAGTTACATAGTCAATGATTTGCAGGGCAATGATCAAGACCCAGCAACTATGCAACTCAGCGAGCTACTTAAGTTAGCTCTGGCCAGTGGAAAGAGTTCCCGTGGCTGATAATCAAGAACGGCTAGTAGGCTCACACATTAAAGGTGAAGAATCGGCGCTTGAACAGGCGCTGCGCCCAAAGACTCTTAAAGATTTTATTGGTCAACATCGCGTGCGAGAACAGATAGATGTTCTACTCACTGCTGCCCGCCATAGAAATAGCCCAGCTGATCACATCTTGCTTTCAGGTCCGCCGGGATTAGGCAAAACAACGTTGGCGCTAATTTTGGCTAGTGAGATGCAAGCGCCCATCCGCATCACAAGTGGACCAGCAATTACACACGCGGGGGATTTGGCAGCGATTCTTTCCTCTTTAGTTGAGGGAGAAATTCTTTTTCTAGATGAGATTCATCGCCTTCCTCGTCCAGCAGAAGAGCTTCTTTATTTAGCGATGGAGGATTTTCGAGTAGATGTTGTCGTGGGCAAGGGCCCTGGGGCAACTGCGATTCCACTACAGCTTCCACATTTCACTTTAGTAGGTGCAACTACTCGAGCTGGTTTATTGCCTGGACCTTTGCGTGATCGCTTTGGTTTCACGGCCCATCTCGATTTTTATGAGGATTCAGAGCTAGCTCAAGTTATTTCTAGAAGTGCGCAGCTACTTGAGATAGATATTCACGCTGAAGCGATTACTGAAATTTCTGGTAGATCTCGTGGCACACCACGTATTGCCAATCGCTTGCTTCGCCGCGTGCGCGACTACGCACAAGTCAATGCCAGCAAATCCATCTCGCTTAAAGAGGCGCGTGCAGCACTTGAAATGTATGAAGTAGATGAAATGGGATTGGATCGACTCGATCGCGGCGTATTGGTGGCACTTGTTGAGCGCTTCAATGGCGGACCTGTGGGACTTTCCACCTTGGCTATTGCTGTTGGCGAAGAGGTGGAAACTGTTGAATCTGTTGCTGAGCCATTCTTAGTTCGAAACGGGCTTATGGCCAGAACTCCGCGTGGAAGAGTTGCTACTGCTGCTGGTTTTGCCCATATAGGACGAACACCACCTGCTGCCTTCGCCTCGCTTTTCGACACACCAGCACCTGACGCCTAGACTCTGCACCTATGTCTACAACTACTAAACCAGTAAAGACGACTGCCCGCCCAGCCCGCTCATTGGCAATCCTGGCCCTCGTGCTCATCGCACTGACAGGTCTTGTCTTCGTTCAAGGTGCAACGGCAGTACGTCTGGGTCTTGATCTTCGAGGCGGAACTTCAGTCACTCTTCAACCGCGAATTGCGCCGGGAGAAAATGGAAAAGTTACCAACGAAGCTATCGACCAAGCAGTTTCAATCATCCGCCAGCGCGTTAACTCACTCGGTGTTGCTGAATCCGAGGTAGCTGCGCAGGGAAGTGGTACTGCTCGTCAGATTGTTATCTCTGTTCCTGGAGATACTGGCCGTCGTGTAGTTGAGTTAGTAGGACAAACTGCAGAACTTCGTTTCCGCCAAGTATTAGCAATAGCTGCATCAACTGGCGCTGTTGATCCCGCTGCAACTCCAGCTACTGGGATTAGCCCAGAGGTAAATGCAAAGTTTGCAGCACTCGATTGCACAAAAGCCGAAAATCTTCAGGGTTCTGGTTCAGATGCACCAGAAGAGACCATTGTCGCTTGTGATCGCGCTGGAACTGCAAAATATATTTTGGCACCAGCAGAAGTTCTTGGTCGACAGATTTCAAAGGCATCAGCAGGACTTGATGCACAAAGCGGTAGCGCTTGGTATGTGAGCCTTACATTCAATGGTGAAGGCACAGCAGCATTCGGAGCAATTACTGCACGTGTGACTTCTCTGGCCTCTCCACTTAATCAGGTGGCAATTGTTCTTGACGGATTAGTAGTTTCAGCTCCTCGAATTAATGAAGCAATTCCATCTGGAAGTGCACAAATCACTGGAAGCTTCACACAACTTGAGGCCCAGGATCTAGCTAACGTCCTTAAATATGGCGCGTTGCCACTTGCATTTGATCGCGGTGAAGTTCAACAAGTTTCACCAACGTTGGGAGCTGACCAGCTCAGTGCTGGTTTATTAGCGGGTGGACTTGGTCTAGGCCTTGTTCTTCTTTATTCACTTCTCTATTACAGAGGTTTGGGTCTAGTAACTGTTGGCTCGCTGGCTATTGCTGCATCCCTTGTCTATCTACTCTTCTTACTTCTAGGCGAGTGGATCGGATTCACATTAACTCTGGCGGGTATTGCAGGTGCCATTGTGGCAATCGGTGTTACTGCCGACTCCTTCATTATTTACTTCGAGCGTATTCGAGATGAGATTCGCGAGGGGCGTTCACTGCGTACTGCCGTTGAAACCGGATGGAGCCGAGCACGTAGAACGATCCTTGTTGCCGACTTCGTTTCAATCATCGCCGCAGTCTTGCTGTATTTCTTTGCAGTAGGTGGCGTTCGAGGATTCGCATTTACTCTGGGTCTAACAACACTTGTTGACTTAATTGTTGTCTTTGCCTTTACAAAGCCAATCGTGACGATCCTTGCGAAGATGAACTTCTTTGCATCAGGTCATCCTTTGTCAGGACTATCAGCCAAGAGCACTGGAACACTGCCAGTAGCAAAGGAGGCATAATAAATGTCGAAGCTTTCAGGTCTAGGTGGCCGTCTCTATCGTGGTGAAACATCCATTGAAATCATTGGACATCGTCGTCGTTGGTATGCAGTCTCTGCACTATTTGTCTTGCTCTCACTCGGCGCACTAAGCGTTCAAGGTCTGCACTTGGGTATTGAGTTCAAGGGTGGTTCTTCTTTCACTGTTACTAAGGCTGGTGGTTCCGTTGAGGATGCACGAGCTGCTGTTGATGCAGCGGGAGTTCCTGGGGAAGCAATTATTCAAACAATTGGTAGCGACAAGGTTCGCGTTCAAACAGGCGCTCTCGATACTGCACAAAACAATGCAGTCCAAGACGCACTTGCTGCCAAGTTTGCAGTTCCTGTTGAATCAATTGACACACAAATCGTTGGTCCTTCATGGGGTAAAGAAATTACACGCAAGGCCGTTTACGGTCTCTTCGGTTTCTTAATCTTCGTGATGCTCTATCTTGCGATGGCTTTTGAGCCAAAGATGGCTGTTGCAGCAATTGCCGCAGTAGTGCACGATGTTTTCATCACCGTAGGTATCTACGCGCTCGTTGGCTTTGATGTTACGCCAGCAACGGTTATCGGTTTCTTAACCATTTTGGGTTATTCCCTCTATGACACGGTGGTTGTTTTCGACAAGATTCGAGAAAACACCCGCACTATTACCGCAACCTCCAAGAGCACTTACTCACAAGCAACTAACTTGGCTGTTAACCAGACGATCGTTCGCTCGATTAACACATCAATTATCGCCTTGCTACCAGTAGGTTCAATCCTCTTTGTTGGAGCTGGATTACTTGGTGCTGGTACGTTGAAGGATCTCTCACTTGCACTCTTTATCGGTTTAGCAGTGGGTACTTACTCTTCAATCTTTATTGCACCTCCAGTCCTTGCACAACTGCGTGAGAGAGAGCCTGCAATGCAAGCACTTGCAAAGCGAGTGAACAGCCGCACTGCGCCAGTGGGAACTCCTACGCCAGCACCTGCTCATTCAGATGAGCGCCGTGGACCACGCAATCAACCAAAGCGTAAACATCGCAAATAGCGGTACCTAAATGGATACTTTGATTGCACCAGTTATAAGTGCGCTCAAAGAGCACCATGCAACGAATAACTTTGCAGATGTTGAACGTGCTTTTGTTGTTGCCGAAAAGGCGCATACGGGTCAGCTTCGAAAATCTGGTGATGCATATATAACTCACCCAGTTGCAGTTGCCAATATCTTGGCCGAGCTAGGGCTGACCTCTGAAGCCATCATTGCGGCGCTTTTGCATGACACCGTTGAAGACACTGCTTATTCACTCAAAGAACTTCGTCAAGACTTTGGTGATGAAATTGCTGGATTAGTTGATGGGGTGACAAAGCTTGACAAGCTCACCTATGGACCAACGGCTGAAGCTGAGACTGTGCGCAAGATGGTTGTTGCTATGTCACGCGATATTCGCGTGCTAGTAATCAAGCTTGCGGATCGACTACACAACGCTCGTACGTGGAAATACGTCTCTCCTGAAAGCGCACAACGAAAAGCACGTGAAACCCTAGATATCTACGCACCACTTGCACACCGCTTAGGAATGAATGCGATGAAGTGGGAGTTAGAAGATCTCTCTTTTGAAGTATTGGAGCCTAAGAAGTTTGAAGAGATTTCTCGCCTTGTCGCAGATCGCTCACCGTCACGCGATAAGTTAACCCATGATGTGATTGAGATTGTCACTCAAGATTTAGGTGCTGATGGAATCAAGGCAACTGTCACAGGACGCCAGAAGCATTTCTTCTCGGTCTATCAAAAGATGGTGGTTCGTGGACGTGATTTCAACGATATCTATGACTTAGTTGGTATCCGTGTTCTAGTTGAGGATGTCCGTGATTGCTACGCAGTCCTTGGTGCGATCCACGCTAGGTGGAGTCCAGTTCCAGGTCGATTCAAAGATTACATCGCGATGCCCAAGTTCAACTTGTATCAATCACTTCACACAACGGTGATAGGACCAACTGGCAAAGCAATTGAAATTCAGATCCGAACATTTGATATGCACTCGCGTGCCGAGTTCGGTATCGCAGCACATTGGAAATATAAGCAGGGCCATGAGAACAATGAGACATCGCCAGAGATGTTGTGGCTGCGCCAACTGCACGAGTGGCAGAAGGAGACCGAGGATCCATCAGAGTTCCTTGAAGCTCTGCGCTTTGATTTAGGAACACCAGAGGTTTTTGTTTTCACACCTAAGGGAAGTGTTGTTGCCTTACCTGGGGGATCTACTCCTGTGGACTTTGCTTTCTCTGTTCACACTGATGTGGGTTTTAGATGTGCAGGCGCAAAGGTGAATGGTCGTCTTGTTCCATTGGAGTCACGCCTTAGCAATGGTGATGTAGTAGAGATTGTTACAAATAAAGGTGAACACGCAGGTCCAAGTCGAGATTGGCTTAACTTTGTTAAGAGTCCACGTGCTCGTTCAAAGATTAAAGGCTGGTTTAGCAAGGAACGACGCGAAGAAGCAATAGATGCTGGCCGTGAATCAATTGCGCGACAAATGCGAAAAGCAGGTTTACCTTTGCAAAAGATTTTTGCAGGTCACTCACTTCTAGAGCTAGCCCATGAGCTTCGCTATCCAGATATTGACGCCTTGTATTCCGCAGTAGGGGATGGACATATCTCCGCAGCCTCTGTCATCGACAAACTTGTCATATCCATGGGTGCAGAGGATTCTCACCCCGAACCAACTATGGATACTTTCACCCCACGCGCACCAACGGTAAGACGCTCTAGCAATGCAATTGATGTTGAAAGCGCCGATGATGTATTAGTGAAGTTGGCACGCTGCTGCACGCCAGTTCCAGGTGATGCAATTATTGGATTTATTACCAAGGGCAGTGGTGTCTCTATTCATAGAAATGACTGTGTTAATGCTGATGATCTGGTTCGTAACCAAGCCGATCGCATCGTTAATGTGTCTTGGCGATTAGGTGCGGCCAGCGTTTTCTTGGTGAACATCCAAATCGAAGCTTTGGATCGAGCTTCACTGCTGGCAGATGTGACACGAACACTCTCAGATCAGCAGGTCAATATTCTCAGCGCTGCGGTGAGTACGTCTAAAGATAGAACAGCAATCTCACGCTTTACATTTGAAATGGCAGATGCAACGCATCTAGATGCAGTGCTTGCAGCGGTTAGACATGTTGAAGGTGTTTACGATGTTTATCGCACTACCAACAATTAACTAAATTCAGCTAAGCCTTTTTGAGCCTCATCTAACCAGACCTTACGAGCTGCAGCAGATTCGCGTGCTTCAGATGCCTTCTTGGAATTTCCAGCAGCTTCTGATTTGGCGGCAACCTTTTCGTAGTTTTCGATTGATTCAGTGAGTTGCTTAACAACCTCTTCAGCTCGAGCCTTTGCAGCAGGATCTGTCTTGCGCCAGATTTCAGCTTCTGCTTCTTTGATGACGCTCTCAACTGCATGAACGCGAGCATCAAGGGATGCGCGCTTGTCGCGGTGAGTCATACCAATTTTGCTCCAAGCATTCATGAGATCTCGTAAGGCTTTTTTGGCTTGATTCACATCACTCATGGGTAGCAGCGCTTCAATCTGCACAACTAACTCTTCACGCTTAATCAGGTTAGCAGCCATCGTGGTGTCGCGCTTTTCTAAATCAGCATTCTTTGCTGCGAAGAATTGATCTTGTGCGGCCTTAAATCTTGCCCACATCTTTGCATCATCACTTGGCTTTCCACGTCCAGCAGCTTTCCAAGCATCCATAAGAGCTTTGAAGCGCTTAGCAGTTGGAACCCACTCAGTGGATGTTGCTAACTTCTCTGCTTCTTCAATGATTGCCTTTTTGGCATCAACTACGACCTTTTGGACAGATTCAAGGGCAGCAAAGTGTGTGCGGCGGCGCTTGTCAAACTTGTTACGAGATGATGAGAAACGCTTCCATAGATCAGCATCTGCCTTTTTATCTAAACGTGGGGCAGATTTCCATTCATCTAGAAGAACCTTCAGACGATCTCCAGTTACTTTCCAGCTCTCAGAAAGAGCAAGGCTTTCAGCCTCTGCAACGATTTTTTCCTTTTCAACAAGAATCTGTTCACGACGTGCAGCCTTGGCTGCAGTTTCTGCTGCCTTCTTGGCTTCATAGGCCTCGCGATGCCCTTCAATGAGTGGCTCAATCTGTTCAACTGATGCACCAAGTGCATCTAGATCCCCAACGCCATTGAGTTCTTTAACTTGCTCGCGCAGTTTCTTCACTGCAGCGTATGCATCTGATGGGACGAGTGCGCCACTTTTGATGCGGGCTGCAAGGAGTGCAACTTCTGCTGCAAGGAGTTCAAATTTGCGAACGAAGTAAGCCAGAGCTTCTTCTGCAGTTTTACCAGGATACGAACCAACTGCTTTTTCCCCGGAGGAGGTGCGGACAAAGACTGTTCCATCTTCGGCCACTCGGCCAAACGCTGAAGGATCTCCGATAAGTGCTGTTGCTGCACTTGCTTGTGGTGTTGGATTGAATTCGCTCATGGTGTGTTCCCTTTCAGCGCGTTGT
>Ga0208966_1000647_pt1 | contig 11011 bp, 16 predicted proteins | sample GreLakmeHU45MSRF_FD_187701 | JGI IMG/M metagenome (GOLD analysis project Ga0208966, IMG submission 187701) | Freshwater lentic microbial communities from great Laurentian Lakes, MI, USA - Great Lakes metaG HU45MSRF (SPAdes) | ecosystem: Environmental > Aquatic > Freshwater > Lake | place: Great...
TCGTTGCTCCACGATAGAATGTGGTCGTTGGCGAGTTGTTCGGGGAAGATGGCGGGGTGTCCATTTGTTTCTCCGATAGCGACACGCCAGATATTGGTTCGTCTCCCCATGTGTTTTCTTACGAATACTCCTACTCCATCCTGTTGTTTGCCCTTATTTATGCAGAGGTCTTTTTTCTGCACCCTACCGCCTGCGGTATTTGGCTTGTCCTCAATAAAGTTCATTGACTTGGGTTTGCCCTTTGAAAAAACAAACATATATTCAAAGATTGCATAGTATCTATCTTGGGTCGGCAACATCCCAGTCTTTTCCCATATCATCGTGTCATGCAGATTAAACCCGCACTCCCTGAAGTACAACGCTTGCCTGAATGAAGTGCCAGTCTCGCTACCTTTGATTGTAGCGTCTCCGACTACCCACACGACAACGCCACCTTGCTTTATCACCCTAAACAATTCCTGAATGACTGGCTTCCAAACGTGTTCGCCCCAGTCTAAGGAGCCATTGTAAGTTCGGAGGTTATCATAGGGCGGCGAAGTCACCACCAAATCCACGCTGCCATCAGGTATCAATGCCATTAACTCAAGGCAATCACCTTGCATAAGACTATGTTTTTCGTTTGCTTCCTTACTCATATTTAATTACCAACTCTGCAATGCGACCAACATATTTTTCATACACAACGCCGGTTATGTCAAAAATCGTTTTGGCGGCCTGCATACTAACTCTATATCTTTCACCAGTGTTTTCGTGTAAATAAATTAATTTACTAAGACCTGCCTGCGATATAAACTTCGCACAATCTGAACAAGGAAACCACGTTAAATACATAATGCAGCCTGCCACGCTTCCAGAAGCGTGTATAATAGCATTAGGTTCTGAATGTACTACATAAGGATACTTATTTTCAAGTTCGTTATCAGAATTTTTACCCCAAGGAAGAATTTTATCCACATCCACTGAAGGTACTCGTGATTTAGGAAATCCATTATATCCCACGGAAATTAACCTATTATCTGGCGTAACAATACACGAACCCACTTGAGTACTAGGATCTTTGCTTCTCTTTGCAGTAAGGAGCGCAATTCCCATAAAATATTCATTCCAGGAGGCTATCATACTCTCCCTACGCAAATATCATAATATTCTTTTTCTTTTTCAATACCTATAAATTGACGATTCAAATTTTTCGCAGCAACCAGCGTTGAGCCAGAACCAGCACAATTATCAAGGACTAAATCGTGTTCGTTTGTAAATGTTTTGATTAGATATTCTAAAAGAGCAACGGGCTTTTGGGTTGGATGAAGTTTCCCGTTTCGATTAGGAACTACTTTAAAATCTAAAACAGAACTCGGTTGGACAAAATTTGGGTCATATCTCTTTTTGACCTTATCTATTTTAATATGATTGGAGTATCCGCAGTAATGATCGTAATTGTAACACGCCTTACCGACACCGATCCTTTCTTTCATTATTGGATTATACGTTGGGTGTTCTCGATAAAAGACTAAAATATCTTCGTGATACTTCATCGGTCTATATTTTGCGGACGACATTCCAGTAGGGACATTTTTATTCCAAACCAGCGGATATTTGAAATTTTTTCGGTTGGAACAGATCAAATCCGTAGTAAATGGCTGACTACCAAACAAAACAATGGCTGCGCCTGACTTGCATATTCTGTTATATTGCTCCCATAATTCATCAAACGGAATAATTACGTCCCAAGCACAAGAAATAGCCCCATACGGTAAATCACACAAAACCATATCCACTGATTTGTCAGGAATATTCTTCATCAACTCTAAACAATCTCCTAGCCAAATTTCTTGTTTCATATAGACCATGTGTTATATTATCACACACCAAAACAAATTACAACATGTTAATAGTATTACTTGCTAATTTCGTCTAGGCGTTGCTGAATATCTGCTATTCTTTTCTTTGTGTTGGTGACAACTGACTGGTCAAACCATGATAGCCTATATGCATTTTCGGCAAAGTATCTTTCCTCCAAAAACTCTAATAGCTCTTGTAGCTCCTTCTTCAGTTTGTGTTGCTCAAAGTTGTATATTTTTGTCACGGTTTGATCCGGTGTTTTTGTGGATCATACTCAAATACTAATATGTGTTGTTTATAACTAGAAACCGTGCTGATATCTTTCTGTCTTTTAATTAAATCTAATTTATATTTTTCCTTCATGGCGCGAATAAACATGTTTATTTGTTGGTCTTTTGTTATATTATTCTCCCCAAATGGTATATCAATCGATAGCATATAAGTTTCATTATTAGTTTTGGTATGAATACATCTTGATATGACACCGGCGGTCATACATCCAGCCAATCTGTTTTCTAATTCTACGGCAAATGGAAATAGTCCTGGGGGATTTTTCAGAACTTGGCTCGTATCAACTGGATCAATGGGTCCATATGAATGCCATGGAGTTCCGCATGGATTGTGATTCTGTGCGGGTAATGGGGGCAGTGTTTTTGGGGTATTCGAAGTTTTCTTGAAATCGTCTATAACCCAGCAACCGTCGGGCTTGAGAATAAGACACTTCCCTGGTGGAATAAAAAGTTTGTTAGGAGGCAGGGGAAATAGTAGCCGATATACCCAATTGATTGTTCGAATCAAAAACACTGGCTACTCTTTGCATGAATACTCAATTTCAACTGCCTGTCGAATACTGTGTAGTACTACGCCTGTTGGACAATCCCTAACAAGCCTATCCTTACAACTAGTGTCCGAATTGCAGGTAAGTACTTGGTGTGCTATTGCACCAGCACCAACCATTCTAAAAGAACAACCAGAAACAAACAATACCAAAATAGAACAAAATAACTTCATACTATACTTCCTCCGTTTTACCAAAGATAATTTCACGTTATGTATTATTGCATCGCCGACAACAAGTAGACAAAAGCGGTCATAAACAAACAGTAATAAAAGAGAACATTGCACAATAACTTCATACTTCTACTTAACTTCATACTATACTTCCTCTGTTTTTACTAAAGATAATTTCACGGTATCTTCCACCATATTAGTTATCGCATATCGGGTTGATGCGATCTGAGACTCAATCATATTTAGTCTCTCTTTTAAGGACACTTGTTCGTCGGCTAACTCATCGAGTTTGTTTTGAATGACAATTCGGTTGCGCTCGGCATCGCGTATTTCTTTTAGAAGCGTTGCAATTTCTGTCGCCGCTGTGCTCATTTCAATACTCATATAGATCCTGTAGTATTACACATCTCCGTTTTCGGTTGCTTTTTCATCTTCGTATGGTACAGTGTTTCGTCTATAGAACTCCTGTTTAACACATTCAAGCACCCCTATAACCGCGTTGTGATCTGCATATGAGAGTTTGGAACCTGGTGTGGCGTTTCTATATGCGCTCTTAATCAAAACCGTTATGCAATAGTTTAATACTCCAGGTAGCACATTTTTGTCATCTGATGCCTCAACCACCGCATCAATTAAATATCCTAGTTGCGTATTTACGATCTCTCTTTTTTCTTTTTTGATATATGGCATATGGCTCCTTATAGTTTCTGACCAGAACAAAACAGAGAACCAGTACAACACGAATCTGCCATGAAACTCAGGTCACCAGATTTTATCTGCTCTGCTGTTGCGTAGTATACGGGCAATCCAATAGATAGCGCAAATTCAATTTCAGCGGTGACCCCTACGCTTTCTTTCCACCCATCTAGTTGTAGTACTATAACACCGCCGTTGCAACGGGATAGAAACGTTTTATCAAAATCACACCAAAATTGCCAGTCGCCCGGAAGATTGTATTTTTTCCAAGGCTCGTTGTATGATATTGGGGCAAATACAAATACGCCCTGGCGTAGAAAATCTATGGCACTTTTAGTGACGTCCATTGCTCTGGTTTTCCTTACCAATGCATCTGGATGAGAATATGGCGAGGCAAGGTAGTATAGTTTATTATTCATAATCACGTTTTCGTTTTAGCGGACATCTCCTCTTAATTAAGGATATGAACACCATAACATCAAACAGAAAGAATGTCTAGTAAATGTTGCGATTTGTGGTTAAATATCTATTTTCCAGAAACATATATCTGGAAAGGATCTCTTGGCTTAATATCGCTGTGTATTGAGGATCTTGTCAGTTCCAGGTGCATTTTGTATCGGTCTTTGGTTATTGTATGCGAGATTCCGACAACTATATAGTATCCTTGCATATATTTGTCCAGCTCTTCTGGTGCATTTTCTCCGACCGCCCCAGTCCTCTCTGGAATTTGGAAATTTACCAGAGATCCAAGTTTTATTTTTGGATCTCCTGGTATGGTGGTTGTGATAACATTTCTATGAAACTGTGCTTTCTCTGCTGTTTTTTGTAATGCAAATTCTTCTGGGGAGTATGGTCGGATAGTTGGGTCTCTTGATGTTATATATTCTTGCTCGTCTTGCCCAGAGTCTCCTATCATCACTCGCATGTTAGCACGTGGATTCACAAAGATCTTGCTATTATTGGTCCAGGGCTTTTTTGAGCCCTCGCCTGAAATTGAGGAAAAATCCGAGTTTGCCAAAAATTCAGTTGGGGCAGGTGAGCTTACCTTTTGATCAATCTCTTGTTTAGCATCTTCGCCTCTCAGGTCCAGTGTTTTAAAGGAAAAACTTCGTCTAATAGGATCTACCAGTAATATACTGGAGGACACCTCCCCTGTTAAAAAGGACTTTAATATATCAAATCCTCCCTGGCTTCCTCCCACCTCCTCTGCGTTATACATTGAAACTGAAATATCATTGCGGGCATCGCTGGTAGGATAATTCTTGGGAACATAATATAATTTTCTGATATTGGTTTTATCTAATAGACCTTTATTCAAAAGTCCCCTGAGAGAAACAAAATTAAATTTTTCTCTATCCTCGTAGAAGAAATAAAACGATCCATTTCTGGCATCGGCGCTCTTGCATCTTTTACAGATCAAATCTATTGCTTTAAAGGCCCTGCTATTTTGTACCGTATAGTTCATTACACCGGCAGTTGGTTCCACCTCTATCTGTTTATCGTCCACCTTCAAATATTGATCGTATATTTCACGCACCATGTCTGAATATGCAAGATTTTTGAATGGTTTAGAAACAACAGAATTTATATTTTTAAAAACAGAATCGGAACAAAACGAAAAAGAATATGTCTGTCTTTTTAATGATTTTCCTTCCTGGTTTTTATTAAAAAGTGTGTATATGGGCAAATCAAATTGTACTGGGTCTAGCTCCGCTCCTGTGTTTTCGTCTAGTCGTGTGAAGGAAACTTTCAGTCGTTCTTCACCTATCATCGGCAACAACGTAGGGAGATCCAGCGACTCAACCATTGTAACAGTGCCATGCAGTGCTCGACCTGCCATAGACTCTTCAAAGGAAAACTGAACGACCTGTCTCCATATATCAATTTCCAGTCCGGTGTGTGACACAAGCAAAAATTTTTTGATTATATATTGATACTCGTGCGGATGATCAGCCATATACTAAAATAGGTTATCAAACTCGTTTGTTATCTCACTCAAAAACCGTTTCTCTAATACAACAATATCACGTTTTGATTCGTTTAATTCAAACTCATATTGATATAAGGACACTTCTCTAACCGTTTTTGGTACCGACAATACTCCTTGTCTTTTATCCTCTTTTCTATATGTATTCTCGTCTATTATTAAGGTTTCTTTTGTTGCGGTGTCGTATAATTCATAGTGGTGTGGGGCGTCGAGTGGGCCTCTCGCATATGACATTCCATATTTTATTTCAAGATATTTACCAAACGCCTGCTCTTCCATTGGCCATTCATGTAGAGGATTGAATATGTTGTTTGCGTAAAATATAGCCCATGTGTAGGTGGGATTTCCGTAATATTTTGTTGATACCACATCCGGTCTGGTTCCGTTAGGAATCCTGTATTTGTAATATAAGGAGGCTTTTTGTATTATAACATCGCGTATCTTGGCGCGCACCATTATATTGATTGCCATGTCTCCGCCATATTCAATTGACGGATAATAATAGAAATGCTTCATTAATAATCTTTTAAAATAAGGTCCTTTGTAAGGACAAACAATTCTTTGAATTGAAGGGATAATCGGATATCAACGGGGGCACCATTTGCTCTGAAAAAGCTGGCAACGCCCGAACCTCCATAGTCTACGTCCATTTCTTCGAGCGCCGAGTTCATTATATTAAACATATACTTCTGTACTGGAGTACACAAATAGATCTCAAAAAAGTATGGCCATGCCCATGTAGAGGAATTTTGTGCTCCGGGGTGCATCGCATATTTGAAGGATTTTATTATTTTTCTTATTGATTCTGCCTCCGATGCATTTCTTGCCATGAGTTGGAAATTGAACTGAAATCTTCTAAAATTTACTCCTTTGAATAACAAGGCGTTTTTTGGATCTAATATTTGATTTTTTAATAGTTGGTATTCTGGCGCAAGACCCGCATTAACCACCTGGTCCATTGCTCTCGTAGCGGCTTGTGCCACTCCCCCCATATTACCCGCCTTCGCGTCTCTAATAATATCGGCTCCCATCTCTATTTTCATTTCAGTGTCTTCCCACTGAGCGCCGTAATTTACTTTGATTGCAGGGGGCATATACAACGCGATCCTTCCTTTTGGTGCCTCATTAGAGCCGATAAATTTGCTGGCAGAATTATTTGGGGTGGCACCGTCAGGTTTCTTGATATAAAACAATATATACGCAGTCTCGCCGTTGTCAAACAGATTAGCGGGGTATACAAGGGCGGGGCCGTTTCCCTCGAAATCCGCCACTGTGTCGGTCGAGGTTCCGTGACGATTCAATACACTAGGAGCAAACATCTCCTCTGTGATTTTTTTATTATCGAATAGTCCCTTTAGCGTATCAAATATATTGGATACATCCCCCGACATCACAGCAGTACCGACCTTTTCGGCAGCCTCGTATCCATTTACTTTGCTTAGAAAATCTAAATACTCAGACATATGCACCAGGGAAAATTTAAGATAAAAAACGAGCGAAAGTATTTAGGCGATCCATCCAATATACGATATAGATCCTCTTGGGAGTTCTCTGTTATGATGTGGTGTGACACCAACGCCTCCATCGATAACTGGTCATCCGAAGAGCTTGTCATTCCATATTTATGCCCTACCGATAATCTATGGCATCGATATTTTATAGACTTCTGTATAACCATGAAGGATGGACGAAAATTTTGGATTGAACTAAAACCCGCAAAATATACCAAGCCACCCGAACAATCCACCACAAAACGCGGGAAAAAAAGATACATCACAGAAATATATCAATATGTGAAAAATCAAGCAAAGTGGAAGGCGGCAACGAAGATTGCACAGGAACACGACACCCAGTTCCAAATATGGACAGAAAATAGTCTGGCCGTACTGGGAATAAAAATTCTTGGAAAATAACTAAATATCACAATGGCAAGCGAACTACGAGAAAAATACAAAGACCTTGTTCGTTTATCCAGCGAGAGCGAGCTAGTGGCGCGCTCATTGAAGTCATTGTTGTGGTTTAAGCGGCAAGTTAATCAGATTATTGGATACGAAGAAGCTCCGCATAGAGCTTTTATGGGCAATGCCGCAAAAGAAATGCCGAGTATTCCAATCCCAGGTAACATAGTGGCCTTTAAATATGATCCAGTGGGAAAAGATACCCTACCATATTACGACGTGTTCCCGTTGGTATTAGTACTAAAACTGACACCAACCGGCTTTCTGGGTATCAACTTTCATCACTTATATCCTATAGATCGGGCATACTTCATGACCTTCCTCAGACTGTATGAAAGTTCCCAGGGCGCTAATATGGTGAGAATAAATATAGAATATGAGACACTTAAGAATTCAACGCGACCAGCCTTTTACAAAACTTCTATTCGTCGATATCGAAACACTGCTGTAAAAAGTGTGGTATATACGCTGACACACGATGAGTGGGAGGTGGCGCTGTTTTTGCCAACAGAAGGCTTTGTAAAAGAAGACAAGCGGGCAGTGTGGGCGGCAAATAGACAGATAATAAGACGACTAAAACCAAAATCACCAAAAAAGGCTGGATATGTCAAGCGTCGTAAAAATTAAAGAAGAGATAATTAAACATGGGGGTGTCTCGCAGGGATGTCATTACGTATTTACCATAGTTCCGCCAAGGGTGTTTGGTGCATCCAATGTACTGGGAATAGTAGATGATATAAAAAACGGATCGCTATCTGTGTCTGGTATATTAGACCAGGCACGACGAGGGGCAATACAACTTGTCTTAGGACAAGCAGGCCACATATCTATGCTCGCAGAATCTGTTTCTTTACCAGGCAGACAGCTTTTAACAACGGAGCATAGATTATTTGGAACCGTCAGAAAAATGCCATACGGAGTCTTATATGAGGACTTCACTGTAACTTTCATTTGCACAAATTCGATGGTAGAAAGATCATTTTTTGATATCTGGCACCAATTAATAATGGCATCTGGGTCACAGTACATGGAATTTTATGATGATTATGTAGGAACCCTGATTGTCCAAAAAGTTAATAACAGCACAGCCGATAATGGTCTTATCTCGAAAATAGGACAAATGGCATCAAAATATAAGTTACTAGAAGCATATCCTGTTAGTATACAATCACAGGAACTGAATTATGCAGACGGGGAATATTTAAAATTAACAGTACAATTTTCTTACGCAAAGTGGCAAACAACCTTCGAGGGAATACTAACTAACGAACCAAACTTGCCTTGGATAGGACAATTTCCACTCAGCACAGAGCCGGGTGGTATAAGTGGCAGTTTGACCAGAACAGCAGACGGAGATCCGGCTACTGGGGGAGCGGCGAGCGGCGTTGGAACAGGTGGGGCACAACCAGGAATAGGGAAGGGGGGTGAGGTGAACCCAACTATAGGAGCGGGTGGCACAACACAAACACCAGTGGTTCCAGCAACGGCGAATCCAGGAGGGGGCGGGCCAATACTCGTATAATGTGTGATAAATATAGCGTGATCTGATTTAATTATGGAGAAAATATGGCATTACCAAAAATTGACGTTCCAACACACGAAGTTATAGTACCCTCAACTAAAGCGGTATTGACCATTAGACCGTTCCTTGTTAAGGAAGAAAAAATACTACTAACAGCTCTTCAAAGCGACGATCCAACTGATATTGCAAATGCCACAAAACAGATTGTAAGAAATTGCATACTTACAGAGGGAGTAGATGTTGATAAACTAGAAATTTTTGATTTCGAGTATCTAATCCTCCAATTACGCATACATTCGATTGGGGAAAAAACCACCATTAGGTTTCTTCCAATAGAAAATTCCACGTGCGAAATGTGTTCCAAACACAGGGAAGTGGAGGTTAATCTTAAGGAAGCCAAAGTAGAAGACATAAAAGAAACCAACAAGAAAATTGAGATAACAGATACCGTTGGATTGTCGCTAAACTATCCCACCACTAAGCTATTTGCCCTAATAGAAGCCGCAAAGACAAGCAGCGATCTAAATTTAATTTTTAAACTAATATGGGCATGTGTTGATTTTGTGTATGATTCAGATACGATAACTGCCGCAAGAGACGTAAAAGAAGCAGAGGGAATTGAATTTTTGGAAAATCTTAGCGGGGAAACGTTCAAAAAAATAGAACAATTTTTGTCTGATATTCCAACAGTTAAGCAAACGGTACATATAAAGTGTAGTAAATGCACGTTTGAACAAGAATATGTTCTTTCGGGTCTCCACGATTTTTTCGTATAATGCTGGGCCATACAAGTTTGGTAACATATTATCAAACGCTATTCAGTATGGTTCAGCACCACAAGTACTCATTAACAGAGCTTGAGTCACTAATTCCATACGAATTGGATATATATGTTGATATGCTTGCCACATTTATCAAGCAGTTAGAAGATACCAATAAATAAATAACAATGTATACTACACACGAATAGAATTTGTATTATTGGCCATGATCGACAAACTCAAAGACCTATTAAAACAACATGTTAGGAATGTTTCTGCCAAAAAACAGGATCCCTTTGTTGGTCTATTGAAAGACCTAAAACAGAAATATAAGGCGGACACTAAATCTGGAAATGATATAATGGAACTGCTCCATGGCATAGCCTCTGGAGCAGATTCGGATAATCTAGATGGCCTAAAGACCAGACTCGTTCGACTGGATAAACTTCGTGGATATCTTTTGTCCTCAAGACTCACAGGACAAGAACAAAAAACAGTATATACCGCATACGTAAAAACACAGAGCGCAATTAAGAAGAAAAAAGATAATTATACAAAAAAACACGTGATGTTGCGGTCCATGGTCGGCGACATTGGCGGCGGAACCCTGTCTATATTGAATGCAATGGGTGATGATATTCCCCAATTAAAACTTGCGTTAATGACAGGTAAATTTTTATATACACATATAAAAAGAAGAAACGACGCAAAAAAGGCAGTAATTAAAGACCGACAAAAACAATTAATGCGGGATGCCAGGGTATACGACAGAGCAGAAAATAGGGCATACAAAAACCCAATCAGAGAAAAAAGTGATTGGTATGGCTCAACGCCCGAAGACACGGTGAGCGGAGGCCGCAAGATGCTTCATCCATTTGGAAATAGTAAGGCTCGCCGTAGGATGCTTATGCCCTATGGCAGACCAGAGTCAAGTGGCCACATTGTTAATGATGACATGACACATATGCAATATGGCCGCAAGGAATCCAGTGGCCCAGGTGCTAGTGGTGGCACGACGCAATACGATCACAAGTTTGCTGGTCACGGTTCTAATGATGGCATGACGCATGGTGGTATACCACAATATGACACAATACGCGGTGGACTAAACAGGGACTATGGCCAATCAAACAAAACCCAACGGAAACAAGGAATGGGCAGCGGGGTAGGAAATGATTCGGCTGTGCTCAAAGAAATTGCGCGTGATGTAAAAATAATCGCAAAATATTTTGCGGGA
>Ga0208966_1000649_pt1 | contig 10998 bp, 13 predicted proteins | sample GreLakmeHU45MSRF_FD_187701 | JGI IMG/M metagenome (GOLD analysis project Ga0208966, IMG submission 187701) | Freshwater lentic microbial communities from great Laurentian Lakes, MI, USA - Great Lakes metaG HU45MSRF (SPAdes) | ecosystem: Environmental > Aquatic > Freshwater > Lake | place: Great...
GAGTTTTTATCTCAGTGACATATGATGGAATAAAATCAGATTCAATACAGTAGTAACCATACGGTTCATATTTCTCATGTGAGAATAGTTTGTAGAACATTTCTACTGTAGGTCTTTTTGAAGTTGGTATCATATGGATATTTATTGCCCCGGTGATGTAATGGTAGCCATGCGAGTCTTAGAAACTCGTGTCGAAAGGCGTGGGAGTTCGAATCTCCCCTGGGGCACCAAACAATCTGGCGTTAGTATAATGGATAATACAGAAGGCTTCTACCCTTTTAATGTGGGTTCGATTCCTGCACGCCGGACCATTTTTTTAGGAGTTTATTATGCCATCAGTATTTCTTACAAGTGACACACACTTTGGTCACGCTGGTGTGTGTAGATTTCTCCGTGATGACGGTGTGACAAAGCTTAGGCCATGGGATAATCCAGAAGAAATGGATGAAGAAATGGTAAAGCGTTGGAACGAAACAGTCAGACCAAATGATAAAGTATATCATCTTGGTGATGTTGTTATCAATCGTAAAGCACTTAGCATTATGCATAGACTTAACGGCGATAAAGTTTTGATTCGTGGTAACCATGATATCTTCCGTGATGAAGAATACAGACAACACTTCCGTGAGCTACGTGCTTATCATGTAATGAACGGAATGATTCTGTCTCATATTCCAATTCATAGTGAAAGTCTTGGTCGTTTTGGTACAAACATTCACGGTCACCTTCATTCAAATCGTGTTCAGATTCGTGGGTTCAATGGTAAACCGATGAGTATTGATAACAGATACCATTGTGTTTGTGTTGAACAAACAGATTTTAGACCGATTCTTTTTGAAGATGTTATGAAACGAATCAAAGAAGAAGGTGGTGAGGTTGGTTTCAAAAATGGAAACGGACCTTCCATGTGATGCGAGTATGGGGGAATTGGTAGACCCAGCAGACTTAAAATCTGCCGTTTCGGCGTACCGGTTCGACTCCGGTTACTCGTACCAAAAATAATGCTTGACTTCTTAATAAGAAGCCTATATAATACACACATGATGCGGGTATGGTGCTAGTGGTAACACAAGACCTTGCCAAGGTTTAGTTGAGAGTTCGATTCTCTCTACCCGCTCCAAGTTAACTACAACAGATTTTATGCGGGATTAGTTTAGTGGTAAAACAGTAGATTTCCAATCTCCGGTTGAGAGTTCGATTCTCTCATCCCGCTCCATTTAATGCGGTTTGTAATAGTACGACATAAGATACCCTTTTATGTTAACTGAGCAAAGCAGTAGACCGCTCCATTTTTGAGGACATTATGAATATTAAACCACTGCATGATAAAATTTTAATTGAAAGACTTGAGACTATTAAAGAGACCTCCTCAGGCATCATCCTAAAGCATTCCGAAGAGCCTGATAGAGCAAAGGTACTTGCAGTTGGTCCTGGTGCAGATGAAGTCCAGGTGGGTGATACAGTACAACCAGATTGGGGTAAGGCTATCAAGGCCGAGAGTTCAGAAAAAACTTTCCTAATTAAGATTGATGACATAGCATATATTTACGGAGAATAATATGTCTGGTAAAGGTTCAAGTCCAAGGCCTTTTAGTGTTTCACAAGAAACATTTTCCAATAACTACGACAAAATTTTTAGAAAACCCTCACGAGCTGAGATAGAACAAGACGTATACGAACAACAGGAATTTGATAGAATCTTGGAAGATAATAAAAGGCGTCAAGCTGCACTAGATGCTTTAGTGCAAGAAAATGAAAGATTAGGTTTATACGATAAATAATGTTGCGGGTTGGTGAAATGGTATCACAGTGGGCTCATAATCCTCAGTTCCGGTTCGACTCCGTGGCCCGCTACCACTAATCGTCATAAACTTCATAAATGAATTCTGCTTCTGGAATTCTAGTCTTGGTATTCTTACTACCCAATATTACAATTATCCTTACGCCTTCACTGGTGTCTAGGAATAATGTAATGCATCCACCAGATTGATTTATATACCCCGTCTTACTGACTACTATATTTTGGTAGTGTCCTATCATTGGGTTTGTGTTGCGAAAAACAAACCACTTTTTCTTGACTTGTATCTTTATTTCTGATTTACGGCTAGCACTTACAATTTCAATATATTCTGTTGCAGCCTTTGTTAATGATATTAATTCAACAGCAGTACTAACATTCCTCGGATCCAATCCAGTCGGTTCATAAACAATAGATTTCTCCATTTTTAATTTTTTAAGTTTTGCGTTCATTGCTGCAACGCAAGCATTCATACCACCAGGATAATATTCACATAACGTATAGGCGGCTCTATTGCTACTATGCACAATCGCCATCTTTATTAAATCAGCTCTTGTGACCGTTTGATTTTTGGTTGGTAGTTTATCTTTTAATTTGGTTGTTAAAACCAATAATTGATTTGGATTTTGTTTGGCATCCAATACGGCCATAACAGCCAACAATTTTGTTATACTTGCTATAGGCCGAACTTTATTATAATCTTCACCATCAAGTATTGTTCCATTTATATCTGACACAATCCAGGATTTGGCCGTAAACCATCCTGCTTGGACTGTTTGTTGATTAAAATATAAGGTGAAAAATAACAGTAAAGTAAAAATTTTATATAGCAATCGTATACCTCGTATGTATTCATTATGGTGACTCTATTTAACAGTTTATTTTTCATGGTAGGTGTCAAAGTAATTCTTAAAGAATTTGTAGAAACGTAATTTCTCAGAGTCGAATCCATGTGTAAGACGTTCAAACTCAATTCTTTTCCAATCCAATTCAGCCTTTATTTCAATGTAACCATAGTAAGCAACAATACCAAAAGATAAACTAAAGGTAGTTATTATGATTATTATGTTTAGAAAATCGGCCAATAAAACAAGTAATACAGGCGCAAGCAAAAAACCTGCAACTATCAGTACAGATTGTGTAGATGTTTTCATTTTTTAGTATACCACCAAATAAATGATAGTACCATAAAAACAGCAATCAAACCAAACGCCAAGCAATATAAAAAGAACTTCATCAAACCAACTACATTAAATACCCATTCCAAAAATGTGTATTCTTTTTCTTTTTTCATTTTGGTGTTATTAATTCCTTATTACTTTCGTAATTTTTTTCATCCAAATATTGGATGGCTTTTTTAATCTTTTCAGCTTCATATCTTTTTTGCTTTAATAATTCTTCTCGGTAAGTTCTATCTTTCCATTTTTCTTCATTGTCCAAATATAACCAATACCAGAATATACCTAAAAATATACATAGAATTAATCCTGCTATAAACAATCCAAATTCAAATTTGTATTTTTCAATTCTTTGTGCTTTTCTTTTTGCTTTAACAGCCTCTTCTTGCATCTGTTTAGAAATCAGAACCTTTTGTTCTTTGCCCATTTCTTTGGTCATTTTTTCAACTTCAGTAAACAATGCACCAAGTTCTGGTGGACTTTGATATATCATCAGTTCACGGAGTTCGGTACCCATTTGTTCTAATTGTTTTTTCATTAGAACACGTTTCAAGGCACGTTTAGCTAAACTATCACCACCAGAATAAACTTCTGTTTTACTTCGTTTTTCTTCTTCTTCAATCACTGCTATACATTTAAAATAGTTGTCATAATATGTGCCAAGGTAGTCACCAATCTCAGCATAGATATTAGTAGTTTCTTCACTTTTTTTATTCAATTCAGTGACACGGGTTTTTTCTTCTATTAATTGTTTTTTAGCCGCTGCACTTGCTGGCTTATCTGGTGGGTGTGCCTTGTGGAACTGGTCGTCCAAATCCTTGAGGACTGCTTTCACATCCCCAGCGGCACCTTTGATATCTTTGTATAACTGACAGCCTTTTTTTACAGCGGCAACTGCACCGTTGGCCAAGGCAAAGAGGGTGAACGGATCCATTTTGTACCATTTTTTCTATTGACAACATGATGAGAAAATGATATAATGTTGATTCAACTCAAACTATATAATTATTTATGTGGTATAACATATTAACACCAAAAGGATATTATGAAAATTCTTGCTTTTAAACTAATCACCAACGAAGAAATACTTGCCGAAGTTGAAACGGAATCCGAAACCGAATTCGTCTTATGTAATCCTGTGGGTATTGCAATTGTACGTGGTAAAGATGGCCAACCAAACGTAGGTTTTGCACCATTCCCATTGCATTCGGAACAAAAGTCCGGTTCGACCATTGCCATCGCTAAGAAGAATGTAGTATACTCTTATGTTCCCACAGAAGATTTTATCAGCAATTATAATCAAATCTTTGGCACAGGTATCGTTCTTCCAGGCCAACAACAAATTATTACAGGTTAATGACAACATTTTACACAAACGTTCAGGCTCTTGGTGGTAAAATTCTTTATCGTGGTATTAAAGACGGTAAACGAATCAAACTAAAAGTTGATTATGAACCACAACTATATCTACCGGCCCGTAACGGTAAAGGTACACACAAATCACTTGATGGTTTAGACCTTATTCCAAAACGTTTTGATGGTATACGTGAGGCCAGAGAATATGTAAAGCAGTTTGATGGTGTATCAGGAACACCAAAAATCTATGGTAACACAGGATATCAATATGCTTTCATTGCAGAACAACATTCTGACATGGTTGATTGGGAACAAGATAAAGTAAGTGTTGCAATTATCGACATTGAGGTTGGTTCAGAAAATGGTTTCCCTGATCCTTACCTTGCAAATGAACCTATTACCGCAATTGCAACAACGTTCATTAATGGCCACACATATGTGTTTGGTTGTGGTGACTTTCGTAATGATAATCCAGATACTGTAACCTATGTGAAGTGTAAAGATGAATATACACTTTGCAGTAAATTCCTTGAGTTTTGGTCCAGAATGTATCCAGATGTTATCACTGGTTGGAACACCAAGTTCTTTGATATTCCTTATCTTGTTAATCGTTTCCGTAAAATTCTTGGTGAAGATAAAGCCAAGATGTTATCTCCATGGAACTACATCAGTGAACGTAAAACCAACATCAATGGCCGGTTGTTGATTGCATATAGTTTTGTTGGTATTGAATCACTTGATTATATTGAGTTATATAAATGGTATGCACCAGGCGGCAAGTCACAAGAATCCTATCGTTTGGATAACATCGCACAAGTGGAACTTGGTGAAGGCAAGATTTCTTATGATGAATATGAAAACTTGCACCAACTTTACAGACTGAACTATCAAAAGTTTATTGAATACAACATTAAAGACGTTGCATTGATTCTAAAACTGGAAGATAAGTTGAAGTTGATTGAGTTGGCCTTAACTCTTGCATATGATACCAAGTGCAACTATGAAGATGTATTTGCACAAACTCGTATGTGGGATTCACTGACATATTCCTATCTGTTAAAACAGAACATCATTGTTCCACCAAAAGAAACACAAGAAAAAGATTCTGCGTTTGAAGGTGCATATGTTAAAGAACCACAAGTAGGCCTACACAATTGGGTTGCATCGTTTGACTTGAACTCATTGTATCCACACTTGATGATGCAATATAACATTTCACCAGAAACGTTGATTGAACCAGATAACTACACACCAGAAATGCGTGATGTACTTTCACAAGGTGTTAGTATTGAAAAACTACTTAATAAACAAGTTAACCTTTCAAGTTTGAAAGGTGTAACAATCACACCAAACGGACAATTTTTCCGCACAGACATACAAGGTTTCTTACCTAAGATGATGGTTGAAATGTATGATGACCGCAAGAAATTCAAAAAGATGATGTTGGTTGCTCAACAGGAGTATGAAAATGAAAAAGACGAATCCAAAAAATACGAAATTGAAAAACGAGTCGCCAGATACAACAACCTGCAACTCGCAAAGAAAGTATCCCTTAACTCTGCCTACGGTGCTTTGGGAAGCCAGTATTTTAGGTTTTATGACCTACGCATGGCTTTGGGAGTCACTACGGCAGGCCAACTTTCCATCAAATGGATTGAAGCAAAAATCAACCAATACATGAACAAACTCCTTAGTACAGATGATGACTATGTAATTGCATCTGATACTGATTCTATTTACCTGCGTCTTGGTGATTTGGTTAATAAAGTATATGGTGTTGATGGTGTTGTTAAAATGCCTGCACAAAAAGTTATTGAGTTCATGGACAAAGTTTGTGAAGATAAGATACAACCACACATCGACAAATCATATCAAGAATTGGCTGACTATGTACATGCATATGCACAAAAGATGCAGATGAAACGTGAAGGTCTTTGTGATAAAGGTGTTTGGACTGCTAAGAAACGATACATTCTAAATGTGTATAACAACGAAGGTGTGCAATATGCAGAACCTCACATGAAAGTGATGGGTTTGGAAATGATTAAATCATCCACACCATCGGCTATTCGTGAGAAGATGAAGTTGGCCATTAAGTTGATGATGACCGGTACAGAACAACAAGTACAGGATTTTATTGCTGAATTTCGGAAAGAATTCAAAACATTACCACCAGAAGAAATATCTTTTCCCCGTGGACTGAACGGGCTAAATACTTATTCCGATCCAGTAATGTTATTCAAAAAAGGCACACCAATACATGTACGTGGTGCCATTGTGTATAATCACCATCTTAAGCAAATGAATCTCACTAAGAAGTATCCTCTTATACAAGAGGGTGAGAAGCTGAAGTTTACCTATCTGAAAATGCCAAATCATTTTAAGAATGATGTGGTTTCTTTCCCTGGTAGAATACCAAAAGAATTCGAGCTTGACAACTACATTGATTATGATGTACAATTCGACAAAGCATTTCTGGAACCAATCAGTGTCATTTTAAGATGCATGAAATGGTCGGCAGAAAAAACTAATTCTTTAGAGGACTTCTTTTCATGATTTTTTTGACCTTTCTAACAGCCATTGCCTTATCAGGTGTGGCTGGTTATTATTCAGTCATTGGCCTAGCATCAATATTTCCTGGTTCATTTTGGCCAGTTATTTTTATGGGTTCGGTACTTGAAGTGTCAAAGCTTGTAACTGTATCGTGGTTATATAATAACTGGAAAGAATGTCCTTTTTTAATTAAATCATATTTGTGTGCAGCAGTAACTATTCTGATGTTGATTACTTCAATGGGTATCTTTGGTTTCTTATCAAAGGCACACCTTGAACATTCATCTGATAATGCACCACTTGTAAATAAGATTTCTATTTTGGATGAGAGGATTAAAATTGAAAAAGAAAAGGTGGATGCAAACCGCAAGATACTCAAACAATATGATGAGATTGTGGATCAAACGATGGGTCGCACAACAGACGAAAAGGGTACCGATAAAGCGCAAGTTATACGCCGTTCCCAACAGAAAGAGCGTAGTAGAATATTACAAGAGATTAACCAATCGCAGGCCGCCCTTGCCGGGTACTCCGAGGAACGTGCGCCTCTATCTAATGAGCTTAAGAAAACAGAAGCGGATTTCGGGCCAATCAAATATATTGCCGCCTTACTCTACAATCAAACGGTTGATGTTGACCTCATTGACAAGGCGGTAAGAGTTGTAATTCTATTGATTATTGTGGTGTTTGATCCGTTGGCCATTCTGTTATTGATTGCTGCCAATATGTCAATGTCAATGAGAAAGCCTGAACCACCAAAACCTGTCGTGAGACCGATTGAAACAAAACCAACAACAGAAGAATTGGATATTCCAGTTTTTGTACCAAAAGAAGAATCGATAAAAGTTAAAAAGAATAATCTTGCAAATATAGTTATTGATGATGCAACTGGTGAAACCATACCACCAATTACACATGAAATGGTACAGGTGCATTTATCTCCTGGTATGCATGAAGAACATCAAGTGCCTGTGAAAACACTTGAACCTAAGTATGATTATGAAGAACCTTATTCGTTTAAAGAAAAAGAAGTTCGTGATGCTGGTAAATTTTAAAGGATGAAAAGATGAGTATATTAGATAAAATCAAAAAGAATAGTAGTATTAAAGAATCTGCTATTCTAGCAAAATCAAAATTCTTTACAAACAAAGATATGATTCCAACAGCAGTGCCAATTATTAATGTGGCACTTTCAGGTAAGTTAGACGGAGGTCTAACACCAGGTCTTACTATGTGGGCAGGACCATCCAAACACTTTAAGACAGCATTTTCATTATTGATGGCCAAATCTTATATGGACAAATATGAAGACGCAGCCCTTTTATTTTATGATTCTGAGTTTGGTACTCCTCAATCATACTTTGATTCTTTCGGTATCGATACTAAGCGGGTATTGCACACTCCCCTTACAGATATCGAACAGCTCAAATTCGACATTATGCAGCAACTTACGCAACTTGATAGAGGCGATAAATTAATTATCGTCATTGATTCAATTGGTAACTTGGCATCCAAGAAAGAAGTTGATGATGCACTTGAAGGTAAATCGGTGGCTGATATGTCCCGTGCCAAACAAGTTAAAAGTTTGTTTCGTATGGTAACACCACACCTGAACATCAAAGATATTCCAATGATTGTGGTCAATCACACATACAAAGAGATTGGTATGTTCCCAAAAGACATTGTTGGTGGTGGTACAGGTTCTTACTACTCTGCTGATAATATCTTTATCATTGGCCGCCAGCAAGAAAAAGAAGGCACGGAAGTCATTGGTTACAATTTTATTATTAATGTGGAAAAGAGTAGATATGTTAAAGAAAAATCTAAGATACCTGTCAGCGTATCTTTTGATGGTGGTATTAGCAAGTGGTCTGGCCTACTTGACTTGGCACTTGAATCCAAACATGTGGTTAAACCATCAAACGGATGGTACAGTAAAGTAGATGTAGATGGTGTAATTGAAGATAAAAAATACCGAATCAAAGATACTGATACCAAAGAATTCTGGATGCCTATTCTGAATCAAAAATCATTCCGTGATTTTATTGAGGACAAATATCGTGTGGCATCTGGTAATATCATGCAAGGTGATATTGATGAAACATTTGATGTTGAAACTATGAATGGAACATAAGCATGATTGATTGTATGATTTTAGGTGATAGTATTGCTGTAGGTGTTCATCAATTTAAACCAGAATGTGTGTCTTATGCAAAAGGTGGATGGAACTCTTGGCAATGGAACAAAACTTATTTGAACCGAGATTTAACAGCATCAAATGTAATTATTAGTTTGGGAAGTAATGACCACAAAAATGTTCGCACATTATGGGAATTACAAAAACTTAGAGAAAAAATAAAAGCGGATAGGGTGTATTGGATATTACCGGCTATTAAACCTGATATTCAAGAAATGGTTAAACTTGTGGCAAAAGATTACAATGATACTGTATTACCAATAACCAGATTACAAGCAGACGGTATTCATCCTAGTTGGGAAGGATATAAAAAATTAGCAAAGGACACCAAATGATTGAAGGAATTGATTACTGCTACATCTATCCCAAGAATGATAAAACCTCCGTGCATATTAAATTCTTGGAAGGTCCTTATAAAGATACCATATTCAAATATGGTAAGGTAAAGTTTAAGGAAGAAAATGAGCAGGTCTATTTACTTTTTGCTTATGATGTGTTAGAATCACCAATCAAGAAGCCAGCTAAACTGGAAAAAGACGACACATTTAAGAATTATATCGGTGACTTATTGGTAGAAATAATGTCATCTAACATTGAACAGGAAGTAATTGATGAAGCTGGAACAGACGATACTAAAGAACCTAATCTATAATGATGATTATCTACGGAAAGTATTACCATTCTTAAAGACAGATTATTTTACAGATAGAACTGACAGGACACTTTTTGATGAAATTACATCATTCACAGAATCTTACAATTCTCCGCCAACGATTGAAGCACTTGTATTGGCCGTCAAAGAAAGGCGAAATCTCACAGATGATGAAGTGGAGAAGTGCGAAACTTATCTACAAGAGATTGAGAAAACTAAAGGTGAAGAATCCAAGGTTCAATGGCTTGTTGACAAAACCGAACAATTCTGCCAAGAAAAGGCCATATACAACGCTGTATTGGGGTCTATTTCTATACTCGACGGAAAAGACAAGACCAATGACAAAGGTTCGATTCCCAAAATATTATCGGACGCCTTAGCGGTAACGTTTGATACATCCGTTGGTCATGATTACCTTGAAAACTCCGATGAACGATATGAATTCTATCATAGAAAAGAAGAAAGAATTCCTTTTGACCTTGATATATTTAATTTGATAACCAAAGGTGGTTTACCTAAGAAAACACTGAACATTGCTCTTGCAGGAACTGGTGTTGGTAAATCATTGTTTATGTGTCATGTTGCGGCTGGTGCCATGGTAATAGGCAAGAATGTCTTATACATCACTATGGAAATGGCCGAAGAAAAGATTGCTGAACGTATTGATGCCAATATGTTGAATGTCACCATTGATGACCTTATGAATTTACCAAAAGACCTTTATGATAAAAAGATTACTAAACTCCGTGAAAAAACTGTTGGCAAACTTATCATTAAAGAATATCCAACAGCGGCTGCAAGCACCATACATTTTCGTTCCTTACTCAACGAGCTCAATCTTAAAAAGTCTTTTGTGCCTGATATCATTTTTATTGATTATCTTAATATTTGTTGTAGTTCTAGGATTAAAGCAGGAGCCAATATCAACTCATATACCTACGTTAAATCCATCGCCGAGGAGTTGCGAGGTCTTGCCGTTGAGTTCGGAGTACCTATTGTTTCTGCGACACAAACAACTAGAAGTGGATTTACTTCTTCCGATCCCGGACTTGAGGACACAAGTGAGTCTTTTGGTTTGCCGGCAACCGCAGATATGATGTTTGCTTTGATTTCTTCCGAAGAACTGGAAGAGATGGGCCAGATTATGGTGAAGCAATTGAAGAATCGTTATGCTGATCCAACATTTCATAAGAGATTTACTTTGGGTATTGACCGTGCAAAGATGAGACTGTATGATGTTGAACAATCAGCACAAGATGGTTTG
>Ga0208966_1000650_pt1 | contig 10990 bp, 8 predicted proteins | sample GreLakmeHU45MSRF_FD_187701 | JGI IMG/M metagenome (GOLD analysis project Ga0208966, IMG submission 187701) | Freshwater lentic microbial communities from great Laurentian Lakes, MI, USA - Great Lakes metaG HU45MSRF (SPAdes) | ecosystem: Environmental > Aquatic > Freshwater > Lake | place: Great...
TATCATTGAATTGCACAGGTGTTTCAAAAGTTAAAGTTAGATCAGTTAACAAGTCCTGCTCGTTACCTTCTATACTTTTCATATACTTTAATACGGCAGGTACTTTTTTTACATTTTTATTATTTGCGGTGGTACTTGCTTTTTTCTTTTCTACTTTTTGATGGGCTTGAAAAACATACAATTGTTGCGAATCAGTTTGCGCAGTTATTTGAAGGGGTGTATTTAAAAATCCAAATAGCTTGGTACTATCGTCGTACCTTTTATTATAATCATTAGGCAATACAAAAACAGAAAAAGCAGCAGCGGGTAAAAAAGTAAATTCAAATTTTCCTTTTGCATCTACTTTGGAATAATACAAAGGCTTATCCTTGTAGATGGCAGAATCTTTATTGGTTGGATGTAATACAACGATAAGCGTGCTATCAATACTGCCCGTTTCGGCTATTCTTACATTCCCTGATAATCTTCCTGAATCCAAATAATTTCCTGTACTAAAAACATAAGTAAAGTTTTTTAAAATATTTCCTTCATTCACATCTTTTATCGCGTTCCCGAATTTCACACTATAGGTCGTATTTTTATCTAAGGTGTCATTGATCCGGATGCGCAACATGTTTAATCGAGCATCAATTAATGGGGTGGTTTTAATACCTGGAGAAATAATTAAGTTTTCCTGTATGGATTCAGTAGTAATATATTCATTGAATGCAATGACAATTTCCTTGGGTTGTATATTTAAACTAGAATCCTTTGGTTTTGCGGCCACTAAATAAGGAGGCAAGCTATCTCTAGGACCGCCACTCGGCGGAACAATATTGGCACAGCCTTGCATTTGCATGCTGGTTACCACAGCAAAAAAGCCAATGAGCCAAGTTGTTATTATTGCGTATTTCCTCATTTACTGCAAACTTAATTGATAATCGGGTAGGTTACACCAATCTCGTACAATTTAGGTGGTATTTTATTTATCCTTCTGCTGCTTCTTCCTCGGATTTCATTTCATGTAAAGCCACGGCCAACTCATTTGTTTTAACAAAATTACACCAGTGACAATCCTCTTTTCCGCAGCCGGTATAAAAATCCTTTTGTTGAATTTTTTCCCAAACTTGTTTTACTTGTTGCGTTACGGTGGTAATGTCTGCGTCGGTAATGTTGACTGCTATTTTTTCGAATTCCTTTTTTTTGTTGGGTTCTACAAAATCAAATTCAGCCGACACCACTTCCCAATTTTTTGGATGGTGATTCAATAATATTTTATAAAAAACAGCCTGTCTCCAATAATCACCCCCATTTGGATTTTTATCATTGGGGCCTTTTAGTTTTTCGCGTGCATTTTCAATATTGCCCGTTTTATAGTCCACCACTACAACTTGCTTGCCATTAAATTCAACTTTATCAATGGCGCCTTTCAATGGAATATCATTTACAACTACATTGTTAATGCGGTATTCGGTGGTGACCACTTTATTCCATTCCTTAATATATCTTTCGTAATATTTGATCAAGACAGTTTCGCCCAGTTCCATCTTATCTTTGAATTCCTGTGCAGTAAATGCTTCGCGATGACGATGCATATAGTAATTAAAGTCCTGCACCATTGTTTGCATATCAGGAAATTCGCTTTGTGCCGAATCCTGCATTTTTTTGAAAAACTTATTTAATGCATCATGAATCGCTGAACCAAAAGTAGTGGCTTCGGATTTTCCTGAAGGCACCCTAATCAAACTATTATAGTAAAAATGTAATGGGCATTTTAAATAATTATTTAATGCAGTAACATTCATGGCAAATTTTTCCAATTTTGGTTGGATGAAATCTGCTTCCATTTGTTGAATTTCAGGCATCGGAGCAGATTGTAATCGCAGTAACTTGTAGTTTGTTTTTACTATTGGATCTAGTTCCATTTTTTCAATCGCTGCCTCCTTACCTTCCAATAATTCAATGATAAATTGACTTGGTTCTGCTTCCTTACCGTCCCCCTTATATTGACTATAGGAAATATTTAAAAATTGTTTTGCTCTTGTGATGGCCACATAAAATAGTCTTCTCAATTCCTCTTTATCATCGGCATGCTCCAAACTATTAATCACCGTATCTGGCAAGGAATAACCTGCAGTAGCGGTACTCCGCTTTTTTTCCCAATAGTGGGCATTGGTGCCTGCTAAAAAAACATATTTAAATTCTAATCCCTTACTGCCATGTGTCGTTAATAAATTCACACCCGATTCGTTACCTGTGGTAATTGGGAGTGGTAGTCGGATATCTTCCCTGCGCATTAGTTTTAACATGTCCACAAGGGCCGTTAAGTTGAGGCTAGGGTGGCGATGGGTTTCCTCTTTTATAAAATCAAAAAAATGACTGACCATATCTAACTCAAAGCCCTTTTCCTTTCCAGTTAAAACATTTTGAATGATACCTGTGTTTTGCAAAATTTGCTCTACTAAATTCAATAAAGTTACATTGGCTACCTTGCCAATTAAATCTTCTAAAACCTGCATTGCCTTTGCTACTTCAGTAATACCCCCTTCGTTAAATAAGCTCGCTTGGGCGTCCTTGGTTTTATCTACCAATACTTTTCTGAAACTGTTATTTGAATTGTTGTATTTTAATTGATTTGCCTCCACCGTTAAGGTAGCAATAGTAATTGGCGAGATACCCCACCATTTAAAATGTAAAATTTCAAATAAAATATTAGCCCCTTCATTGGGTTGGTCCAACTCACAAGCGATATAGTCTAATATTTTTATGATTTGTTGAATCAATACCTGGTCAAATAAATTAGCAGTTCGCTTGCTATATAATGGAATGCTTTTTTGTTTTAAGAAATGGGTAATTTCTTCGCCATATTTATTTTCCTTATACAATACTGCAATATCCTTTGGTTCGGTACCTTGGATAACTAATTGATTGATTTGCTCTGCAATGGAAATCATTTCTTCCTGCGGATCATTGTAGCAATAAATGTGGGGTGGATTTTTTATTGCTTGATTAACGGGAAGTGCTGCTTTTAAATTTTTAGATAGCCCCTCCATTTTATTCACCAATCTTTCCTGGTTGTTATTGATGAGCAAAGTGGATGCGTCTAAAATAGGCTGGGTGCTGCGGTAGTTGTTTTCTAATACAATGGTTACAATGTCATGCTCGTATTGCTTTTGCGCATGCATCATATTTTCAACATTGGCGCCTTGGAATCTGAAAATACTTTGGTCGTCATCGCCCACCACAAATAAATTGGGCTGCTCCCAAAAATTAACCAATAATTCGATGAGTTGATTTTGTGTACCACTGGTATCTTGGTATTCATCCACTAAAATGTATAAATATTTCTCCTGGTACTGCACTAGGAAATTTTTATTTTCCTTAAAAGCAGTTATCACCCAATTGATCATATCGTCAAAGTCATACCTGCTATGGTCTTTCATGAGTTGTTGGTAAACATCAAAAGCGTTCACGGCAGCTTTTAATTTTTCCATCTTCTCTATGGCCGCATCTACCAATCCTTGTTTCAAAGCACCCGCCTCAAATTGCTTATACTTTTTCTTATATACAAATTCATCTCTTGTAGGAATATCGGTAATATAGCGATCAATTTGTTGTACTAAATAAGCACTACTCCAGCCTTCTTTTTTCATAGTACTAAACAACCTGCTTAGGTTGCTCATTTCATAATAAACATCTCCGCGGTATCTTTTTAATGGGTTGTTTTTATCAAATTTATCAATCAGCTTTTTAAGTAACTCAATTTTTTCTAATTCTGAAATTGGATCCAAACTCGGCTTATCAAATAAAGAAAGATTGTCCTGTATGATATCATTACAAAAGGAATGGAAAGTAGAAATATTTACTTTATAAGCACTCGCACCAATAAATCCCACTAATCTTTTGCGCATGGCAATGGCGCCCGCATCTGTATAAGTCAAACACAAAATATTTTCAGGTGCGGTGTCCGTTTCAATTAAAATTTTTCCAATGCGCGCGCCTAAAATTTGCGTTTTACCTGTGCCAGGTCCTGCAATGACCATCACAGGTCCGTCAATCGTATCCACCGCCAACTTTTGTTCAGCATTCAATGCGCTATAAACTTCTTCAAATGCTTTTTGTTGCTCGGCTTTACTAATCATAGGATAAAATTAATGGCTTTAAGGGGAATTATTGCAACAAAAACCTTTTTGCTTTGTTATACTTTTATGTCAAAAGTATATTCTATACACACCGAGCAGTTTATTCCGATTTCATTAGCAGAAGCCTGGGATTTTTTTAGTAGCCCCGCTAATTTAGCCAAAATCACCCCTGCAAAAATGGGGTTTAACATTATCAGCAAACACCATGGTTCTAAAATGTACCCGGGTCAAATCATTGAATACACGGTAAAACCTATTTTAGGAATCCCATTATACTGGATGACCGAAATTACCCATGTGCAGGAAGGCGCCTATTTTGTCGATGAGCAACGCTTTGGTCCTTATACGATGTGGCACCATCAGCATCACTTTACCTCCGTTCCAGGGGGTGTAAAAATGGAAGATATTGTACACTATAAAATTCCATTGGGTTTTTTGGGAGACATTGCGCAAGTTATTTTGGTCAAAAAGCAGTTAAAAGGCATTTTTGATTTTAGGTTTCAGGCAGTGGCCGAAAAATGGGGTACTTACAAGCCTTAGTAAAAATAAATGGGGGTATTTTCAAAATACTTACCCAGTTTGATGGTTTGTATGTTTAATTTTAATGAACTTTGTTCTCAATTTACTTTGATTCATGGCACATACAAATAATGGGCATGCCCACAAACTCTCCGTAGCAGGTTTAATAGTTACTTTAGGAATTATATACGGCGATATTGGAACCTCCCCCTTGTATGTATTTAAAACCATCGTTCATAATAAAATTATTACTGAGCAGTTAGTATATGGTGCTATATCTTGTGTTTTTTGGACACTGACTTTACAAACTACTTTTAAATATGTATTGTTAACCCTTCGCGCGGACAACAGGGGTGAGGGTGGAATCTTTTCATTGTTTGCACTTATACGTCGTTATGTTAAATGGATTTATATTCCTGCCATATTTGGTGCTGCGTTATTATTAGCAGAGGGTATGATAACGCCGCCACTTTCTGTTTCATCTGCTATTGAAGCTTTAAAAGATGTAAAAGGACTTGAAACTGTTTTTGTACCGGGTAACAATTTGACGGTAGGAATTGTTTTTGCTATTATCTCACTTTTGTTTTTCTTTCAACGTTTCGGTACTAAAATTGTAGGCTTTGCTTTTGGACCAATCATGTTGGTTTGGTTTTCGATGATTTTGATTCTTGGTCTTATTCCTGTTTTGGGAAATATAGCCATCTTAAAATCACTGAATCCTTATTATGCTTATGACTTACTTGCAAATTATCCGCAAGGTTTTTGGTTGTTGGGCGCTGTATTTTTGTGTACCACAGGGGCTGAGGCATTATATAGTGATTTAGGTCATTGTGGGCGTATCAATATTCAAATAAGTTGGATTTTTGTAAAAATTGCTTTGGTATTTAGTTATATGGGTCAAGGGGTTTGGTTAATGCAACATATGGGTCATACGATTGGCGAAATGAATCCTTTTTATGAATTAATGCCACATTGGTTTTTATTAATTGGTATTGGTATTGCCACTTTTGCTACGATTATTGCGAGTCAAGCTTTAATTAGTGGCTCTTTTGCTTTAATTAATGAAGCGATCAGCATGAATTTTTGGCCAAGGGTGACTGTAAAGTTTCCGACCGATCAAAAAGGACAAATTTATATTCCAAGTTTTAATTTATTGTTATGGTTTGGATGTGTTTCGATGTTATTCTTTTTTAGAGATAGTGAAAGTATGCTGAACGCTTATGGCTTTTCGGTTATATTAACTATGATGATGACTACGGTTTTGATAAATTTTTATTTATTGAATGTTAGAAGATGGAGTCAACCGCTTGTCGCTTTCGTTATCTTGGTTTTTAGTACAGTTGAAATCTCCTTTTTTTTAGCAAATGTTATTAAAATTAAACATGCTTATATCACTTTAGGTTTTTCATTCAGTATTATTTTTGTTATGATGATTTGGCATCGTGCAAGAAAAATCACCAATCGTTATTTGGATTTTGTAAAGTTGAAAGATTACTTAGAGCCATTAGCGGAATTGAGTGCGGATAAGGATATGCCTAAATATGCAACGCACTTAGTGTATTTAACCAAGGCTAATAATTATCGTGAAATTGAACATCGTATTATTGATTCTATATTAAATCGCAAACCAAAACGTGCAGATATTTATTGGTTCTTGCATATTGACCGAACCGATTCCCCTTACGGTATGGAATATTCCATCCGTGAATTAGTGGATGACAAAGTAATGCGTGTTGATTTCAAATTAGGATTCAGGATTCAGCCCCGAGTTAATTTGTGCTTTAAAAAAGTAATGCAGGAATTAAATGAATCTCAAGAGTTAGGTATTTATAGTAAATACGAATCATTGAAGAGTAAGGATTTCCATACCGATATTACTTATGTAATTATCGAAAGCTTTTTCTCTATTGAAAACGAGTTAAGCTTTAAGGAGGATTTTATTATGGATGTGTATTTTAATATTAAACAATTAGCGCAAAGTGATCAAAAAGCATTTGGTTTGGATAATGATATGACGGTGGTAGAACATGTACCATTAATCATTAAAGCCAATGAGCAGTCGCTCTTAAAAAGAGTGTACGATTAGTAGTAAAGTTTACGATTTAACTTGAATAGTTTTGTTGTCGGATGTATACATCCAGTAATTAAATATTTATCTGTAGCGCATCCTAATTAACTAAGGCAGTGCTACTAATTTACTTAATTGATTTTGTTTACCAACTGCAACCAGCCAATACTTGTATTTGTTATTTTTCACAATACCCAGTTCGTTTAAATTAAGGTTTTGTGTTGGGGCGTTAATAATTGTTTCCACGGTATAGCTGTCATCCATCTTTTTCAAAATTGCATATTGTTTCACACCGGTTTTTTGTGAATTGGAAATACGATATTCATTGTCTGATTTTTTTTCAACTATAGGTGTGGTCATTTGGTATTGCACTAGCCAAGGCATGGTAGGCAGTAATGCTGGCTTTTGATAATAGTGTTGTTGTAAACTATCATTCCAGCCATTGGCGTTGGAGTTAAAGCTTTTACTGCTAAAGTAAATAGAGCCATTGGTGTTGGGAAGTGTACGTACACGATTAATTTGATAAGGAATTTCATTTTTATCTTTCCAACCTGCGTTACTTCCTGCCCGGTAGATGCCGTGACCTATATATAAGTTTTTACCATAACTATTTTTATCCCACCAATTAATAATTTCATCATAGTCGGCCAATGGATGTCCGTGTTCCCAATATATTTGTGGTGTCACATAATCAATCCATCCTTTTTCTAACCATAATAATATATCGGCATATAAATCATCGTAATTGGTTTGTCCTGCTTTGGTATTGCTACCTTTTGGATCAACTGATTTGTTTCTCCAAACACCAAATGGGCTGATGCCAAATTGCACGGATGGATTAGCGCTGCGTATGGTGGTATTTAATTGTTTAATAATGGTATCACAATTACTTCGTCTCCAATCCTCCTTATTTAATCCTCGTTTATTGGTTATATAGGTTGCTTGGTCAGGGAATTCTTTTCCTGCAATACGATATGGATAAAAATAGTCATCCATATGCACTGCATCAATATCATATCTTGATACCAAGTCACGTACCACCCGATTGGTATGTTCCCAAACCTCAGGTAATCCTGGGTTAAAGTATTTTTTATCACCATATTCTAAAAACCATTCTGGATGAATTTTTGTAATATGGCTTGGCGCTATACTTGATCTGTTGACATTAAATACCGCACGATAGGGATTAATCCATGCATGAAATTCCATGCCACGGTTATGCGTTTCTTCAATCATAAATGCCAATGGATCATAAAAGGGACTCGGTGGTAAACCCTGCTTACCCATGAGGTATTCACTCCATGGCTCCAAACTGGAAGGGTACATGGCATCGCCCGATGGTCGCACCTGCATCACAATCGCATTCATGCCATTTTTTTTATGCATATTTAATATAGCAATAAACTCTCTTTTTTGATCTTCATTGCTAAGCCCTCTTTTACTTGGCCAATCTATATTTTCAACAGTAGCAACCCATACGCCCCTAAATTCAAAAACATTTTTATCTGAAATTTTTGGCTGCCCATTGGTAAAAAGAAAAAATCCTATAAATAGGATACTTAGTAAAATTCGCATGTAAATTATTTTTTTATATTTTAGATTCCGACGTAGCTCTTATTTTATCTAATAGTTGATTGATGGTTTGCGCCTCTTTTTCATCAACGCCCTTTAAAACCGCATCAATCTGATTGTTAAATTGGTCTAATTTATCTACCAATACCAATCCCTTTTTGGAAATGATGATATCCACCAATCTTTTGTCTTTTAAACATGCCGTTTTTTCAACTAAACCTTTGGCAATTAAGCGATCTACAATCCGGCTGGTATCACTCATTTTATCCAACATGCGTTCTCTTATTTTGAGGGTGCTTAATGGACACTCACTTCCGCGCAAAATTCTTAAAATATTATATTGTTGTTGGGTGATTTCTTCATTCGCTAAAATATGTGCAATTTTTTCATTTAACCAATTAGCCGTATAAATGATATTAATGCCCATTTTTTGAAATTCATTTCTGAAACAAGATTGTTGTATGTCTTTTTCAATCCCCATTCTTACATGTAATTATTATAGATTATTTAAAAAGTTTCTTTCCAACTAACTCAAACAAAGGTAAGGCACATAATGCACCAATAGCGTCAGCCAACATATCTAATACATCAAAGCCCCTACTAGGAACATAGTATTTTTGATAGTATTCCATACCAATACCATACAGAATACAAATAATTAAGGCAATGGCTTTTGCCCGCGTAGTTTTATATCTTGTATCGGGCAACATTTCGAAATGGAAAAATAGAGATAAGGCCAAACTCCCAAAAAGCCCCATATGCACTACTTTATCCGCATAGGGGAGGGCCATAATTTTCGAAATCCAACTTGTATGATCAGAGAATTCATCACCAGGTAAACTTAATAATACAAATACAAGTACACATTCGGCAATGACCCAGAATAAAGTTTTAGTTGAATGTATCATGATCAGATTAATGCACCAATTGGCTATAAGCTTCACTAGTCAAAAGTTGCGCAACATCGGCTGGATTCACCATCGTTACTTTAACCATCCATCCTGCGCCATAAGGATCTGTGTTGACTAGCTCGGGCTGTCCTGCTAAAGCTGGATTAATTTCACTAATTGTTCCTGCGACTGGTATAAATAAATCACTCACTGTTTTAACTGCTTCTACCGTTCCAAAAACTGCCTCAGCAGATAACATTTTTCCAACGGTATTAATGTCGATATATACAATATCACCTAACTCGCCTTGTGCGAAATCGGTAATGCCAATAGTGGCTACATTACCTTCTACTTTAATCCATTCGTGGTCCTTGGTGTATTTTAAATCGGCTGGGAATTGCATATACTTATTTTTAATTGTTGCAAAGATTCATAAAAAATGCTAAAAAAACAATCTACTAGAAATTAATGTTACTAAAATATAATAAAATATGGTCTTTTAAAAAGGCCTCCTGCTCCATTAGGTCCATTGTTGGCTTATTTTTTATTTGCTTAAAGTGGGGCCAGCCTTCCTCATCCTTTCCTTCATTAATATAATAGCCACTAGGAGATAGAATGGTACAAATGGCGACATGCATTAGGTCCTGCTTTTGTTCCTTGCTTATTTTTTCACGTATAAACCCAGTTTCCTGTAATCCAATCAAAAAAAGAACGGCTTCCACGTCTGGCTTTTTACCAAATTGGTCCATTAATTTTTGCTCTAAAGCCCACCATCTGGTCTGAAAATCGTCTGTGATTGCTGCCATATTTTCCTTTTTTCAAATTATTGAGCAAAGGTAGGGGATATCTAGGCGTAGTAGGTTGCTTTGATTATCTTTGGAAAAATATTGTTGACATGTTACAGGTTAATTTTTTACGACAAAACCGCGAATTAGCTAAGGCCAAACTGGCGATTAAGCATTTTGGGCAACCGGAATTAGTGGATACGGCGATTACATTGGATGATGAAAGAAAGCAATTACAGGCGGCTTTTGATGATACACAATCTAAGGTGAATGCCGCTTCCAAAGAAATTGGTGGATTAATGGCCAAGGGGGAAAAGGACAAAGCCGAGGCGCTTAAAAATGATGTTGCAGAATGGAAGAAGCAATTAGATCCTTTAAAGGTGAAAATGGCCGAGGTGGAAACAAGCTTACATAATACCATGGTACAATTTCCAAATTTACCCCATGATATTGTGCCATTGGGAAAAACACCCGAAGAAAATGTATTAGTGAAAGAGGCGGGGGCAAAACCTAATTTACACAAGGAAGCCGTTCCACATTGGGATTTGATCAAAAAATATAATTTGGTTGACTTTGAAACCGGGGCTAAAATTACAGGAAGTGGCTTCCCATTATATATTGGTAAGGGTGCGAAATTTCAAAGAGTATTGGCACAGTATTTTTTAGATTTTAATACTGCAGCTGGTTATACGGAATATTTACCTCCTTTTATGGTGAACGAGGCTTCGGCTTTTGCGACAGGTCAATTGCCAGATAAGGAAGGACAGATGTATCACGCGACTGCAGATAATTTTTATTTAATTCCTACTGCTGAGGTTCCTGTAACTAATATTTTTAGAGATACCATTTTAAAAGAATCAGATTTGCCTATAAAAATGACCGCTTATTCTCCTTGTTTTAGAAGAGAGGCTGGAAGTTTTGGAAAAGAGGTAAGGGGTTTGAATAGAGTACACCAATTTGAGAAAGTTGAAATCATTCAAATTGTACCACCTGAAAATAGCGATGATATTTTAAATGAGATGGTGACCCATGTTG
>Ga0208966_1000652_pt1 | contig 10984 bp, 11 predicted proteins | sample GreLakmeHU45MSRF_FD_187701 | JGI IMG/M metagenome (GOLD analysis project Ga0208966, IMG submission 187701) | Freshwater lentic microbial communities from great Laurentian Lakes, MI, USA - Great Lakes metaG HU45MSRF (SPAdes) | ecosystem: Environmental > Aquatic > Freshwater > Lake | place: Great...
TTGGGCTCCGCCCATACGATTCCTGCATCGAAGACTCATGCAGGAATGTATTCGCGTACGGCTTTGCCGAGACGAAATCGAGTGCATGGTGTTGAGTAGCTTGACCTCGGCTGGGGCTACACCCGTGCCGTTCTGCTTCGCAGGAGCGAAGCAGTTTCGCTTCGCGAATACAGCATAGGCATTCAGCGAAGCTCGAGTCATTGATTCCATACGCTCTACTTGGGCTCTGCCCATAACAAACAAGACTCAACATGGGCAGTGTTTGCGCAAGCGCAATTTCTGCCCCCATCAAACTTTAGACTATCCTACAGCAATAATACGAGCTAAGAAGAACGACCACGTTGTAGCAATTCCACCTAATAAATAATGAGCTACACCAACTGCGCGCCCTTGGGTAATACTTAAAGCGCGTGGCTGAATTGCTGGAGCAACTTTTAATTTATTGTGAGCCCATACAATTGATTCGATAAGTTCTTGCCAATAGCCACGACCACTAAATAGGAACATTAAGCTAAATGCCCAAACAAAGTGTGCTCCTAAGAACATTAAACCGTATGCTGATAGGGCCGAACCATATGATTGAATAACTTGTGATGATTGTGCCCATAAGAAATCACGAAGCCAGCCATTAATTGTATTTGCACTTTGTGCAAAGTTTCCACCAGTAATATGTGAAACACCATTTGCAGTTAAGTTCCCCCAAACATCAGATTGCATTTTCCAACTAAAGTGGAAAATCACAATAGATAAACTATTGTACATCCAGAATAAACCAAGGAAAATATGGTCCCATGCAGAAACTTGACACGTACCTCCACGGCCTGGTCCATCACATGGGAATCGGAAGCCAAGATTTGCTTTATCTGGAATTAAACGTGAACTTCGCGCAAAAAGAACACCTTTCAGAAGAATCAGAACTGTCACATGAATTGTAAATGCATGAATATGGTGAACCATAAAATCTGAAGTTCCAAGGGAAATTGGCATCATAGCAATTTTCCCACCAACAGCAACAATGTCACCACCCCATGTTGCACTAGTACTCGCTAACGCGTTTGGCGCTGTGAATTGAGGTGCAAGATAATGTGTATTTTGAATCCATTGTGCAAAAATTGGTTGCAGTTGAATTGCTGTATCTGAGAACATATCTTGAGGGCGACCCAGAGCGCTCATTGTATCGTTATGAATATAAAGACCAAAGCTATGGAATCCTAAGAAAATACAAACCCAGTTTAAATGTGAAATCATGGCATCACGATGACGGATTACTCGATCTAATACGTTGTTGTAATTATTTGTTGGATCGTAATCACGCACCATAAAGATAGCGGCGTGAGCAGCTCCACCAACAATACAAAATCCACCGATCCACATATGATGTGTAAAAAGCGAAAGTTGTGTACCATAATCTGTAGCTAAATACGGATATGGGGGCATTGCATACATATGATGAGCAACAATAATTGACAATGAACCAAAAAGAGCTAAATTTAACCCAAGTTGAGCATGCCATGATGTTGTTAAAATTTCATATAAGCCTTTGTGCCCTTCACCCGTAAAAGGACCTTTATGCGCTTCAAGAATCTCTTTCATGCTATGGCCAATACCCCAATTTGTACGGTACATATGCCCAGCAATAATAAAGAGAACAGCAATTGCTAGGTGATGGTGAGCAGTATCACTTAACCATAAGCCACCAGTTACTGGATTTAAACCACCACGGAATGTTAAAAAATCAGCGTATTCATTCCATTGGAGTGTAAAGAATGGAGCTAATCCTTTGGCAAAACTTGGATAAAGTTCAGCCATTAAATCACGATTTAACAAAAATTCATGTGGAAGAGGAATTTCTTTTGGATCAACACCTGCATCAAGTAATTTATTGACAGGAAGTGATACATGAATTTGATGCCCTGCCCATGAAAGGCTGCCTAATCCAAGAAGACCGGCTAAATGGTGATTCATCATTGATTCAACATTTTGGAACCATTCAAGTTTCGGAGCTGCTTTATGATAATGGAACCAACCAGCAAAAAACATAAGGCCAGCCATGAAAAGAGCACCAATTGCTGTACTATATAATTGAAGTTCGCTTGTGATACCACTTCCACGCCATAATTGGAAGAAGCCAGAAGTAATTTGAATTCCTTGGAATCCACCACCAACATCGCCATTCAGAATTTCTTGACCAACAATTGGCCAAACAACTTGAGCACTTGGTTTAATATGCGTTGGATCGCTTAACCATGCTTCATAATTTGAAAAACGAGCTCCATGAAAATACATTCCACTTAACCAAATAAAGATAATCCCAAGTTGCCCAAAGTGAGCACTAAATACTTTTCTTGAAATATCTTCTAAATCTGTTGTATGACTATCAAAGTCATGCGCGTCTGCGTGTAAATTCCAAATCCATGTTGTTGTGCTGGGGCCTTTTGCTAGTGTGCGAGAGAAATGTCCAGGTTTCGCCCATTTTTCAAATGATGTTTGTACTGGATTTCTATCAACAACGATTTTGACTTTTTTTGCCTCACGTTCTGGGGGAGTTATTGTCATGCCTATTCTCCTTTTTCACTCGCTCCCGGGGCTTCGCCCGTTCATAGCAGTATGCTAGAGCCTTAGAGTAGTCTTGAGTAGATGATTGGGCTGCGCCCATACTACATACCAAACACTCTCCATCCAATTTATTCTATTTAGCTTGATCCAGAAATAGAATAAGTATGGAATGTATTCGAGTACTGCACGAATCAAGTTTGATGTTGAGTAGATTATTGAGTAGCTTGACAGGGCACAGGCGTAGGAGTTTCGCGAAGCGAACAAGCCCATGTCATTGATTCCATACTCCATTCCCCATACAGTTTGACCGAAGATCCATACATACCGAAGACTGCCGAGGCGAAGCCCTATACAGCGAGTGAAATATTTGTTTTAAATAATAATCGAACTCTATCAAAGTCGAAACTGCAGTCTATCTGGCAAAAAAATGGAAAAATAACTCAGAATTTCACGAACTTGAAGAGTGGTCTATGCGGTATTGTATTAATTCGCGCGGGCTACGCCCATGCTGTGTTCAGTAGGGGAGAGGGCTTCGCCCATGCCCAGACTCGATTCCTGCCGTACAGCCTCGGGTTTAATCGGGGCTTCGCCCATGGAGCTTGGTATTGATGTTCGACTTTAGTCGATTGGATCAAACGCATAGACTGCATACTTGATTACGTACGCCAGGAACGAAACTCGCGCTAAGCCCGTCGAATTAAATAAAACACGACTTTACCTATTCAAGTTTTGATTTTATTTATATTATCTATTATTCCATAACCAAAAACTGCTTCAGGGACCACAAAAAGAAAAGGATCTCATTTTATACAAAGTCGAAACCTGCTCTTCGGTATTGAGTATGCATTCGCGTACGGCTTAGTATGGGCGCAGCCCAATCATCTACTCAAGACTACTCTAAGGCTCTACCATACTGCTTCGCAGGGGCTTGTATTCGCTACGCGAAACTGGCACGAATCGAGTTTTATGCAGGAATCTTTAGTCTTCGACCTTCTGTCGATACCATATCAAGACTAACTCAATACCGAACACTGCATGGGCGTAGCCCGCGCGTAGCCCGCGCGTAGCCCCGCGAAGCGAATCAATCCATATGAATCAATTAATTTGCGTACCCAAAAACACGACTAAAAACTTCTTGAACCTTTGAACCAGAATCAATTGATTCTAGAGGATCTTTTCGAAGTCTATGACGAAGGCACAGGGCAATAATTTGATAAATATCTTGTTGTGTTACTTTTTTTCTATTATCAAACGCGGCAATTGCTTTCGCTGCTCGAGAAGAAACTATATCCCCACGAAGCCCATCGACGTTAAGTTCGGAACAAATTTTTGAAATACTTACACGAAGTTCATAATCAAGTTCCACTTGTGGAAGAATTTCACGAGCTTTTGCAATTTTATCACGTAATTCACTTTGTGATACAAAAAAATCTTTTTGAAAGGTTTGCGGGTTTTGATCAAAACTTGTACGTTGTTCCACAATTTTTACACGTAATTCTGGTTCTCTCACAGTTCCTATTTGCGCATGCATACCAAAACGGTCTAAAAGTTGTGGTCGAAGTTCACCTTCCTCAGGGTTTCCTGATCCCACAAGAATAAAACGAGCCGGGTGTCGAATAGAAACGCCTTCACGCTCAACTGTATTCCATCCTGAGGCAGCAGAATCGAGAAGAACGTCAACTAAGTGATCATCAAGTAGATTTACTTCATCCACGTACAGAATCCCACGATTTGCTTTCGCAAGTAAACCGGGTTCGAAAGCTTTCACACCTTCAGTTAAAGCTTTTTCAATATCAATTGTCCCGCATACTCTATCCTCTGTCGCTCCTAATGGTAAATCGACCATTGAAATTTTTGCTTTTGAGATTGATAGAGCGGGTCCCCCTTCATTTTGATTTTTTTTAAGAAGGTCACGTACAGCATCACTCATTCCTTCGGGATCATTCGGATCTGAATTAAAAGGATCATTGGTAACAACATCAATTTCAGGTAATAAATCAACCAGTGCACGAACAGTTGTTGACTTTCCCGTGCCTCGGTCACCCATAATCATTACTCCACCAATTTTTGGGTCAATGACATTCAAAATTAAAGCAAGTTTCATTTCTTCTTGTCCGACAATTGCCGTAAATGGGAAAACAGGACGTTCATTTTGAATCACATTCATATTTCTTTTTCTTTTTATTTAACACATGCTGTAGAGTCTTTGGGCGAAGCCCTCATGCAGGAATCGTATGGGCGGAGCCCAAGACTACTCTAAGGCTCTACCATACTGCTTCGCAGGGGCTTGTATTCGCTACGCGAAACTGGCACGAATCGAGTTGGATGTTGAGTAGATGTTGAGTAGCTTGACGGGGCACGGGCGTAGCCCCAGCCCATGCAGTCTTCGGTAGGGGAGAGGGCTTTGCCCATGCCCAGACTCGATTCGTACCGTCCTGCTTCACCTCGGCATAGCCATTCAGCGAAGCTCGAGTCAGTGATTCCATACGCTCTCGCTCTACCATACTGCCCTCTACATTCCTGCATCAAACTAGTCAAAACAAGAATTAAACAACAAACGAATTAAGTGTTCCAACTAAAAAAACTAAGAAAAGCCAACCCGCTGTCCCCGCAAAAACAATATTTTTTGAAGAAGACCAGCCTTCAGGAGAAGCTAATAAAACAGGAACTCCAATCACTAATGCTAATGACAGAAAAACAAGAGCAAAAAGGACAAGTTGGAAAAGAAATAACATAGAAAACTTTTTGTGAAAATTTATTCGGTATCGCGGGCGAAGCCCCGTTTGGTCTTGTATGGAATGTACGGACGTAGCCCCAGCCCATGGTCATTGATTCCATACTATTCTTGCATCGAACTCGAGGCTAGAGTAGTCTTGAGTAGCTTGACAGGGCACGGGCGTAGCCCCAGCCCATGTCATTTATTCCATACGCTCTATCATACTGAATAAGGCCCTCTCTATTCCATACGATTCCGCGCATCGAACTCAACGAAACTCAATACGACTCGAAGACCTAGCGGAAACTTACAGAAGCTTGCCATGCAAAAGCTAAAAGAAAAAATAACAGGGGAATAATTGGTAAAACATCAACAATAGGATCAAAAGGTGCATATGCTTCGGGAAGGCGCCCAAGGAGAAATAAAGAAGAAGAAATCATAAAATCCTTTTTAAAGAAAATGTCCATTGGCACGAATCGAGTTTACTTGACTTGTAGTATTGAGTTTGATGTTGCGTTCGATTTTAATCTTGAGTTCGATGCGCGGGCTATTCAGTATTCGCTTCAAGAAACTGCTTTGCTCCTGCGAAGCAGTATGGTATCAAGTATGGAATCAATGACATGGGCTTGTTCGCTTCGCGAAACTCCTACGCCTGTGCCCTGTCAAGCTACTCAACATCGAAGACTCTACAGTATAGCCGTTCGGCGAAGCAGTATCCCGAAGCAAAAACATCAATACCAAACACTACCAAGCTATTCAACATCAAAGTGGTCAATGCCGAATACGCTATTCGCCAACGCACATGCCGTACACGAGGGAGAATAGTTTTGAGTTTGCGCTGTTCAGTAGGGGCGAAGCAGTTTTGCTTCGCGAATACTTTATTTTAAAGGTTTCCGCCACGTGCGTATAATAAAACAACAATGATTGGCCCCGCACCTAAAATAAGAAAAAGTGTTGCCAGTTGAGCGATAAGTTCTGCAGTCATGTGAAGTTTTCTCCTAAATATTTGAATTTGTGCAGTGTAGATAGCCAGAAAGTATTGAGTTTGATAGAGTAGAAGCCTCGGGTTTATTAGTTATTAGTGAGTATGCCGAATAGCATATTAGGCATTGACCAGTTTGAGTATGGAATAGTAGAGGGCTAGTTTCGAGTTTCGTTGAGTTGATATGGGCTGGGGCTTCGCCCATGCCCTCTACATTCCATAGAATACCGAACACTACCCATGTGAAGTCACTCAATAACAATTTCGCCAAGCGAATACTCCTCTTTCTCAAGGACATACAATACGACGGTCCATACAACAAATCAATCTATTGGTTTATTTTTATTATACCTTAGAATTCATATGAATGGAAAGCTTTTATGAAAAGATCTTCTTTTTTAAGCGTGTGACTGATTTTTAAATTTCTTGAGGGCATGAATGTATTAAGTATGGAATCGTATGGAATCAATGACATGGGCTTGTTCGCTTCGCGAAACTCCTACGCCCGTGCCCCCACTACTCAAGATCAACATCGAAGGCAGCATCAAACTCAATTTGAGTCGTGAGAGGAGCTAAGCAGTATGGTAGAGCCTTAGAGTAGTCTTGGGCTCCGCCCATACGATTCCTGCATGAGGGCTTCGCCCTAAGACTCTACAGCATACTACAATACTCATCAAAACTCGATCCTTATTCTAGCGGGTAACGCGATTCGAACGCGCGACCTAATCCTTGGCAAGGACTCGCTCTACCACTGAGCTATACCCGCATCTCTTTATTAGCCCGTAAGGCTTTGCTGTAGAGTCTTCGATGTTGAGTAGCTTGACAGGGCACAGGCGTAGGAGTTTCGCGAAGCGAACAAGCCCATGTCATTGATTCCATACTCGATACCATGCTGCTTCGCTCCACGAGCTTCGCTCCAAGCCCGCGCTACGAAACTCGATTCGCGTACGGTATGAATCGAGTTTGGAATGGAGTATGCACTAGAGTGTATGGTATTGAGTAGATTGTTGGGCTACGCCCATACTCCATTCCATACGCTCTATCATACAAGCAACAATCAACTCGATAGCGAATACATTTGTGCAGAAGCCTCGACCCAACACTTAGTCCAATACTTTTTTCGGGCTAGGAGGGATTCGAACCCCCGACACCGTAGTTCGTAGCCACGTGCTCTAGTCCACTGAGCTACAAGCCCTTTTATTTTATGATATAATAAAATTAGATAAAAGCAAATCTCAAAAATTTCTAAATTCCAAACTTGGGGTAGTGCACGGCAGGAGGGCCTCGAGTTCGATGCAGGAATCTTTACTCTTCGACCTTCTGTCGATACCATATCAAGACGAACTAGATTCCGTACATACCATACGCTCTACCAAACTCGAAACTGGTCAATACCTAACTCCCAATGGTCACTGAAAGAAAGTCAAAAAAAAATTTATCATTTTTCTTTTTATGGGTTTACCTTGGTATCGAGTTCACACAGTGGTTTTAAACGACCCTGGACGTCTTATTGCCGTACATTTAATGCATACTGCTCTTGTTGCTGGATGGGCTGGTTCCATGGCTCTTTACGAACTTGCTGTTTTTGATCCTTCAGATCCTGTATTAAACCCAATGTGGCGTCAAGGAATGTTTGTCCTTCCCTTCATGACACGCTTAGGTGTAACAACATCTTGGGGTGGTTGGGGGATCAACGGTGAAACAGTAACAAATGCAGGTATTTGGAGCTATGAAGGAGTTGCTGCATCACATATTATCCTTTCTGGACTTCTCTTCCTTGCAGCCATTTGGCACTGGGTATATTGGGATCTTGAACTTTTCCGCGATCCACGAACAGGCGACCCAGCCCTGGATCTTCCGAAAATTTTCGGTATTCACTTATTTCTTTCTGGATTACTTTGTTTTGGCTTTGGTGCTTTCCATGTAACAGGTTTATTTGGGCCTGGAATTTGGGTATCGGATCCATACGGTATTACTGGAAGCGTTCAACCAGTATCACCAGCATGGGGTGCTGATGGATTTGATCCATATAACCCTGGTGGAATTGCTTCGCACCACATTGCTGCTGGGATTCTTGGAATTCTTGCAGGTCTTTTCCACCTAAGTGTACGTCCACCACAAAGACTTTATAAAGCTCTTCGTATGGGAAATATTGAAACTGTTCTTTCAAGTAGTATTGCTGCGGTATTCTGGGCTGCGTTTATCGTTGCCGGAACAATGTGGTATGGCTCAGCGGCAACACCAATTGAACTTTTTGGGCCAACACGCTATCAATGGGACCAAGGATTTTTCCAACAAGAAATTGAAAAACGTGTACAAAAAAATGTTGCCGAAGGTGCAACACTTTCTGCAGCTTGGTCAAAAATTCCAGAAAAATTAGCTTTTTACGACTATATTGGAAATAACCCAGCCAAAGGTGGTTTATTCCGTTCTGGTCCAATGGATAATGGTGATGGTATTGCTGCAGGTTGGCTTGGTCACGCTGCATTTACAGATAAAGAAGGCCGTGAACTTAGTGTTCGCCGTATGCCAACTTTCTTTGAAACTTTCCCGGTGATTCTTATTGATAGTGATGGAGTTGTTCGTGCAGACGTTCCATTCCGCCGAGCTGAATCAAAATATTCTATTGAACAAGTTGGCGTTTCTGTAAGTTTTTACGGTGGGGAGCTTGATGGCATTAGCTTTAACGACCCAGCTACTGTGAAAAAATACGCTCGCCGTGCTCAACTTGGTGAAATTTTTGAATTTGATCGTGCAACATTACAATCGGATGGCGTATTCCGTAGTAGCCCACGTGGTTGGTTTACTTTTGGTCATTTATGTTTTGCGCTTTTATTCTTCTTTGGACATATTTGGCACGGAGCACGTACTATTTTCCGTGATGTATTCGCCGGAATTGACCCTGATCTAGACGAACAAGTTGAATTTGGAGCTTTCCAAAAACTTGGTGATGTAACAACTCGTCGTCAAGCAGTTTAAATTCGAGTTTGCGTAGTTCGGAATTGAGTTAGAGTAGTGGGGGCACGGGCGTAGCCCCAGCCCATGTACCTTGACCTCGGCTGGGGCTACGCCCGTGCCGTTCTGCTTCGCTGCTGCGAAGCAGTTTCGCTTCGCGAATACAGCATAGCCATTCAGCGAAGCTCGAGTCATTGATTACATCCGATTCCTGCATCAAAATCGATTCATACAATACCAAGGGCCTCGAGTTCAACCTTGGGCACGAATTGCGCTTGCGCAAACACAGCCCATACTTGACTCCGTACGCCCGAACTCAATACCATCATTCAAAAAATTTATGGAAGCACTCGTTTATACATTTCTTCTTGTAGGTACTTTAGGCATTATCTTTTTTGCCATTTTCTTCCGTGAGCCACCTCGTATTGTGAAATAAGCGTCTTTTTATTATGGAAACTCCTGCTTTTTTTTACGCAGTTTTTTTATGGTTTCTTCTGTTAAGCGTTACAGGATATTCCATCTATGTAGGCTTTGGACCACCATCAAAAGAACTTCGTGACCCTTTTGAAGATCACGAAGACTAATTATCTGAAGTATTAGGGCGTAAAATCGCATTGCGATTTTACGCCCCTACAGTTTTCTATTGATTGATTCGCGAAGCGAATACGCAGATTGTAGCTTGTTGCATAGAGTCTTCGATGTTGAGTAGCTTGACCTCGGCTGGGGCTGCGCCCGTGCCGTTCTGCTTCGCCCATATCATTTATTCCATACTCGATACTATATTGCATACTACACTCCATTTTTCATTCGAGCAAACTCAATAAAACGTATTCGCTATGCGAAACTACACTGTACGCGCATAATAGGTAGGTACTGCCTCAAATTTTGAGACTGTGGAATAATCGTATGGAATCGACCAAAGGTCGAACTCAACACTACTCAACACCGAACACTTTACAAAGCATTAATGATTCTATTTAAATATTTCTTTACCTGAGATAACTACCTCGCTTGTCCGAATTTGAGTTTTATTAGTTCAGAAGACTTTGAGGGAAAAATCTATTGAGTATGCTGTTGCGTTCGATGTTCATCTTGAGTAGTGTTGAGTTCGACCTTTTGTCGATTCCATACGATTCCTGCATCATACACTCTATATTCTAATGCTAGGTACAATATTAAAAAGAAAGTAAAAAAAATAAAAATTTTGTCAATCCTTTTATATCTTTTCTTAAAAGAATTGATCTCACGATTCGCAAGGCACAGAATCCAATTGAGTATGGAATGTAGTATATAGTATTGATGTTCGATAAGGGCAAAGCCCAGACTCGATCGTATCAAACAAGCAACAATCAACTCAATATCAAGCGAAACACCCGCCACGCGAATAAGATTCAGAAAAAAATAACTTATGGCAACAGGTACTACATCAAAAGTGAAATCAGCAGGAGCGAGTCAAGGAAAAGTAACAGCACTTGGAACAGCGCTAAAACCATTAAATTCAGAATATGGAAAAGTTGCTCCGGGTTGGGGTACAACAGTTCTTATGGCTGTATTCATGGGTCTTTTTGCAATTTTTCTTGTGATTTTACTTGAAATTTATAATTCTTCAGTTGTGCTAGATGATGTTGGAATGAGCTGGGCAAGTTTAGGTGCGTAAATAAGGGTCAAATCGAGTTTGTTATTGAGTTTGGTAAGATTCGGTATGGATAGGGGCGAAGCAGGAGGGCCTCGAGTTTAATTCGCAGGAGCTTGTATTCGCTACGCGAAACTGGCAC
>Ga0208966_1000656_pt1 | contig 10956 bp, 7 predicted proteins | sample GreLakmeHU45MSRF_FD_187701 | JGI IMG/M metagenome (GOLD analysis project Ga0208966, IMG submission 187701) | Freshwater lentic microbial communities from great Laurentian Lakes, MI, USA - Great Lakes metaG HU45MSRF (SPAdes) | ecosystem: Environmental > Aquatic > Freshwater > Lake | place: Great...
GCACCTGCTCTGCGATCGCCGCTCCGTCCGCAGGATTCTCCGGGTCGCCGGCGACCTTTAGGCCGTCGCGCGCCTTGAAGACGCCGTGGTCCAGGAGGATCGGCAAGCACCCGGCCGCCGCGCTTTCGCGCACGCTGATGCAATCGGTCTCGCTCGGCGTCTTCGTCGGGTACAGGTGAAACATCGCGCGCCGCTTGGCCGCCGCGACCTCTTCGGCCGGCCGGCGCCCGTGGTCCATGACGCCGAGCGTGTCGCCGAGGACCGCGCGCACCTCTTGGAACACCGGATCCGCCCGATATGCCTCGCCGATTCCGTAGTACAGGTGAAGCTCCGCGCGCGGCTCTGCGCGATGAATGTGCGGCCAGACGTTGCGCAGAATCGCCGTCAGGCCGCGCGCGTAGCAAGAGCAGTAGATGAAACGGTAAGGGTCGCGGGCGGCTGCCGCGTCGGCCGCAGCGCCCTCGCCGCCGAACATGTCCAGCCGGACCCCGTTCGGTATCGCAGAGAACCGCAGGCCCGCCGAGTCGCGCCCGTGCTCGGCCGCGTAGCGCATGTATTCTCCCCGATGAAAGTCGCTCTTGAAGAAAACACCGTGAACGCGGCTCTGGTGCCGGGCCAACAGAGCGTAGCTGTAAGCCTCGTTGTCGTGAAGATCCACCCAGACGCGCTGAGCTCGCAGCACCGGCGCTTTGTCCAGCAAGAGAAGCCCATGGTAGCGCCAGATGATCAGCGTCGGGTAAGCGCGCTCTGCGTCAAAGCGGTAGGTCGCAGTGTCGCAATACACTACGCCTCCGACGATCGTGCGCGCATAGACGAAGCGCCCGAAAACCGCGACGCGCTTTCCGAGCGCCGTCCACTCGCGCGAGAGCGCGACGATGGCCTGCTCGGAGCCGCCGAGATCCGGCGAAGTCGGGGACCAGGCCGCTAAAGAGTCGCCGCAGTACCACACGATGTCAATGTCATCCGGCAATATCGGGTCTTTCAGGCCGGCGGCGGCGCCCGCCGCAACCGCAATCGCCGGCACCGGCACCGGCACCGGCACCGGCGCCACCGCCACCGCTGCGCCGCCCGACTTCTCCGCGATGCGGTCCAGCAGCGTGCGCGCGTACAGCGCGTGGCACTCGGGCCTCAGATAGCACTCAACGAACTCGTTCGCCGCCGCGACGATGCGCAGCTGCAGCTCCAGGTTGTCTTTTACCTTCTTCCATGTCTCCGCGAGGTTCTCCAGAGTGAAAGGGATGTAGTGAACCCACGGCTTCATCAGCAGATAGTACCAGCACTCGTGGTCGGACTCCTCCTTCCAGCACACCGACTTTGAGGCCATGATCCACGGCAGCCGGTCCCAGCAGGCCGTGTTGCCGTCGCAGACGACGAGGTGCCGGTAGGCGAACTGCTCGTCGCGCGTCATCTCGGAGCGCATGAGGTCGCGAAAGGTCTGAGCTTCGCCGGCGTCAAAGTTCGCGACGCCCGAAAGGTACGCCTCTATCCACTCGCTGCGGCCCGGAGCGCGCGCGTAGCGGCACAGCGCGACGCGCCGGTTCTCGGTAAGCGACCGCGCGCCCGTTGACTTGCCGATGAACAGCAGCTTGTTTTTGCGCTTGAGCGTTGACATCGCGGCCGCTCCGGTCGCCGCGTTTTGGACCCGCGCGCCGTTGCCCGCGCCGCCCGCGCCGCCCGCTCCGCCCGCTCCGCCCGCCGCGCCGCCGTCCAGCGCGCCCTTGTAGTTCTGCATCGCGTAAAGGTCCGGGATGAGCGTGTTGCGCCGGTCCTTGATATGCTTGGAGAACGACAGGATAGAGTGCGGCCACTCGGCGTCGTTCATGAACGACCCGACGTAGTCGTGCAGGCTGACGTCCAGCGCCGCGCGGCACGGCGAAGCGAGCCGCCGGAAGTACTGGGCGACGATGCCGCGGTTCTCGGCGTGCCACTTGCTCTCAAAATCCGCGCCGCGCACCGGGCCGACCGCCTCGCCCGTGGCGCCGACGAAGATCGCGTGGTGGTTCACTTGGTCGCGCCCGGCGATGCGCGCCGGATCCGGCGGCACGTAAGTGCTCGCCGCGAACTCGGCGAGCGCGACGATGTCGGCGTCCGTCGCGCGCTCAGCGATTACGTCGTGCTTCTTCTCGCCGGCCATCGCGCCGATGTCCAGCGCCCGCCGATTGCGCACGGCCGCCGCGATGATAGGCAGCACGAAGCCGCCCGACTTCATCTCGCCCTGCTGGCCGTTGAAGTGGATCCAGCAGGGCCGCGTGTTCTGCTTGACGTTGGCGAAGCGCCCGTCCTCGCCGACGCTGAAGTGCGTCCACGGGATCGCGTACGCCGTCTGGAACAGCCGGCACTCGTGGTCCAGCTTGAAGCGGTATTCCGGCGCGCCCGCGCCCGGCACCGGAGCTCCCGGCGCGCCCGGCGGCGGCGGGTTTATGTGGTTCAGATAGACGTAAGTGAAGTAGCCCTGGTCGCACGGCGTCTGCGACATGTCGTAGCCGAGCACGAGCCGCAGAGCCCACACGTAGCCTATGTACCCGCCCGAGTTCAGGTAGCGGTACGGCGTCGGCGTGTAGTTGTACAGGTGCGACGTGTGCGCCCACGGGAAGCACGACGTCTCGGCGCTGAACAAGACATCGGCCTCTGCGGCGAGGAACTTCTCGTGGATCTCGTCAACGTCGTCGGACAGGCAGATAGCGTCGTACGCGTCCGTGAAGCAGACGACGTCGCGCGGCGACAGCCCGTCCAGGAAGCGCTTCATGCCGACGAGCTTGTCTTTGAATCCGCCCCATGGTTTCCCCGGCGGCGCGAGGTTGACGATCGCCGGACAGTTGAGATTGGCGAGCTTCGCCGGGCTCGCGTCGGTCGCGTAAGTCGTGAGAAGCACGCGCGGAATGCCGATGCCGATGCCCGACATGATCGCTAAGCGCGATCAGTTGGATCCATCAGAAAAATTAGCTTTATATGCCCGGCTCGCCCGCCGCCCGCCGTTCGCAGCTCGCTACGACAGCGTCTCGCCGATCGTCGCGTACCCGGAGACGGCGCCTTCGGCCTCCAGGTACGACTGCATCTTGCGCTGCTGCTCCATGAGCATCGCGAGCGTCTCGTCCTGCGTCAGCAGCGTCGTCGGGTACGGCGCCTTCGCGCCGGCGACGCCTTCGGCGATCGGCAGCACGCTTGATCCGCTCGGGTCGCTCGCTTCCACCGGGTACATGCCGATCTGGTCCGCCGAGATGACGCCGAGGATCCGCACGCCGAGGACGAAGATCTTCCAAGTCGGCACGGCGGCCTCGCTCGTGCCCAGCAGCTCCGGCTTCGCCATGACGATGAACTGCAAGTGCTTCCCGTGGAACTTGCCGAAGCGGTAGAACACGCACTCAATCGTGAGCCGCAGCGCCGGCGGCCCGCCGGCTCCGACGGCCGCCTCGTCAACGGGACCGACGCCGTACTCGGCGAGCATATCGTAAACGAGCTGCACCTTCGCGGTGTCGGAAGCGTCCGGCAGCGCGAGCGCGCGCGCGCCGGTCTCGCCTAGCACGCGCTCGCTGATGTGCGCGACCGCCGCGTTGTACGCCTCGGTCACGTACGCCCCGGCCGCGCCCTCGGGAGGAACGGGGCCCGTCTTCCACCCGGCGATGCTCGCCTCGGCGTCGCGCTGGATCTCGCAAGAGAGCTGGAACAGCCCCTGCAGCGCCGCGACGTAAGCTGAGTTGCCGAGCTCGTTGTAGTAGGCTTTCTTGTACTTGACGACGGGGTCATTGTCAACGCTCGTAGAAATCGGCCGCCGGTCCCACGGGCTGCGCGGCGCGTCGGCGAAGCGCTCCAGCTGCCTCCGCGACGCGAGTACGAGGAGCCCGAGCGCCAGCAGCGCTATGAACAGAGCTCCTCGCATTCCGCGTCTCGCTTAGTCACTCCGTCTCTAAACATGCGCGCGACTATTCCACGAGCATTACCTCGCTGCCGGCGGCGCGGCGCGCCTCGTAATCTCCCGCGAACGCGTAGTCCGGCGCGTCTCCCTGGCGCTCGCAGCAGTCAACTGCGGTCGGATCCGTGCACCCGTAGCAGAAAGGCGTCCCCTCGTACTTGCGGAAGCCGGTCGCCTTCGCGCCGACGGCCATTTCGCACGCGCCTTTCGTGCAGACGCCGCGGCCGATTTTGGCGCTCTCCTCGTTCCAGAAAGGACAGTCGGAGTCGCGGAAGCACGGGCGGTCCCAAACGTTCGCGCCCTCGGGCTTCGGGTCGCCGACGGCGTCGTAGCGCGACTCACACTCGGCCTTGTTCTCCAGCCGCAGGTTCCCGAAACACTTGTAGCCGCCGTCGTAAGCGCCCTCCGGCGCCGCGAAGGTCCACTGGCCGCCGGTGCCCGACGCGAAGCCCTCAGAGTCCGCTCCCGCGTCCGCGCCCGCGCCCGTCGCGACGCCGCCGCCGGCAGCGAGCTTCGCCGCCGCGTCGCCCGGCACGTCGCCGGCGAGCAGCATGACCGACTGCCGCATCGCGAACACGGGCCCGTCAGCGTCCTTCGGCAGCACGTGCGCGAGCGACGACATCGCGCGGTCCATGATGAGCCCCAGCGCGATGTCGCGCTCCTCCAGGCGCGCGAAAGGGTAAAACGCGGTGACGCGGTCGGCGTCAATCCCCGCGAAGCCCTGAGCGTAAACGCGCTGGCGCCGGATGAGCCCCAGGTGCGCGCCGTTCGGGATGACGTACGCGACGATGCGGTAGACCTCGCCGGACTCCAGTATCTCGGCCAGCTTGTCCCAGCGGGAGACAGGAATCTTAACTACAGTGACCTCATCCATAGGGACGCGGTAGCCTTTCAGGATCGCTTTGATCAACATGAGATCGCTGCGCTCCAGGTATCCGATGCGCTTCCCGCGCCAATCGTAACTGCAAGACGACGCCGACTGCTCGCTCTTCGCGACGGGCAGCGAAGTGAGCGTGACGAAGTAGCCGGTCGGCGCGAGCCCGATCTCGCGCACCGAATCGGCGGCGCGGCCGTCCTCCACGAGCCGCGTAGCGTCGGCCGGATCCATGACGGCGAGCACGCTCTTCGCGCCGCGCTGCACGGACGCCGGAATCGCGTCGGCGCCGACCGAGAGCACGAGCTCCGAGAGGGCGACGACGTCAATCGCGCGCACGCTCCATTCATTCCCGGCCGCGCCGGCCGCTCCGCGCCTCGGCCAGCCCGCGTGGTTCAACGGGTTCTCGGCGTACAGCACCGCGTCGGTCGCCCACTCGGCGTCCCCGGCCGCTGCGGCAGCGGTCGCCGCCGTCGTTTCGGCGAACTGCTCGGCCAGCACGCCGTACGGCCGCCCGTAAGCGATGCTCACCATGACCGCCGCGGTGATGGCGACGATCCCCCAGGCGACGGTGAAGACCGCGAATGTATTGGACATGACTGGCGCCATCTCCGACGCTGCCGACGTCGCTCTACACCTTCTCCACGGTATTTTTCGGCGATTATAGCAAGCAGGCAGTCGCTGCGACTGGCCATATCATCCTCCTCCAAGATCCGAAAGGCATGGTTTCCGTCACGATCAGCCGTCTGCACATCGCCCTGGTATTCTACGCCGTGTTCATCGGCCTCCTTCTCGCGACGCGCCCGTCGCTGCTGTTCGCCGCCGACGGCGCGGCGAAGCAGTGGGGCCCGAGCATGTCCGAGACGACCTCGCCGTTCGCTATCTCGTTCCTGTTTCCTTTCTCGGCGATCCTGTTCTACTACCTGGCCGCCGTCATGGACTTCATGCTGAGCGCGTAGACACTGCGCGCTGCGCTCTTCCTTTTCCAACCCGACGCGCCGCGGCGCGCACGGCTTAAAGGCGCGGCGCGTAAGATCTATTAACTGACCCGCCAAATGTCGGACGCTCCCGCTCCGCGCTTCGGCAACGTGCACGCTTGGCGCGAGGTCACGCAATGGCTCGCGCGCGAGGCCGGCAGCGCCGCTCCGAGCAATGTGCGCGGCACGCGGCCGCCGATCGGCTTCGGCTCGCTGCTCTTCCTCGTCGGCAACTCCGGCACCGGCAAGACTCACATGGTGCAGACCGTCTGCGCCGAGGCCGACTACGAGCTCGTGACGATCCACAGCCACAACTGCGACGGCGCGAAGGAGATGGCCGACCGCATCGTTAAGGCGACGCGCTCTCGGCTCGTGCAGTCCCTCACAGGACACTATCGGCCTACGGTCATCTTCATAGACGAGCTGGACACTCTCATCCAAATGGATCGCCTCGCGCTCACGACTCTCGCGGACATGCTGCAGGCCGGCGACCTGCCGCACGCGCCGATCATCGCCGCGTGCCCGCCTTCGTGCCTGCGCAAGCTCGGCCCGTTCAAGTCCAGGAGCGCGACGGTGCGCTGCCACCCGCTCGGCGAAGGCGACACCTACCTGCTGCTCAAGAGCCGCGCCGAGCGCAGCGGAGCGCCGTCGCCGAGCTCGGCCGACCTCATGCGCGCCGCCGAGTCCGCGTCGGGAAACCTGCACGTCGCCGTGCGCATGCTGGAAGAGCTCGCTCCGGCCGTTGCGTCGGCGTCGGCGTCGTCGCCGGCCTCGCAGCCGTTCGGCGGCGGCACGGACGGCGAGGCTGACTTCCGCTGCGTCTTTCAGGATCCGACGCCGGAGAAGCTCGCCGACATGACCCGCATCTTCTCCGACGACCCCTGGCTGCACCCGCTTCGGTTTCACGAGAATCTCATCAAAGAGATATGCAACCGCAAAGGGCCGGCGAAGGAGAAGCGCCGCGTTTACAGCGCCCTTCTGCGCGCTCTGACCGACTGGGACGCGCTCATGGTCGCCGGGCACACCGAGCTCGCCCTGGAAACGCTCGCTAGCAACATCCACGCGCGCCTCTCGCGCCTGCCGCGCCGCGTGCGCGCCGTCGTCGGCGAAGACGACCTGCAGGATTTCACGAAGATCTTCAGCCAGATCTCCATATACAAGAAGCAAGAGCGCGCGCTGTACGCGAAGGAGCCGTGCGACTTTCCGTGGGCAGATGCCCAGATTTTCTGTCGCTACAGTAGTAGCTCGGCCTAAACCGTTTTTCGCTTTGCATGGCCGAGGCAGGCCCTAAGAACCCTGATCTGTCCGGCGAGGCGGCCGTCGCGGCCGACGCTCCGAAGTTCGCCGACGAGCCGTCTCCCGCGCCTGCGCCCGCTCCGGCCCCGGCTCCGGCCCCCGAGCCCGCGCCCGCGCCCGCCGAGAGCCGCGTCGCCGTCGCCGCGGCCGCCGCCTCGTCCTTCGCGAGCGACATCGGCGACCGCGCGAGCGCGACGACGAGCGCGATCCGCACGAAGATGTCCGAGGTCGGCGCGCGCCCGGCCAGCATCCTCATCGGCCTCATCTTCGTCGCCCTCATCGGCTTCCTGATCGCATACGGCCTGTACTGGATGATCAACACGGTCCTGCTGAACAAGCGCAAGGAGATGATCGCCGGCACCAAGAACGGCGTGACCGCCTCGCAGTACCGCCGCTTTGACGGCGCGATGGTCCCGAAGGCGACGAACGGCAAGCGCCTGTCGTTCTCGTTCTGGATCTACATCAACGACATCAACAAGTTCCAGGGCACCTTCCGCCACGTGTTCCACCGCGGCGACCAGGAGATCGGCAAGGCCCAGGAGGGCGGCCCTTCGCCGCTCGTGTTCCTGGACCCCGACCGCAACAAGATGTACGTGCTCCTGATGCCGATCACGCTGCCGGCGGCCACGAAGGCCATCGCCGACGGGTTCTCAAAGGACAGCGACAAGTACGCGTACCTGACCGCTCGCTACGGCATCACCCTGGACTACATTCCCCTGCAGCGCTGGGTGCACGTCGGCGTCGTCATCAACGAGAACGCGTCCGGCGGCATGATCATGGGTTACCTTGACGGCGAGCTCGTCAAGTCCGTGACGACCGGCGCGACCGGCTCCGTCGGCACGACGCCGGCGACCGCGGACATCACCGGCCTCAACCTGGACAAGGTCGGCGACGTCTGGATCGGCGGCAGCCCTTCCGAGTCCGTCGGCCCCGGCTTCTCCGGCCTCGTCAGCAAGATCACGTTCTTCAACTACGACATCAACGCGAAGGACATGTACACCGACTACCTGACCGGCCCGATTGATTCCATGATGGCGCGCCTCGGCCTGCCCGCCTACGGCGTCCGCTCGCCGCTGTACCGCCTCGGCTAATGCCGTGCCGTGCCGTGCAAAAAGTATTTACTCCCCTCTAGTTTTTCTAAAGTTCCCTCGCCTTCAGCTCGGGCGCAGGCAGCTCTAGTTTCGCCGCCACATGTTCTCCATGATCATGTTCAGTATCTGCCGGCTCGGGTACTCCGCCGACCTGTACTCGTAGCAGTCAAGGACGACGCCGGGTCCGCCGCCGGCGCCGCCGCCGGAAACTGCGCAGGAGTCCGCTTCGGAGTTAACGCCAGTACCCGTGCCTACTCCCTCTCTCCCCGCCTCAACTATTGCCGGCTCCAGCGCCATCGCACCCGCACCCGCGCCCGCACCCGCACCCGCGCCCGCACCCGCACCCGCCGCCACTTGCGAGGCGTGGAAGCACAGGTACATGTCCAGGTAGTTCAGCAGGCAGATCTTCTGAAGGTCCTCAAAAGGCATGCTCTCCAGCCGCCACGGCCTCCGCAGGGCCGGGTTCTTATTCAGGAAGCGCGACGCGAACAGATTCGCCGCGCCGCGGTTCGTGAAGAACAGCAGCGTCGTTTTGCTGCAGTGGACGTCCAGGTCGGGCCGCATGATCGGCCGGTGAATGCCGTACAGCGTGCCGCGCGACACGATGCCGTGCACGGGCTCTCCGCGAACGCCGCGCGGCGGCGGCCCGTGGAGCGAGAACCGGATCATTCGCGCTCGCTCTCGCGCTCGCACCAGGAGTGATGCCACACGCGCCCTTCGCCGCGGCCCTCAGCTACAACAGGACCCGACTATTTTCTTGAAGTCTAATAGAGTCAGCCGCCGTTGCCTTAGCCGCGCGCGGTCTTTATCCAGCCTACGCGCGTCCCCTTTAAATGGCAGTGCTGGGAACGACCTTCCAGGTGATCATCGCCGTGATGCTGGTGATCATCCTGTTCGTCATCGGCTTCAGCGTGTACAACCTGGAGACGATGAAGGCCATCCAGGACGCGTCGCGCCAGAAGATCCGCACGGACATCTTCACCGGCGTCAAGGATCTCGTGCAGAACGGCGAGGAGCTTTACACGACGACCGACGACACGAGCGGCTCGTACAAGAACCTAAACCTCGCCGTCAACCAGCTCGGCGGCGCCGAGTACAGCTACAACTTCTGGATGTACGTAGATCACTCCACGTACGGCATCGGGGCGATAATGCCCGACAAGCAGTCCGCCGTCCAGAAGACGGACAGCGGCCTCGCCGCGAGCGACATCGTGCTGTTCCTGCGCGGCAACAAGGCGCCTTACGTTTACAAGAACATCTGCGGCAAGGACAAGACCGACATCCTCGTGAAGTCGCCGCTCGTCAAGCTGGAGCGGAACGGCAACGTGCTCTCGGTGGAGTTCAACACTACCGCGGCGCCCGACGTCACGCACGAGTCCTCGCGCAACACGTGCACCGACAACTCCACGAACTGGATGAGCATGAACAACCACAAGGTCGCCGTGTCGGGCCTGCGCGACAAGGACAACCTGAAGTCTAAGTGGTTCATGGTCAGCCTCATTCTGCAGGACACTGCGCCGTCCGATCCGCTGCCGATCCGCAACAAGACGCGCTGCGCGATTTACATCAACGGCGTCCTGGAGCTGGAGCGCTACACGGAGGGCCGCCTCGTCGGCACCGAGACCAACGACACGACCGTCCTGCTGCAGAACAAGGGCCCTCTGTACGTTTACCCCGAGATCAAGGACGCCACCGGCGCCGCGCTGACCACGCAGTTCACCAACCAGACTCCCAAGGACAAGAGCCTGATGCTCGCCGACCTGCTGTACTTCAACTACGCCCTCAGCACCGAGGAGATCACGAACCTGTTCAACGGCGGCTTCAAGAAGGAGATGGCGCCGAAGACGACCAACCTGACCGCGTCGGACAAGAAGGACATCTTCAGCGACGTCTCGCTCATGACGAGCAAGAAGCAGCTCACGTCTTTCTGAGCCAGCCGCCCAGTCTTTTTTCTATTCCCGTCGTCGCACAGTAGCAGCGTCGCCACGATGGTATAAGGCCAATTTTATAGCGCGAGTATAGAGGCCGGGTGCGCACCGCTTTGCAGCGCGTATCTGGTATAGCTACCATGCCCGGCGGCGTCATGCAGCTCGTGGCCGTCGGCCAACAGGACCAGTACCTCACGGGCAGTCCGACGATGAGCTACTGGCGCACGGTCACGCGCAAGCACACGAACTTCGCGATGGAGAGCGTGCGCCAGACGTTCCTGAACCGCCCGTTCCTTGACGCGACCGGCGGCCAGACGTTCACGTGCCGCATCGGCCGCGTCGCGGACCTGCTGTCAAGCGCCACGCTCGTCTATCAGCTCCCGAACATCTACAGCGACGACAAGCTGCGCTTCCGCTGGATCAAGAACCTCGCGCACCACATGATCAGGAGCTACAGCATTCGCATGGACACGCAGCTCATAGACCAGGGATACGGCGACTGGATGGACGTGTGGACCGAGCTGTCGCTCGCGCCCGGCAAGCGCTACGCGTACGAGCGCATGACCGGCCAGACCGAGGAGTTCATATCGCCGAAGGCGCTGCAAGAGAAGGTCATCATAGAGAACAACATAGTGACCTTCGTCCAGTATCCGGCCGCGACGTCGGCGTCCGAGCCGAGCATCCGCGGCCGCGAGTTCTTCATCCCGCTGCCGTTCTGGTTCTCGCGAAACCCGTCGCTCGCGCTGCCGCTCATCGCGCTGCAGTACCAGAACGTTGACATCAGCCTAGAGTTCCGCGGCATTGAGGAGCTCTACCAGGTCTACGACGAGCAAGCGGACGAGTACGTCTCTCCGGGCCTGTACCGATCGCGCTACGCGAA
>Ga0208966_1000657_pt1 | contig 10953 bp, 14 predicted proteins | sample GreLakmeHU45MSRF_FD_187701 | JGI IMG/M metagenome (GOLD analysis project Ga0208966, IMG submission 187701) | Freshwater lentic microbial communities from great Laurentian Lakes, MI, USA - Great Lakes metaG HU45MSRF (SPAdes) | ecosystem: Environmental > Aquatic > Freshwater > Lake | place: Great...
CTTCGAGGACAGGTCGTTCACCGTAGACACCGGCCCGCCGAAAGACCTGGTGACGCAGACAGAAGTGTGGAGTTGCGAGTGATTAGCTGCTGGCCGCGTGCAGAGCCAGCTCGTCGTATAGACGCTCGTTCTCGTCGACATCACAAAGCTGCTCAAAGGTAGCTGGAACGCCGTCGACCAGCATCCTGATAACCTCTACCTCGGGCTCCTGGGCAGGCTCGCCGGCGCAGCTAAAAGTCTGGCCGCGGGCAGGCGTGCCAGGCGTATAGGTGAAGCTGATGACCAGGGTGTGCTCGTTCTCACCATCGAAGGCATGCTGCGTGGTGTAGGTGTGCATCAGTACAGCCAAGGCTTCTTGCCAGAGTGCGAAAACCCAGCGCTGGATATGCACCAGGTACGCAGCAGGTCCATGTCGCTGATCTCTGGCAGGACATGGTTACCTTTGTCACCTTTATGTTCTTTATGTTCTTTATCCGGTGCAACACTGGGCGCCAGGTCATCTCTTTTGGTGTAGATGACGTGACGTGTGATGCGGTTCATGTGCTGCGCTTTTGGCCCATCGAGATCACACGCTTGTAGGCCAGCTCACGGTAGTAATCAGGCGTGCCGCGGCGCTTCTTCCAGCCGGTACCAGCGCGCCCTCCCCTGGCGCCGCACCAGGTCAAATATTCTTTGACGATCTTGGCGTATTCCTCGTCTGTGTACTCTGGCGTGTCAGTCATGGTTGCGCGCCGGCTTATGAGCTGTAGCCAGGTGCAAGGCCAGCAGAGCTACGTTTAGCTTTACCGCTGCCAAATGCGGGGGCAGGCAGGCTGGCCGCAGGGGCTTTAGCCAGGCCAGGAGCTCACTGAGCAAGGATGTCATGCCGACGCTCCCAGAGCTTGCCATCAGCGCCACAGGCGTAATCGAACGCCCTAGCCTGCATGGTGGTCATGTCCAGGCCGCGGACTGGCAATGCGGTGCAGGTGCCGAGTTCGTGCACCGGCCAAACCGCGTGCTGGCAGTCCAGGCAGAGGACAAATTTGAGAAGGTGCGGTTTGTTCAATGCGCTCTCAATTGGGCCAAGTGACGCAAACACGGGCCTGGACTCCGGAGGATGACGGGTATCTGCGACTGGTGAGATCGTAGCAACGCATGGCTCAAAGCGCAACAGGGTGGGTGTGGAGGCACTCGGTTCGGTGCTTACCGGCGGCATAATGCCGTGCGCAAAACTGAGCAGGAAGTGCGCAAAATGCGCAAAATGAGCAAAATGAGCAAAGGGGGCGCGCTGGAGGCTGTCAAAGAAACTGGTGGATTAAACAGAGCTCGAGTTTCTGTGGGGAATAAGGCTTCACCGTGATCCGCTATTCCCCGCGGCGAAACAGTGCGAAACGGGTGCCGAAATGGGCGCGAAAAGAGGGGCTAAAACAGGGGCAAAAACAGGGTGTTTTGACAGGTTGTGTATGAGTGCGGAATACAACTTAAAGAAAAGACAAGTGCTTGTCCTAAATGACCCCAAAAGGACAAGCCCTTGTCCTTAAAAGTGCACTTTTGAGGACTTTGGCTAGGACACGGCAGGACAATGTAAGCCGCTGTAATTGTTGTGTATAACTGGATGTAGGACAGAAAAGGACAGGTTAGGACATGATGTAGGAAAAATTAGATTAAATTAGGACAACTTCTTGGGGTACGTAGTCCCCAAGCGTGTCCTAAATCGTGTTCGGGCTGAAATCAGTGAAAAGTGGTGATGGCTGGGTTGGGCAAAAAGAGCCTTGGATTTGGTAGGGCTGGAGGGCGCGCATTTGTGGGGTACGCGAAGTAGCAAGTGCGGCGACCATCAGGTAGGACTAGCCACTCAGACTGACGCGGGTGTGTGTGCAAGCTCGTGAGCCATTCAACTATGCGCAGGACTAGCGGTGTGGACATGGCAGCGGCTAACGCGGCCACCTCGGTAAACACGCTTGCGCCTGCATGGTGGTGAACTGCGTGAAGCTCGCAGCCGGTGCTGTAGTGATAAATTGAATACATGAGATCCTCAGATGAAAAGGTCAGCGGCTTCGATTGGTGTGCCATCCTGCCGGCGGCCATGCTTAGCGTCTGGATCGGCAGCGGGCGACTTTGCGTGCCGGCAGCCATGACAGCCGACGATCCTGCGCGTGGACGTGTCGAACTCAATTGACTGAGTGCGCCAGGTCGAGCGGCCACACGCGCAGTGGCCTGGGTAACGAGCCTTCATGTTTACAATCGCCATTGGCATTCTCCGTAAGTGGTGATGAGGGACACAAGGCGTAGCGCTAACACCTTGCGCTGTAAGCTATATGTTGCGCTGATCGCATGATGCAAGTATTTTCACATCATGGCAAAAGCACAAGCCCGGGACAAAAAAATCGACGATGCTGAGCCATTAGAGGCCTATGCAGGGCCATCTCGGCCTATTCGGCATATCCCCATACCAAAAACGGCGCACTCGCCCCTGAGGCGCGGAAACCCCCACCACGCGAAGAGACTGGGAACCGACATTCGCCAGGCTGTGGAGGCTGCATGTGCGCCAGGCGCCTGTCACGGCGAGGGATTAGCCGGCTGGCTCATCGAGCGCGCTCAAGGAAACCTGGGCGATAAGCAGATCTTTGCTGGCCTGGTGATGAAGGTCATGCCCGCCTACCTGCACGCCACCGGCGTCGGCGCCAAGGTCACGATTAACCTGGGCTTCGCAGCTGGGCGCACGGTGGGTGGTGACCTATCGGTTGCCGCCTGCGTCACATCTGCGCCCCAATCGATCGGCGCATCGACGCAAACCATTGAGATGATTAGGGATTCCAATGGCGACCTTCTGATCGAGGATCAGGTGGTCGGCGCCGCGGCCACCAAAACCGACCCCCCACCCCCCTCAAATCGGCAGGCCGGGGGGGCCGGCGGGCGGTGACCCCTACCCCTCCATCCCCAATGTCGTTTTTATTTTTTTTCACCACAGGAGCTTTTTGCATGCGCCCTTTGCTCGCCGTCGCAGCCTTAGTCGCCCTGCTGTCCCCCCCAGCTCACGCGACCACCATTCAAGTCTGCGACGGTGAGTTCGCTCTTTGCGCCGCAAGTCCCACCACCGCGGTCCCAGGCCAGACGATCGACGTGGGCGGCAAGACGTTCCCCCTCGGCACATCTGTTTGCCCTGTCCTCAGAGGCCCAGCGCTCGCCGACATGGAGCTGATGAACAACTCGTGCGCCAACCCGGCCCCCGGCAAAGTCTGGAGCCTCTTTCAGCCCCGCACAAAATTCCCGCAAGCCCCAACCTGGTCAACAAAGCCCGCCGCGTTCAGAAAGTTCACCACCACCGCGACGCCCACTGGCGGCATGTCGAACATGTTCAGCTTCCCCTGCACCGTCAGGCCAAAAAAGATCAACGGCACAAAGCTCGCCGACTGCTACGGCCCGATGAATGAAAGCCCAACGGGCGCCGCTGTCCCAACAGGCACAGAAGTTATGACGCAGAGCCCTGCCGGCGCAGCCAACCCTGTTGGCGGCCCGACGCCGTAGCCCCATAAAACATGGACATAAACAACTACAAGCCGCGGGGTGTGTTTGAATCCCTACACAAGCGCTCCTCGCGCTGGGCTGTAGTTGTTGCTCACCGGCGTTGCGGCAAGACGGTTGCGATGTGCGCGGATCTGATGATTGGCGCGCTTACATGCAAGCATCCCAAACCACAATTTGCATATCTTGCGCCTTACCGTGACCAGGCGAAGAAGGTGGCGTGGAATTATCTCAAAGAGCTTAGCAAGCCAATCTGGGCCAAGCCTCCAAATGAGTCTGAGCTCAAGATCACGATCAACACTCCCAATAACGACATCAGCACGATCTACGTCAGCGGAAGTGACTCGCCTGATGCTATGCGCGGACTTTATTTTGACGGAGTAATTTTGGACGAAGTGGGCCAGATGCGCCCCAGCCTTTGGTATTCCGTCTTAAGGCCCGCGCTTTCAGACAGAATGGGTTGGGCAATCTTTGCCGGCACGCCATCTGGCAAGAACTTCTTCTGGCAAATGCGCGAAGAGGCCCGACTGAACCCGAAGACGCATATGCTGCTGCAGCTGCCGGCGTCCAAGACTGACATCCTGCACCCAGACGAGCTAAGAGATGCCCGCGCGCAGATGACGGAAGAGGCTTATCTCACAGAATACGAGATCAGCTTCGATGCCGCTATTCCCGGTGCGTACTTTGCCAAGCAGATTGGGCAAGCCTACGAAGACAAGCGCGTTGGCAGCTTTCCGACAGACCCAGCGTTCACGACAGACCTGGTCGCCGATCTTGGTTACACCGACAGCTGCAGTTGGTGGGGATGGCAGACAACGCCAGACGGCTACAAGATCACTGATTTCTACGAGAATGATAACCAGCCCATTTCGCACTACATCGACTGGGTTAAGTCACGCCCCTATAAAGTGGGTACGGTCTGGTTGCCGCACGACGCCAGGGCAAAGAGCCTACAGACCGGCAAGTCTATTATTGAGCAGTTCTTACAAGCCGGCATAACACCGCGGATTGTCACTGAGCTATCGCTGCAGGATGGCATCGAGGCCGCGCGTGTGACTTTGCCCAAGTGTTATTTTGACGAGACACCCACATACGACGGCGTTGAACACTTACGCGCGTACATGCGCGAGTGGGACGAACGCTCTCAGACCTACAGAAACCGTCCGAAGCACGATAACCACAGCCACGCCTCGGATGCGTTCAGATACTTAGCCATTGCTGCGCAGCCAGTTGCCAAACATGCCGCACCAGGCGTGAAGAAGATGAAGCTGGCGATCGAGGGCGCAAATTACATGTTTGCCCTTGACGATATTTGGGACTGTCAGAACACACAGAATGGGCGGTTAGGCTAATGGAAAATCAGACACGCATTGAGTCGAACAGCGACTTTGCCAACACGCCCGCCGGCATGGCCCAGCGCTGGGACACCGAGATCACGGCATCCAAGAAAGAGCTAAAGAAGTGGCACGACGACGCCATCAAGATTACGAGGCGATACCTAGACCGGCGCGATGACTTTGGACGCGACGAAAGCCGCGTGAACCTATTCTGGTCGAGCATGAAGGTCTTGCTCAGCCTTCTCTACGCCCGCCCGCCAAAAGCCTCAGTAGCGCGTTCATTCTTGGACGCGGAAGACGACCAGGCGCGCGTTGCCGGCGTTATCATGCAGCGTCTGCTCAACAGATCGTTCGACGACAACATCTCCAACTGGGATGGCGCAGTACGTCAGGGCATCGAGGACTGGCTGATTGTCGGCATGGGCCAATGCTGGCTCAGATACGAGGTCGAGACAGTAGAAGAACCCATGCCCCCAACCATCGACCCCATGACCGGCATGGAAATGGACACGGGCGAGACATTCGAGCGCATTACCAACGAGGATGCGCCGCTTGATTACATCTACTGGCAGGATTTCTTCTATTCGCCGGCTAGAACGTGGAACGAGGTCAGATGGGTAGCGCGGCGTGTGGCAATGACCCGCGACCAACTTATTGCCCGCTTTGGCGAAGAGATTGGCAAGACCGTTGCGCTGGGTACGCAGTATGGCACCTCGGATATGCGCCTAAACAACGAAGCGCCCAAGTATGACCCCTGGTCTAAGGCTGAAGTATTCGAGATCTGGGATAAGACCAGCAAGATGGTCTACTGGATGGCAAAAGGCTCTGATGTCATCCTCGACTACAAGGAAGACCCGCTGCAGCTAGACGGGTTCTTCCCATGCCCCAAGCCCCTGGCAGCAAACCTTACCTCCAGCAACTTCCTGCCGCGGCCCGATTACATTTTTGCACAGGATCAGTTCAATGAGCTCGATGAGATCAACACCCGCATCACCTGGCTGACCCGCGCAGCCAAGGTCGTGGGCGTCTACGACAGGAACGCCGAGGGCATTCAGCGTATGTTTAGCCAGGCGGCCGAGAATCAACTCATCCCGGTAGACAACTGGGCCATGTTCTCTGAGGCCGGCGGCATCAAGGGCAAAGTGGACTGGGTGCCGATCGAGCAAGTGGTCAACGCCATCGACCACCTGCGCCAATACCGCGCTGACAAGGCGCAGCAGATCTACGAAGTGCTTGGCATCTCCGACATCATGCGCGGCTCAAGCAAAGCGTCAGAAACCGCCACCGCGCAGCAGATCAAGGCGCAGTTTGGCTCAACCCGCATCCAGCTAAACCAGTTCTACATTGCCGAGTGGATCACCAACCTACTGCGCATTAAGGCCGAGATCATCTCAAAGCATTTCCAGCCCGAAACCATTGCCACGCGCTCAAACATTATGCGTACCGCTGACGCTCAGTACGCTGAGCAGGCCATCCAGCTTATCAAAGACGAGAACCTGGCTGAGTACCGTGTCAGCGTCGAAGCCGACAGCATGGCTGCGATGGATTGGTCTGCCGAGCGCGACAGTGCCACGCAGTTCATGTCTGGCCTGGGCGCCTTTGTCAGCCAGGTAGCGCCACTAGGTCAGATGATGCCGCAAGCAGTGCCTTACATGCTGAAACTGCTGCAGTGGTCTGTCAGCAAGTTCCGCGTCTCGGCTGACATCGAGGGCGTCCTCGATCAGGCCATTGCGCAAATGCAGCAAGCCGGTATGCAGCCGCCGCAGCCAAACCCCATGCAGATTGCCGAGGTCGAGAACAAGAAGGCCCAGGCTGCAGAGCGTCAGGCTAACGCGCAAGACACTAACGTCGATACGCAGGGCAAGGTGCTGCAGATGAACGCGATGATGAGCAACGCAATGCAGCCCAATCCAAACTTGCCGCCAGTAGTAAACTAGTCATGGATCAATACACGGCGCGTATACAGGCTTTGCGGAAGGAGTTTGGCGGTTTTAACAACCCCAAGCGCACTCCGTCACATCCTAAGAAATCTCACGCCGTTTTGAGCAAAGTAGGCGAGCAAATAAAGCTAATCAGGTTTGGACAACAGGGCGTCAGCGGCTCGCCAGCAAAAGAGGGCGAATCTGAAGCCTACAGCAATAGGCGCAAATCTTTTAAGGCGCGTCACGCATCCAACATTGCCAAGGGCAAAACCTCTGCCGCCTATTGGGCAGACAAAGTGAAGTGGTGAATAACATGCACGCTAAAATGCAAATCTACGCTGAAATCCTGCGCCAGATCGGGCGTATGCCCGACGACTACAAAGAGCCTGACATGGAAGAAATGGGCGAGATGGAAGAGCCAGAAGGCCACCATTACGAAAGCCCAGAATACGAAGCCGCCGAAGAAAAAGGCGCAAAGATGGTCTTAGGCAAGAAGGCTGAAGAAGTGCGCACTAAGGGCGAGAAGAAGTAAGGCAATGTCTGAGCAGATGTACGAGGATAATGCCCCCACCTGGCGCCAATCCTATATGCGTGGGAAGCTTGCCAGCCACATCATAAAAGCCCTCCGCGCTCCTGGTGGGCTAGTTGATCAGGCGCAGGGCATGAGCGCCTACGATTGGGCAACATTGCCGGCCAAGGCTACCGTGGGGCTGGTAAAGGGAGTGGCTGGCGGAGCATCAGACTTTTTGCAGAAGTATCGGTCAGCCGTCGAGAACGGTGACTATGCAGCCATGAACGACACGGCGCTGGACGCGGTCATTGGCACGGTGGGCGGTGCGATGGGTGCGTCTCACCTAGTCGGCCCCACGGGGACGATCGTCGGCGCCGGCGTCAAGGCGCGCGGTAAAGCAAAAGCGATTGCAGAGGCTTTGCGCGATCCGCGCTTTCTCATTGGTGGCAATGGTGGGCCTCCTTTGCAGACCGCCAAACCTCTTGGATATAATCAGGCGAAGATCGCCGCCAACTATCCAAAAAATGACAAGCCTGTCTGGACGTATGACAAAAAGAAAGACAAGTGGTACTGGGCCAAGGAGCTGACAGACGAGGGGAAGGCCGTTCAAAAAGCGCGCAAGGCCGCACAGAAAGACATCGACGCCGGCAACTACACGCCATATTTCGACGTGTCAAAGCGCGACTATGTAGATCCTGCTAACTATCCTTTGCAGGGTGACACGCTTGTCGATGCCATGCCCAAAACGCAAAAGACGATCGATAAATATACTGATGAGTTCGACACACCAGAAACGCGGCAGCGTCTCTCTGATGCATACGACCGCTCAAAAAACGATCCTCTCGCAGAACACTGGTATGCGATGAAGCAGCTCGAGGACAAATACATCAGCGTACTAGGCGCCAAGGAGGGCCGAGCTGCATACAAAAAGGATTTTGCGGATGGTATGGCCGCAACGACCGGCGGCGCGGACCCAACATCCAATCTGATGATGGCACACTACGGCAACTACCTGCGCGCAAACGGGAACAAACTGCCGGACAAAGCATACGAAATGCCTTTTCCCATCGGGGGCCGATATGTTGGCGGAAACATGAAACAATACGATCGTATCATAAATAAGGGCGAAGACCTCACCGCGGAGGGGAACTCCAAGCGGTTTAACTTCTCCGCAAACTTCCAAGGATACCGCGACAGGGCGACAATCGATGAGCAGATGTCAAAGGGCATCAAGCCTGGCATGACTATTCCGCCTGGGGATAGCTACGGTGTGGCGGAAAAGATTGTCCACGACCTTGCGTATGAGCGCGGCATCCCAGCAGCTAACTTCCAAGACATTGGATGGGCCGGTCTAAAGGGCGTCCAGGGGCAGCCAATGATCTCGCACGTCAACGAGGCGATCGAGCGCACCAGCCGCATCACAGGCAAGACACCAGAAGAGATTATGGTTGAACATCTAATTAAGAAAAAGGGACCGCTCTACTCTGTCGCCACGCCGTACTCTGGCAGAAGTTCTGAGTCCAACCCAGATGAATAGCGCCACTGGTTTCTCATTGCCGACTTTGAGAACGACACCTCACGGAGGACCACGCGTTCGTAATTGTCGGCCAGAAGGAGATAGTGATCTCCACTGTCGATTGTCTCTGCAGCGGCATCAAGAAATGCCTTCCAGGCTTCAAGCGAAAGAGTAAGCGAGGTCTTACCGATAATAATCTTCACGTCCGACATAACACATCACCTGTTGAGAAAAACGGAACATACCATGACACGTTACAAATACGATGCAAAGGCCAAAAGAGTTATAAAAATCAGCGCAGAACGCATAGCTGAGCGCAAGAACTCAGACCGCGCACTCTGGAACGACGCGCACTATGACGGCGCCAGAACGACTGACGGCAAAGACATCGGCAGTCGCAAGAAGCACCGCATGTATATGCGCGACAACAACCTAACGACCAGCGACGACTACACGAACGAATGGAAAGCCGCAGCAAAAGAACGAGAACACTACAAAGCAAACGGCGGCACGGTCACAAAAGACGACATTCGCAGAGCTATCCACCACTTAGAAAGTCAAAAATAATGGAAAATGAACCCTCGATCCGCGAGTCAATTGAAGCTGCGATGCCAGAGGAAGATGATGCCGTCGAGACGGTAGTAGACAATACGCCAGCACCAGAACCCATTGAGAAAGAAACGCAGCCAGAGCGTAAGCAATTACGCGCAACAGAGGCTAAGCCCCCAGCTGAAGCCGAAGCACAGGAAGCTAAGCCTGAGGAAAGTGCTGGCATACGACCTGGGCCTAAGTCTGGCCCAAAGGCTGAAAGCCGTGCGCCGGCGTCTTGGCATCCCGAAACCCGCGAACATTGGGCTGCGCTGCCTGAGTCTGTGCGCACCGAGGTTGCCCGCCGCGAGCGCGAAGTGCAGACAACAATGAAAGAGACCGCGGAAGCTCGCAAGTACGCGGAGCAGATCGAGCGCACAATCGCGCCATATCAAATGTTTATTAAAGCTGAGAACTCCAACCCGCTGCAGGCAATCGACAGCCTGATGAGCACCGCGGCGCGTTTAAGGACGGGATCTTCGCAGGATATTGCGCAACTGGTGTCTGGCCTGGTTAAGCAATTCGGCGTCGGGCGCTTTGGACAGAGCTTCATCGAGCAGCTCGACAGCGCCCTGGTGGGCGAGATCCCTCGGGTCGATGCACAGCAGCAGCAGCTCCAGCAGGCTATGCAGCAGCAGCTGGCGCCCATTCAGCAGTTTATGAGCCAGCACCAGAACGCCCAGGCGCAAGCTCAGCAAAACGTGACCCGGCAAGCCGAGGGCGAAGTGCTGGATTTTATGGAGAAGGCTGAGTTTGCCGAGGATGTGCGCGAGGATATGGCAGATCTGATGGAAATGGCTCAGCGCCGGGGCCGCGATCTGTCGCTGGGTGACGCCTACCGTCAGGCTTGCGCCGGCAATGAGCGCGTCAGGTCAGTCCTGATTGGACGGCAAAAAACGCAAGGCGCCCAGAAGCTCACAGGAGCTGCACAGAGAGCCAGGTCGGCGGCTGTGAGTGTCAGTGGCGCCCCGGCAATGGGCGCGCCCCAGCAGGGCTCTATTGACGTTAGAAGCGCTATCGAGGCGGCTATTGCCAGCCACTCGCGCTAGTGATAATTTTGCTATGTGTTGCGATAACTACTATTAGTGGTATTTAACGCAACACAGCCTGAGATTGGCTTTAAAGGCACAAGTAACTGCGTTGAACGCTGCGCGACAGCGTCATCACCGCAACCCCCTTGCGCTCTAGGAGTCAGTCCCAGGGACGTGCAGCGACAAACGCCGGCGGAGACCTAGGTCACACCGCGGCGCTATTGCAGGTCACGATGCCATCGAGCTTTAGAGCTCGAACATGAGGCGACCACACCGTTCCGCTGCAGGAACCTCAAGTGTGTGTCACGCGGAACAGAGCTTGTTCCGTGAACCCTTACCTCATGGAGATTTTAAATGGCTTTCCCGAATACCACAGACATCGTAGCAACGACTATTCAAAGTCGTTCTCGCGCTATTTCCGACAACGTGACCAAGAACAACGCCCTGCTTGCCAAGCTCAACATGCGCGGCAACATCAAGCCGATCTCGGGCGGTAACGTCATCTTGCAGGAACTGAGCTACGCGCAGAACGCCAACGGCGCGT
>Ga0208966_1000659_pt1 | contig 10945 bp, 18 predicted proteins | sample GreLakmeHU45MSRF_FD_187701 | JGI IMG/M metagenome (GOLD analysis project Ga0208966, IMG submission 187701) | Freshwater lentic microbial communities from great Laurentian Lakes, MI, USA - Great Lakes metaG HU45MSRF (SPAdes) | ecosystem: Environmental > Aquatic > Freshwater > Lake | place: Great...
TTATAAAACCATATAACATATATTTAAGAGGTATCATCATTTTGTAATGATGTATATCTGCTTCTAATAGATATAACTGATATTCTATATCATTAATTGTTTGAAGTTTGTAATCATATTCAGAATCTCCATTTTTTACTTCATCAAGTAAAAACAATAGGTATTCTTTTCTTTTAATTATTTTTTTCATAAGATTAAATTTGAGTAAGCATCCAACATATAAAACATATATACATTAGACCTAAGATTAATATTAATTTCATAATTCTTGTATTTGTTTCATTAAAGCATCTATTTCTTCTTGGGATAAGTGACCAATACTATCATTTGATATAGGATTATTATAAGATGCAACACTAAAATTCTTTTCAGGAATCCAATTAAGTATAGTAAGTTCATATTTACCTACAAGACCGCCCTTTGTGAACGGTCCCATAAGTATACTCACTCCCCAGTTATTGTCAAATATAAGTTGACCCTTAACACAACCATCTTCTAATATTAATGGTATATCTTTAAAGGTCTTCATCATATTGAAATTTTCCAGTCTCTATGTACTGTATTAGTTCTTCTTTATAAGCATATTCTATTTTTGCACTTGGCATATCATAGATAGTTCTTCCGTCAACATTATCAACAGAATTTATGGTACCTGTAATCAGATACCATAGAAAGATTATTGTACTCATAGCTCATCAAAATTAGCAACACTTAATTTCATATTTTCTTGATTTAAAAGTGCTTGAGATTTATCAATTAACTTGTTGATTTTAAAGTCATTCATTTTTAATGCAAGACTTAATTTAAAATTATCAAAATTTTGATATGCAAATACATTGTTTATTTTTGTATTAAAGCTACCTTCTATTCTGTAACCATTTCTGGTTTGACATACAGATACTTCAGGATACTCTTTTTCTAAATTTACTGCATCTGCAGATGAAATTTTACAATTAATTTTTACAAGGATATTATATCCTAGTTGGGAATACCCAAATTTAAGTTGATGATTCATAAGTTTATTTTTTAAGTGCTAGTGTTACTATAAATGTTAAATACATAATTTCCAAAATCCAGTTATGAATTGCAAAACCGGAAAAATCCATCATGTTATAAGTAAATATTCCTACAATAAAATACTGTAACAATATAGCTACCAGTACGTGAATACTGATAGCATTGATTATATTTATTGTCTTCATTTTATTAATGTAATTAATTCTTGATAAATAGTATGTTTTTCACGTACATCTTCTATATCACAAGTTTGTTGCATAGCATAGGATTTAAGATTGTCTATTTTTTCTTGTAAATCTCTTTGAATTTCTGTTTTTTGTACATCAGTAAGATAATCACGTACATTTACTAATGTGTTAAAATAAATTGTTTCTTTCATGGCAATCATATTTGTTAGTATAAATAAGTATAAGCAGTTTCACCATCCTACTGCTAAGGTCAATTAATAATTATGCAGAAACTAATTTCTCTGCATTATAAGACTTTTGTAACTCTACTATTTCTTCAATAGGAAGCTCATAAAGAGCATCTATATAATCATTAGAAAAGCTAACTCCATTTTTCTGTGCAGAAGCTACCAACTTGGTAACTTCATTAATCATAAACATAGTAATCATAATTGTAAGTATTTAATAAGTAAAATCATAACAGTATCAAGCCCTGTCATTGGCAATTTAAATAAGATTATAAATTATCAGCATTAATTAATGAATCTAAGTCAGAGTATTTACCACTGTAAACTCTTTTGGAAGATACTCCTTCAACCCAAATACTATCTTCAGAAACTTCTAAATAGTATTCTATATCTACATTACCTCCTACATCACTCCAATTTTTTGAAATATTTTGGGAATCTTTAATTTCTTTATCAGGATAAATAAAATGTACTAATACATATTGTAGTACTACAAATAGTAATGCTCCTGCAATAACTCCGATTACAAAGTAATCTTTTTCTTTAATTGTTTTCATATATTTTAGTTTAATTGGTTACAGTTAATAATCCCTCTGCACTCAGTTGTAATAACATATTTAGCACTTGGCCATTTATGCTATCCAGAAAACATACTACACGTAGCATTGGTTAACTGTTACAACTGTCTCACCTTGGGAATGAGAAATGGTGCATTACTCAAGGTCTTTCAACCTATATGTATGATAGTAAGTACCATATACTTGCATTGTTTCATCACCACTTATGCTATGGTTTCCCTCTGTACTCAGTTGTAATATCTATCATACAAGATTAGACTGATTTTTAGTGTATTTTAGGATTGTTAGCCAATCACATCAACACTAAGAGTCATATTACAACTGCCTGACCTTGGGAATCAGGAATGGTACATTAATTAATTTTTTTAAATATTCCGGAAATACTAATATTGCTTCTATCATAGAGAGAGACAATACTAATAGTAATAGTTATAGATATAGTAGAGAACTTATATGTAGTTAGCTATATAACATATATTATAAGGGTTTATTCTCAATCTGTTAGTACTCTTGCTAGTGTAGATATGGTTAGAGTTTATCACTCTTTTATACTTTTACACACACTTTTGCATATTTTTAAAAATATAAACCACTGATTATCAGTACCAAAGTCACATTGTTACACACGGTGGAGACTTGCTACAAACAACTGTATTAAATAAGTAACACCATCATAAAAAATTAAAGCATACCCTTTTCAGAGTATGCTTTAAGTGTGGTTTACACGGTAATGTCTGCAAACAATGCTGAGAAATGTTCCATTGTGGGAACCAATGCATTAGTGCCATTGAGTACTGTTATGAATATACGTGGATTGCCGTCCTTATCAAGGCCCGGTTTAAGTTCACAAGTGTATTCGTCCCCAATGGTAATCCCATTTGCATAGGATTTTTCCCAAATGATTGCTTGGAATTCTTGGTTATCCATAGAAACTGTGCAATTACGGAATAATTTGCCATTAGTGTTTGTTTTAGTAGTGGTTGCTACTTGGGTAACAAACCCTGTTGTTTTTGTTGAATCTGACATTTTTTTTTGTTTTTAAATTAATACTTATAATAGTAAAAAGCTGTACATAAGCTGCCGCAGGCTTTTATAAAAAAAATAATAAATGCTTCCCATAGGAATCCTCTCGTAGGTATATTAAACAGTAGCCACGGCTGGCCCTGTTCCCCCCTGGAAACATTTATTATTTTAGTATTAGTATAGAGTTGTATCACAAGCTGCCGAAGGCTATTGTATACTACATAGTATAGTAGTATCTATAGTATATACTATGTGTGTGTGTTGGGCTGTGCTGTTCCTTTGTTACACATAGTATAGTATACATAGTATAGTATAGTACTAGTCTATCCTACCACTGTAGTCTAGAGACTAGATCTTTTTCCTGGTAGGATTTTATTTTAGATTTTATTTTTACTTTTGTGTAGAGCTGTACCTTTTACATGGGGGGTACCACCTGGCTGCTGTTGGCCGGGGAGTTCAGATTGTAGGACCCACCATAATCTCATACATATTAAAAATCCAAATAACTTTGTCCAGTTTTTAGTACAATAAACTTGACATCCTGGGGGGCTACATCTGAGATAGAATATACCCGGGAGTATAAGCACCTACCCTAAATTTTATATATAGGTAATGTCACAAATGTTTTCTATATTTGTGTAAGTAATTAATTATTTGTATATTAATATATGAAAGTTCCTAAAAAAATTATTAAAAGAACTAGAGAAGTTATAAAAACAGATAATGGTAAAAACATACAAACCACTTCTTATAACAGACTTACAGGAAGATCTATTAGTAAAGAAAAAGATATTACATATAAAACTAAAGATCAACCTAGAATTAAATTTATAGATAAACAAGTTGTAAGAAGAGACCAAGATAAAAATTGGAAATCAGAAAAAGTAACTAAAAAATTATTTAAAGGTTTTAAAAAAGTTAAATCAGATGAGCAATATAAAACTTATAAAAAGGGTGGAATAACTAAAATTAAAAAAAAGTAATGTGAAAAAAGTTGACATGGGTAAGTATATCTTACTTATAGGTAATGATGCTACTGAAATCTTTGACTATTATAAAGTCCCAGAAATGCATGGTCTTAACCGTGCAGATGCTCAAGCAGAAGAAGTAGACATGACTAATCCTAAAAATGGAGATCAAGGTAATGGTGTTTACATATATGGATTAACTAATTATGATCCGGCAGATAAAAAACTTACAGCTAAAGATCCTTACAAACCATTTTTGTTTATAAATTTAGGTACCTTTAAAAAATATAATATTACAGAAAAAGCTACAGGAATTATGCATGAGACAATGCACATGAGTATCTTATTAAATAACTGGGATATAAAAGATAAAGAAGAAGAGGTAATAACATTTGCAGAAGAAGAAGCAAATAAAATTATTGAAAAACTAAAGACTACTAAAATAGAACAACCAAAGAAAAAATTCTTTTCTAGAAAATAAAAATTATGGCAAAAATTAAAGATACAATTACTAAGTTAGATAAACCAAAAGTTTCCAGAACTGGTATTCATGCAAAAACTAAAGTTTCTAAACTTAAGTCTTCTAAGAATTATAAAAAATTATACCGAGGTCAAGGAAAATAATTTTAATATATTTGTTTTTATATAAAATATTTATATATTTGTAAAAAACTAAACAAATATATTATGTCAGATGAAATTAAATGTGGATGTGGAAAATCTCAAGACCCTAATGGATTTTGTGATGGATCTCATAAAAATAATGAAACTCAAGTAGCATTTAAAGAAACAAAAATTTATTCTTTTGGAGATATTTTAGTAGGATTAAATACTGAAGAATTACCAGAAGGTGCTGAACTAGAAGTAAAACAAAAATTTTCTGAAATTACAGAAATTTTAAAAAGTACTTATACAATGTCAACACAATCCCCAGTTAAAAGTTTATTGTTTGATCATGCAGTAGGAGAAATACTAAATGCTCAAATGTCTGTTGTTAAATTACTAAAACTATAAATATGACCCCATTTAAAACATTAAGAGGAAGAAGAATACTTATTGAAGTTCCTGTAAAAAAAGAATCAGTAATTACATTATCTGAAAAAGATCAAGATGCTTTAATGTATGAAGCAATGAAACAATGGAACAAACTTACTGTTTATGCCATAGGTGATAAAGTAGAAGAGATTGCTGTTGGAGATTCAGTATATATTCCAACTGGACAATTAGAACATGCAGAAAAAGTTGACATTGATGGCAGTGTTAAACTAATGTTTAATGAAATGGATATAGCAATAATATGGTAAACATAACAGATGATAATCCGTATTTTTCTGGAAAGACAAGTACTGATAAAATTAATTCTAAAGAAATATCTAAAGAAGATATAGATAAAAGAACTAAAAATAATTTATATTCTGAATATAATAAAAATTATGTTCATGATTTTAGAAAAGATGTTCCACCATTTGAAGCACGTCCTAAATACTATGGTGGAAAAGATTCAACATATGAAGTTTTTAATGTGTTAGAAGCCTGGAAGTTAGATAAAGATTTTTACTTAGGAAATGTAATAAAATATTTAGCTAGAGCTGGTAAAAAAACTTTTAATAATAAAGAAGATTTAGAAAAAGCATTAGTATATTTACAACGTAGAATTGACACCTTATGAATTATTTAATAATGTTATTTGTATTAAGCATAGCATGTTTGTTATGGATTATAGGAAACTTTTTTAAAAGTCCTATATATAATAAACTTAAAGATGCATATGAAATAGATCATCAAAGTGAAGCTATTGGTTCATATTTTATTGTTGCATCTCTTCTTTTAATTTTCTTTGCCGGATCTTTTCTATAATTTTTTTGTTTTTTTAAATAAATTTTTGTATATTATATATATATATTATTAATACTTAAAAAACAAACAAAATGGACATTTTAAATTTTATCAGCTGGATTAAATCTAGTAGTTACCGAGCAACAATACCAACAGATGTACAAAGTCTATTAGTTATTGGAGCTAAAGACCCAAGTAGAGATGATGGTTATCTATCATTAGCTATTAATACAGCACCTTTACAAGCAGTATATGATACAGCTAATGTAACTCAAATAACTTCAGCGAGTACTGCTGTTACAGTTAATGCACATAATGGAACAATAACAACTTTTTCTCTTGTTACAGGTACTAATGCTTTTACATTTTTTACTGTAAATAATAGTAAAGTAACTACAGCATCTAAAATATTATTAACTGTAGATTCAACAACTACAGGAGTTCCAGTATTAGTTACTAATACTATAGCAAATGGAAGTTTTATAATTAAAGTACATAATGTTTCTCCTACTCAAACATTTAATAGTACATTAAAGATTTCTTATCTTATATTAGATTAAAAACTATTAATATCTAAATGGACAAAAGTCAACCTAATCAAAATTTTTTTTGTAATGATGGGTTAACTACACCTATTTCATGTGAACCTCAATTTACATGTCCTGATCCTGAACATTGTTCAGAAGTATATGATGCAGATTGTGTTATATATTTTGGAGAAAATATTAGTTGCCAAGAAACTACAATAATAACTCAGTATACTTCAGTAGCACAAAGTTTAAATGAAATAGTTGATTGGGTTTGTACATTAGGACCTATAGGTACGCAAGGAATTCAAGGAATTCAAGGTATTTCAGGTGCATTTGCAGGGCAAGGTATACAAGGAACCACTGGTATACAAGGTAATACAGGAATCCAAGGAATCCAAGGAATTCAAGGTACACAAGGTATCCAAGGTCCTCAAGGTCCACAAGGAATTCAAGGTTTTGTTGGAATAGGTGTTCAAGGCTATCAAGGTCCTCAAGGAATAATAGGAATACAAGGACTTACTGGTGGAGTTGGTATTCAAGGCATACAAGGTATTGCTGGTGGAGGTGGTGGAACACTTGCTATTAAAGAAGAAGGTAGTACAGTAGTAGCTGCTGCTACTTCACTTAATTTTATAGGATCTTGTATAACTGCAACTGATGGTGGATCTAATCAAGCTGATATCACAATTGAATGTGGTTGTGAGTATGACTACATGCTTATTGCATCTAACAGTGGATATACTGCAAATATAGGTCCTGGTACTTATAATTTGTTTTATAGTCATGAGGTAGGAGGTTGGAATACAGCACCATGGCAGATGACTGAACCTGGACCATTTATCACTAAAATAAAAGGGGATCAAAATAATGCTGGTGTTCCTTTACCAATTGATTTATTTCCTAATGATATTATTACATTATGTGGAACAGCAAAACTTGGATCTATTGAAGGATTACCTGTATTACCTCCTACACTTACAACAAATCTTTCATATTTTAATTGTAGTGATTTAGGAGTTGGTATAAAAGGTACTATTCTAACAAATACTGTATTCTTTTCTGAAGGTTTTCCAATCCAACAGGGTGGTTATTATTGTTTTAGTACAACCCATGTTTTATCCCAAACTTTACCTGCTTGTGATACATTATTTCTTGTAGCATTAGGTTTAGATAATACACCTAATGATTTAGCTACTTTTTTATTAAAGTTTTCTTACACATTATCAGTTCAAAGAAATTGTACTTTAGTTAATACTGCACCAAACATGATACTAAGATTATGTTGTGAACCTATAGTTCAAGAAATAGTATATAATCCAAGTATATCAGTAGGAGATTTCTTTGTTGATGATGAAGGAAACTGTTGGCAAGCTTATGCTAATACAAGTCTTCCTATTACAAGTTCAAGAACTGTTACTACTAGTTATGAAACATGTGCTGATTGTATGTCTGAAAATGAATGTCCTGAAAATTTAATTGTTGAAGCATGTTGTGGTCAACCACAACAAATATTTACAGGAGCTTTACCAGGAGTTGTAGTTGGTGATACCTTTGTTGATACATACGGGTTCTGTTGGCAAGTAATAGGAACTACACCATCACCTATTACAAATTTAATTTATGTTGATACTGTTTATACAGAAACTGATTGTAGTGATGCTACATGTACAGATGATAATGTTTGTCCAGATGTTGTTATGATTGAATCATGTTGTACTAATCTAAGTTTAATAACAACATTAAATTTACTTGGTGGTGGTGTTGCTGTAAGTGATACATTTGTTGACACATTTGGATACTGTTGGTCAATTATTGATACAGGTGATAATGAATTTGTTAATGGAGCATTTATTCAAGCAGCTTATATAAGTGGTGGAGATTGTTTAATTTGTATTAATGATGAACCATGTCCTGAAGATGATTTATATTATGTATTACAAAAATGTTGTACAGGTGAAATAGAAGTTGCATTACAACCATTTGGATATTATATTGGACAAACTTTAGTTTTAAATACTAGTTTACAGCCGCTTAAAAAAGTATGTTGGAAAGTTATTAGTTGGTCTTTAACAGGTCCTGCTACAATGACAATTACAAGTAACGATGGTAGTTTTAAAGATTGTAGAGAATGTCTTCAAGAAAATCCATGTGACTTACTGTTATATGAAGTAAGTCATTGTTGTGCAAATGGTTTACCTAATCAATATGTATATGCACCAGCATATCTTGTAGCTGGTAATATTATAGTTGATACTTTAGGAAGATGTTTTGAAATTGTATCTACTACATTTTCTGCAGCAACTATTATATATAACTTTGATTATCCAGGTGGCTGTGAGAGTTGTGCTATCGATTTTCCTTGTTAAGTATAAATAATTGTTTATATTTGTAGGATAAAAACTAACAGTATGATCAACAACTTGTCTAAGAAAGCCTTAGAAAATGGAGGTTCTGTTAACTATCTAATAATTCCATCAAACATAACTGAAGGATTAGGACTTACTAATCCTTCAATCATATACCAAAATGGTCTATACTTATTAAACCTGAGACACGTTCAGTATGCACTATATCATAGTGAGGGAGAACAAAAATTTCAATCTTTATGGGGACCATTATCATATCTTAATCCAGAAGATGATCTTACTCTTAAAACAACTAACTATTTTTGTGAATTAGATCCTAACACATTAACTATTGATAAATATCAAAAAATAAATACTTCTAAATTAGATGTTAAACCTCTTTGGGAATTTATTGGTCTTGAAGATGCAAGAGTAGTATATTGGGATAATAGTTTATTTTTTTCAGGAGTTAGAAGAGATACAACTACTAATGGAGAAGGTAGAATGGAACTTTCTACAATAGAAGATAAAGGTAAAGAAACTAAAAGAGTTAGAATTGAACCACCTACAAAAGGTTCCTATTGTGAAAAGAACTGGATGCCTATTCTTAATTTACCATATCATTATGTTAAATGGTCTTCTCCTACAGAAGTAGTTAAAGTAGATCCAATTAAAGGTATTTCTGAAACAGTTTTTTTAGTAGAACAAAAAATAAAATTTCCAAGAGACATTAGAGGTGGCTCACAAGTTATTACAATTGGAAATTATTATGTTGCTATAACACATGAAGTAGATCTTTGGCATAATGAACAAGGGAAAAAAGATGCTCAATACTATCATAGATTTATTGTATGGGATAAAAAATGGAATATTGTTGCTCATTCTTCTGAATTAAAATTTATGACAGGAGCAATTGAATTTACTTGTGGTTTAGCTTTTGATGGTAATGATATTATAATACCCTTTGGATTTCAAGATTCTACAGCTTTTATTCTTAAATTTCCTATCAATCTTTTAGAAACATTATGTAATTTAAAATTAATAAAACCTACAATAAAAAAATCATTAACATCAGTTACTCCAAAGAAATTAGAAAACTATATTTATCAACCATATGATGAAGATGCTACATTTGAATTAGGAGAATATTATTTTTTAAATGGTCATTATGCATCTGCAATGTCTTTTTATTTAAGAACAGCAGAATACTCAAAAAATCCAAATAAAACCTATGAAGCATTATTAATGACTGCTAAATGTTTATCTACTCTTAAAAGAAGAGATGTTACTGAATTAGGATTATGGCTTAATGCACTTAACTTTGATACGGAAAGACCAGAAGCATATTTATTTATAAGTGAGTATTATGAAAGACAAAAAAAATATAATCAAATGTATAGTTATGCTATATTAGGATTAAAATACTATGCAAATGCTAAACCAGTAACTGTTAATTTAGGATATGAAGGTGATTATCAACTTGAGTTTCAAAAAGCAGTTTCTGCTTGGTGGATTGGTAAATCAAAAGAATCTAGAAATGAGTTTATTAAACTAGTTAATAAAAGTACAGAATTAAGTGAAAGATACCAAAAAATGGTACAATCTAATATTACATCTTTAGAATCTGGTTCAAATAAAAATGCATAAAAATATATGTTTGGAAAGTTGTAAATTTTTTTGTATATTATAGATATAAGATCAATTAAAATAAGAAAACATGTCAGTAGGAAATTTAAAAGATTACGGTAGCAAAGGAAATAACTTTCCTTGGCAATTAGGAATGTTAAAACTTGCTTCTTTAACACAAGTAAGAAATTGTGTTGAAGTTACTTTAAGTAATACTAGTGTAGCATTATTGGCAACAGATATTAATAACTATTTTGCCGCAAATCCTAATTACTATTTAGTATCTAAACAAATTATTTTTGTTAGTCCTACGTATACAGCTTTTTTAACAGTATCCAAAATCAAATAAAATTATTGTTGTAATCACTAAAGCTAACATGAAATATTTTATATACTTATTATTATTTATTTTAGTTTCATCTTGTTCTCTTGAAAAAAGACTAGCAAAGTATTGCCCACTGTGTGTACAAAAAGATAGTACAGTAACTGTAATACAAATTAAAGATACTACAATTGTAATTCCTGGAGAAACTATAACCTTAATTGACACTCTTTACTGTGACTCTTTAGGTAATGTTATATCTAAATTAAAAGAAGACTTAAGAGA
>Ga0208966_1000662_pt1 | contig 10928 bp, 9 predicted proteins | sample GreLakmeHU45MSRF_FD_187701 | JGI IMG/M metagenome (GOLD analysis project Ga0208966, IMG submission 187701) | Freshwater lentic microbial communities from great Laurentian Lakes, MI, USA - Great Lakes metaG HU45MSRF (SPAdes) | ecosystem: Environmental > Aquatic > Freshwater > Lake | place: Great...
TATTGAATAGTAGTTAGCTAAGCAGTCTTTACTTATAGGCCTTGCTTCGCCAAGTCGACGATACTATAATCGTAATATTTAAATGTAACACTGAGCATATGAACCGTATCGATAGTACTGCCATCCAATTCCAGATCACCTATCTTCGTAGGAAAGGCGTGATTAAGCCTGACTCCATAGATTATATCTCCAGACCCATCGAGTTGATAGATCGTGATCGTTGAAGAATAGTCATTGCGATATAGCAAACGGTATGATTTACTATCTATTGACCGATCGATCCATCTATCGAATATATTTTTCGGAAAATAGTCATTGCCAAGCAGGAATTTGCACGTAACTTCATCATATGAATATCCATTCGGAATTGCAAAAGAGTGACGCTGAGCACCATCATAATCGGTCACGTCGATCGTACGCGTGGGTAGCGATGCGCTCTGGCACATGATAGATAGATCCTGCATATCCCTAGGATCAGCCACACCTGCTGGTAAAGAGAATTCAACTAGAAACTGCGTAGGCTTAGCTAAGCCTTTTCTCTTGGTGATTTGCGCTTTAAGAGTATCAATCAATCCACTAGTGTCATTGTCTGGCATAATTCTTATTTATGCCGTTAGTATTCGAATACCTAAATTTTTCAATGAAATTTCTGTCCAGACTTGAAAAATCCATCCTTGAGTCTTGGCGTACTCATCGGCGGCTTCCCACTTAGATATATTCTTAGCATAATTCATTACCTCGATTATGTACTTACGAGTCTTACGCCTAGGTTGAATCGGTGGTATAGTTTGAGACTTAGGCTTAATCTCGATCAGGTAGGTATTCCCGTTGGCCATCTGAAGCTTCAGATCGACGAAATATCGATGCATCTTTCCATCGGTCTTGCACTTGTAGGGAATGATAGTCTCCTCGGAACACCACTTAACAACTTCAGTATTTGTATCACACCATTTAAACGTAACTCTCTCCCATAGGCTTCGATGTATTATATTACTCGGATCTCCTTCATATTTTGAAGGATTCCGTGGAATATATCTTCCACTGTAGAAGTGATTGCTCATTTAGCTTCTCTTGGCACGACAGGATAGGCCATATAAATAGTTATGAACATATTTATGTCACAATCATTGCTAGGTAATCCGTACATCGTTTTTCCATCAGATCTTCTAGAGCTGGAAGGTCCTATAGCATATCCTCAGATCGCGTTTACAGTACAGGAAGACAAGGCTGGAGGCAATAGATTTACGACAATCTATCTGCCTATGCCCGGCGGTGTGAGCTTTACCGATGCCGGAACTTATGGTGCGATGGATCTAGGAGATATCGCCGCAAGTGGAGGAGTCGATGCATTGGCCGCCGTTATGGCCGGAGAAAGGGGGGCGCTTGATTCGGCCGCAGGATCTGTAAAGCAGATAGGTAAGTCCATAGCTGGCGGTAAAGGCAAACAAATCCTGGCGACCGCGGTGGCTGGTATCGATAAAGAAACGGCGATGTTTGCACAGAAGAAGATTAAAGCGCCGAATCAGAATACCACCTTTACGGGTAACAACATGCGTTCCTTCACCTTTCGGTTCAAGTTGATAGCTGTCTCTGAACGAGATACGCTTGCAATTGCACGCATTCAACGTACATTTCGTCGTTACACATATGCAGGATCTTCCGATGATGCTCCTAACATCGTGCTCGACTATCCTCCTCTCTGGAAGATTCAATTCCTCGAAGGGGGGCGCGAGAATGCATACCTACCTAAGATCTTTGCGTGCTACCTTGAAAGCTCCCAATGTACATTTAATGAAGATGCAAATATGTTTAGACGTGATGGCTCACCCTTTTCCGTTGACTGTACAGTCTCATTCAAAGAAACACGCACTCTTACTAGGAATGATATTGATCTTCTCGAGATGGACAAATCGGATCGCGGTATTAGTCTAAAGACTGGATTGGCTACGTCGACCGCACCGTCTGGTATTAAATTGCCGATGAATCCATATAACGAGAATTTACCTACTCCGCCGCCGTCGAATGATAAGAATAGACCTGCAAATACCCCTGGCAGTGGACGGTTTGCTTTACCTTGATGATTCAATCCTAAATACGATATCATGGCATTCTTTAGACAATTTCCCGAGGCGACGTATGATATTTTAAATAATGGTGCGCTAACACGTATCACGGATATATTTCGCAATGTGACGTCTCGTCAGCTCAAAATTCCGACGAGCGTATTTGCGACTTACCACATTATCAATGGAGCGCGGCCAGACGTCGTATCTCAAATCATCTATGGAGATCCGGATTACTATTGGACTTTTTTTATCATCAATGATGATCTTAAAATTGGGCATCCTGGATGGCCAATGACGGATACGGGGCTCGAATCATTCCTCTCCGATGAATATGATGGGTATTCCGTTATTCAGATGTGCGATAACGATGAGCATATGTATGAACTAGGCGGCGAAAAGTTTTCGACGACCGTGGCTACGGATAGCGGAAAGGATTTAGATTTCTCTTCAAATTTACAGTACGTTGTAGATCTTCAATCTGGAGCTTCGCGTAAAGTGATGAAGTACGATCCATCGATGCAGCAAATATGGTTGTACAATTCAGGCTCTTCAGATACCTTTATTGACACTCTTAAACAATCTGGCTCATTCAGATTTTCAACACAATCATCCCATCCATTTACACTTGCAACAGTATCTAGTGATGGAAACTTATACGATAAATTCTACCCCGCTAGAAGCGAACAGAGCAATAATATTGCTTCGCCTGGAATATTGCCATACATTTCGGCCGGCCGAAATGCCATTCATCATTATGCCTTTGTTCCTGCTGAGGGCGATTATATAGAGCTGGGATATGATGACAATGACGGAAATTTCCAAGGAATCAAAGGTACAGCTCTTGAAATTCTTCAACCTACTTCAGATTCATATGGCAGTATCAAGCTTCAGATTCGCAATGGTAAAGTTCAATATCATTATTTCAAAGACGGTGAATTCACTCTGACTGCACAGGATGTGCACAAGGTATTGATTCAGAACTCAGTTCCGGGTAGCACCGACTCAAAATTTAAAATTTTTCCGACAAAACGAATAATTCCTGTGACGTATATGGAATGGGAATATTCTCAGAATGAACGAAAGTCAAATATTCGAGTAGTGAATTCGACTCAGATTCGTGCATTTGCCAAACAATATCGAGACTTGCTAAATGCCTAATCAACGTGGCAACATAAAGCCAAATACGGATAAGGCGCTGACGCCATATGCGTATACGATCGACACTATCACTCTGACTAATCATAAAGGACAGGAGGCTGATATTCAGAACATCGTAATGGATTTCTCAATTACCGAGAGTCTCTATACGGCCGCGATGATTGTAAAGCTCAATATCAAAGATTCGGCTAACTTCATCGAAGAGTATCAGCTCGTTGGTCAGGAGACTATTCGAATTAAAATGGGTCGACATGATTATACGTCTCTCAATTGGACATCTGTAGATCTGATCTTTTATGTTACGGAGTATCCTCTATTCGCCCGGGGCGATCAACAGAATACACAGGCATACTCAATTGTAGGTGTGACAAAATCAGCCTACGTCGCTCAGTTCAAACGTCTTTCGCGAGCCGTCGATGATCTGATCTCAAAGGAAATAGAAAAGATTCTCTCGATCGATCTGCTGATTAAAAATGTGAATTACGTCGAACCTACTGTAGGACGAATTCGAGGCGTCATACCTCTGATGAATCCTCTGGATGCAGCGTATTGGCTTCTTCGACGAGCCTACGATCAGAACTCGAGGCCATTCTTCTTATATGAATCGATGATTGGCGGCGTTCGTCTCGAGTCTTTAACCAATTTGATTGATGACAAGAAGAATCCTGAATATCGAACATATCGAGATGCCAAAGTATTTGTTGCAACTCCTGGATCGCCTGAATACTTTAAAGAAAGCATCGAGCGCATTCTAGAGATAGCATCGGACTTCAAGTTGTCAAAGGTTCTTCCAACGATTAGTAAGGGAGCATATGCTTCGAATAATATATTGTTAGATCTATCGACCAAGACGATTAACGCCGAGCGATTTAGTTATGCCTCGATCGATGCCAAGTCGACTCTGAATAAAAATAAGGTGCTGTCAAACACATTTGGTATACCCTATGAATTGCCTGCGCAGGTTCGAAAGATCGATCAGATATATGATGCATATACACAATATCTACCAATCAATTCATTGGCCTATTCTTCCGATGGATCTACAAAGAGCTATCATGATTTGATGGTCAAACGCCTGGGCACGTATAATTCTATAGTTGAAACGTTTGATACTATCACCCACGAGATTACGACGGCTGGAGACTTTAATATGAGACCTGGTCGTAAAGTCTCACTTGAGATTCCAAAGGCGATCGATCTTAAAGCCTTTAACTATAAAGCTATGAAAGGTCTATTTGATAATTACTTCGATCGTACGGTCTCGGGCAAGTATCTGGTTACGTCGGTCATTCACATGTTTGATACGGAATATCACTGTCGCTTGCGTCTGAAACGTGACTCATTGACCTATGATGTAAATAAGAGTTGACATGATTACTACACATCATAGAGACGACTTTGCATTAAACGGCGGTGGCTTTCACTGGTTTCATGGAGTGATCGAAGACGTCATGGATCCCTTGAAATTAGGAAGGGTCAGAGTTCGTTGCATTGGATATCATACGGATGATCGTGGCTTGCTCCCGACGTCTGGACTTCCCTGGGCGCTGTGCCTCCTTCCAAATACGTCGGCATCTATGGCTGGAGTTGGACAGTCTGCAACTGGTCTGCAGGCTGGTTCTTGGGTAATTGGATTTTTTCGAGATGGTTTATCGGGTCAGGATCCAATCATCATGGGATCGATTGCTTCGAAAATAAATGCGAAGCCAGATAAAACCAAAGGATTCTCCGATCCTTCGGGCGCCAATCCTACGAAAATAGGGCAAGATATTCCGACCGAAGCAGCTGCTGGAACTAAGACGGCTAAGGCTACGTATGCGGGAAATATATCTCTGAGTTACATTGCTCCGATATATCCAATGAATCAGGCATTCAAAACTCGATCTGGACATGTCATTGAATATGATGATAGTCCTGGAAAGGAGCGAATTTCTCTTCTCCACAAAGATGGCGGATTTATCGAATTGGCTCCGGGAGGTCTAATCAACATCGTCGGATCTAATATTAGAAGTAATTGTATTCAAGCTGGCACCGTCGGTTCAATTGATGCAAATGGCACCGTGGCGGTTACATTTTCCACTCCAATGCCGACAGCTAGCTATGCCGTAGCACTAACGCCTAACCATACGTCGTCGACAGACCTTTATGGTGTGTTTTCGCGGTCACACACCGTTGATGGTTTTACCATCAAGAATATTCACGACTCGACCGCAATGCCCGGCTGCGACTGGATAGCCGTGCATTACTAATACTATCGTCTAGATCTCTCTTCAATTCGCTATAAATAGAACAACTATATGGCTAGCCAAAGTCTCTTTATTGCGCCGACGTTGCCTACTGAGGAAGATATACCGGTAGTAGTAGTGCCGGCGCCGGTGCCGGTAGCAACACCACTGGTCCTGTATAAGACTGTGGTTAAACCAGTCGTAGAAGCGGCAGCTGGTGCACCGACTATTCAACCATCGCTCTTTGGCCCCAGAGAAACCTATTCAGATCTAGATCTTCGAGATCCATTCATCTCTCCATATTCCCGGGACGTAGTGCCAGCCAAAGATACGATGGCCGTTAAAAATTCCGTGAGGAACTTAGTTCTGACTAACTTCTACGAGACACCATTCGATCCATTTCGTGGATCTGATGTGCGTGGCCTTCTATTTGAGAATGCCAATGCATATACGGCGATGACGATCGAAAAAGAGATCAGACGCGTACTCATTCAATATGAGCCTCGAGTCAATGTGTCATCGATAGATGTGATCGATCAATCTGACGTCAATGCATATGAAGTCACAATCAATTTTAATATCATCGTCCTAAATAAAGAATCGTCGGTCAATTTCTTCCTCGAGAGGCTTAGATAATTTATGGCACAACCGGTTTTAAACGCAACGGAACTCGATTTCGATCAGATTAAAAGTAATCTAAAGGCGTATTTTCTACGTCAAGAATCTCCAATTAAAGATTGGAATTACGATGGCTCTGGTCTTAACATGCTTTTAGACGTATTGGCTTACAATACGCATTACAATGCTGTCTTGGCCCATTTAAACTTGAATGAGAGTTTCATCGATACAGCACAGCTTCGCTCTTCGGTAATCTCTCTGGCTAAGTTGCTTGGATATGTTCCAACATCGATCGGCGCGGCAAGCGCAAATGTTACAGCCACATTTACAGCTTCAGGAACTATAGGCTCTACTAATACTCTGACTATTCCAGCTGGCGCCAAGTTCAATGGAACATCTCCGGCCGGATCTTTTACATTCATTACTCCATATAGCACAGTTGTAAATGTGACAAGTGGAAGTAATAGCTTCGTTGCCAATCTTTCTTTGATTCAAGGAGTGTTTCGTTCTCAGACATATCAGGTCGATAATGCTTTGGCCAATCAGCGTTTTACAATTGATGATGAATCGGCAGATATATCTACTCTGAAAGTCAGCGTATTTCCAAATCAAAATACCACAAACCCCGTTCCTTATTTTCCTATTTCGACTTTCATTGGAAATAGTGGAAAGGATGACATCTCCAATGTGAATGGCCTTTCTCAAATCTACTACCTTTCACTTAATTCGAGTGGCAAATATGATGTTACCTTTGGCGATGGTGTACTTGGCCAGCCACTGAATAATCTAAGTGTTGTTCAACTTACGTATCTTTCAACACTGGGTCCTGTGGCAAATAACGTATCGCAGTTTACCTATGCCGATGAAACGCTAGAGGCGAGTAATGGCGAGCTAATAACAGATACGGCTATAGTAGCTTTGACATATTCCGCCGGCGGATCCGATCAGGAATCAACTGAATCGATTCGAATCAATGCCCCGCCATCGATGATTGCACAAAATCGAGCCGTCACGGCCCTCGATTATATTGCTATCCTTCAAAAGCAAAATCCTGAAATTATTAGCTCGAGCGTGTGGGGTGGAGAAGATGAGGTCACATATGATCCGATTAACGCCGCGCGATTTGCCGGAAAGGTTTTTATCTCATATGTGACCAAAGATGGTCAGCCTCTCAATTCGATCGACGTCATCGCGCGTCTGATACCATTTAAAGTAATGTCGGTGACTCCGATATACTATGCTCCAGATACAGTCAATATTGTTTTGAAGATTGATGCCAAATTTAATCCCAATCAAACTACATTGGGTGCGACGGACCTGGCAGCCACGATTGGAAATGTCGTTGATACATATAAGAGTAATTCGATAAAACGTTTTACAGATGTATTTCGTCACTCGAATCTATTGCGTCAGATCGATACCTCCGATCCTTCCATCTTGAATTCGGACATGCAGGTTTCTTTCTATAAAAACTATTTTCTCAATAAGCTGACAGGGTCAGCCGATGTTATATCATATGGCACTCAAGCTCTTCCAAATGGATTGGTGACTACATTTGGAAATGCTTTATACGGTACCATGAATCAAACCACTCCCATGCTGACATCATCGGGATTTGCCCTTTCATCCGTATTAAACTCGCCGCAGACTGAAATTAGAGTGTTTGGATCATTTTCAACTAATTCTACTACAGTCTATCTTTCGTCTAGCCCAGGTGCATCTACTGCAGCGTCGAATAATATCACGAACCCATACTTAGTTGTCGGATCAAGTGTGAACACGGGTACGACGTCGACTGGTGGTTTTTCTATGAGCCGCCAGGCTATAATTTCGTCAATCAACAACCTGGGGTCCTATTCAATTCTAACATTAAATATAACATCAAGCCATGTATCTTTGAGCTCAATGTTGACCATCACTCCGCCAGGAGGCACCTTCTATCTTAAAGACGGGCCCGATCCTGAATCGACTACAACTCGTAAGTTGTTCATGTCGACCTACTCGACGAACAAAATTGCCTCTGATCCAAAATATGTTTCGACTGGATCGGATATTCACATTGGCACGGTATATCCACAGACTGGAAAAGTTGAACTATATACGTATATCACCGGACAGGTTAGTAGTCAACCTATCGCCGGAACTACTTTGATTGATACAAACTCGGGCAACCCGGCAGGTTCGCCTGACAAAAACTGGTTCAACAATCAATTTACGTCATGTTCTCTGGCTATCGTTGCAGGCAGCGGTGTTGGACTATCGGCCGTGATCACTACAAATTCGGCCGATCAACTGAATTGGACAACCCCGTTTATTCTCTTGGATGCCACATCGCGCTACACTATTATTCGCTCTGTCATCGATACTAGCGTCACTAGCTCAAATATACAAATTTATTCGCGCCCGGCTTCGAATGATGTGGCTCCGAGTCGACATCAAATTCTATCCATTTCCAGTGCTGTTATTACGGCAACTGCAGATACTTTTGCTCAGTCGGGTGTCCTTGGTGCAAAGGCATATACAACCTTTTCGCGCGATCCTCAATAAAAATGACATCTACGATCGGAATCAATGAACAGCAACCGCGCAATCTGGAAATTCCCAGATCGGCGGAATTGCTTCCAGAGCAAATACGCGTAACGGCTACGAACTTTCTCCAGCTTATCGAAGAGTACTATAGGTTCATGAATCTGAATGAGTTTGCAACAGTTGCAACCTCAGTGCCAAATTCTTCGAAGTTGAGTGGAAAATCAGGCTCGGGCCCAACGAATGTCATTCATTCAATTCTTACTCAACTCGATCCGGATATAGTTGATGAGGATTATCTTACACATATTGTATCGGCAATCGCTCCATATGTTCCATTGCCATCATACATGTCGACAACTTCGACCGTGACGGTCAATCCTCCTGCGCTGTACAAGTATCATTCGACAGAAGAATTGGCATTTCTCAGAGCTCAGCTATATCGAAAGATCGTTAAATACTTCTATAGCACACGAGGTTCTCGTAATTCCGTAAAGACTTTCTTTCGAATATTCTACAACGCTGGGGCATCGATCATCGATAATAACGATTATCCAAGCACGATTCAATACTACGTTAAGGACTGGCTTACTACTTCGGGAATGCCGATTAGCATGACGACAGTTAGTGGTGGTTCATTGGTCTATGGACAAACACCAATGGAGGCTTGGACTCCATTTACATATGTAATTTCGACAAATGTTATAGGTGGAACCAGTACTTTCGACGTGCCATATCAAACCATGGTTCATCCGATCGGATTTAAATATCACTTTCAACCGTCGGGTGGAGATGGTGAGAATAAGCTAGCCGATAGTCGAATGGTACATGCTCGAGAAGATTATCAAAAAGCTCTATGGTGTCTGGATTCAACGACGTTGGCCGAATATGTCGACTATAGGGTCGGAGATGCATCAAATCCTTACGTTGTCGACAATCGAAATGTATTAGGTTATACCTATGCCGATTGGTCGAACATTGGATCTAAAACTCGATTTAATCTATCCAATATGCTTGGATTGTCGGGCTACGATTATCTAACAACACCAAGCACAACTACCTCTTTCAACAACATATCTTTTGGAAACGATATACGAAATATAACATCTTCTTCGGCGATTCCGTATTATACAACAGTCGTAAGTAGGAATATCGTCAATTTTTCAGTAAGTGCAGTTAGTATATCGAGCGCTGCGACGCAATTCGAAGTATTCGACGATCCGGCTATCTTTCCTGGATTGTTCGTAAGCGCTTCAGGTATTCCATTGAATACCTACGTCACTTCAAGCTCGACAAGCACCCTTTCGGCGATCCTGATCAAAAATGATTGTACGTCGAATACGGATACTGAATCAGATCGGCCGGCTAGGCCTTACTGGAATTCGACGTCTACAGATCTTACTAATCTGATTACATTTCGTAAGCCTCATTCTGGCATTTCACCTGGCATGTCTGTAAGTGGCGTAGGTATAGCCGATGGAACGACAGTTACTGCAATAGTCGTCGCGACTTCAATATCCGTATTGAAAGCGACGCGGTCGACCGCCGGCCCCAACGATATTATCGAATTTGAATACTTTCCTACGGAACATAGTAAGATTATTCCAGGATTGTATATTAGTTCACCGAACCCCGTAGGTATTCCAGCTGGAACCTATGTAAAAAATGTTGGGTTGGTTAAATCGAAAAAGTCGAAAAAACGGGTAGAAATGATGCAAATTGAGACGGACGGCTTATATGACTGGAGCGGCAATGGCGATGAGAAGGCGAATGTTACTTTTTCAAAATATATTGTGGCAATTTCATCGTCTGCTACCGCTGCGATAAGTGGAGATGTTAAATTTTACCAATACTCGAAAATAATTCATCTATCGGCAGCTGCAACATCAACTACTTCAACCGCATCTGTAACATTCTACGGCGGAGTTATCAATCTCACTTCCACATCGACTAACTTTACAGCTTTAACTGATAGAATAGAGATTGATGCATAATAGATCTGTATAAATAAATATTCAATATGTCAGCTATTATTACTCATCAATTTCGAAAGAACAATGTTCAGAATGTGTTCAACGAAATGTGTTTTCCTGCTGTCGTACTCACGGGGTGCGAAAGCAACGCCGGCGGCGGACCTTTCGTTACCATCACTCCTAGCGCTACTACTAATCACATTTCTCTTCTTTCTAAACTTGAAGTTGGAATGTCAGTCACGGCGCCTTTTGCTGCCGCTTATACCCTCACCAACTCTAGCACAACAATTGTTACGTCGATATCCGCAACTTCATTTACAATTTCACCCGGCACGCCGGCGGCGATCTCCGGCGGCGGCGGC
>Ga0208966_1000668_pt1 | contig 10887 bp, 16 predicted proteins | sample GreLakmeHU45MSRF_FD_187701 | JGI IMG/M metagenome (GOLD analysis project Ga0208966, IMG submission 187701) | Freshwater lentic microbial communities from great Laurentian Lakes, MI, USA - Great Lakes metaG HU45MSRF (SPAdes) | ecosystem: Environmental > Aquatic > Freshwater > Lake | place: Great...
CTACGGGCACGATTGCGAGGGCTAATGCTTTCGGGTTATCTATTACTAATAGATAACTATTCCACCAATACAAATAAACATCAAACCCGAAGCCGACGGAACGAAGCCCCGCCAACGAAGTTTGACGCGGGGCTCCAACCTGCTCGCACGAACTGGTGTTCGCACGCACAACACGGGGGGCTTCCGATAACTTTCACTTTCCTGTGGGTGGGCGCAGGGGTTTCTTTATTTGCTCTTTATTATATTGACGGTGGTGGAAGACCCTCTATCTCTAATAGATAACTTGGCAAGTCTGTACCTTGACTGATACGCTGACATCACTCCCGTTGTACCACCACAACTAGACCCAACTGGAGTGGAGAACAGTAATGTCAAAGCCCATATCCATCAAAGTCAAGGTGAGTTCGCTCATCACGGCTTTGGAAACAGCGTTAGCAGACCGTGAAAAACGGTACGCAACGCAAGAAAAAGAACAAGAAAAGTACGAAAAGGCTATGGAGGCATACAACCTTGCCGTACTGAAACTCATCAAGAGTGGCAAAGCAGAAATCACAGAGGCAACCAAGAACACTTGGGCAGACCGTATGGAAAAGAAAAAAGGAAAATCAGCGTTCAGCGTGAGTATTCTCCTTCCAACGACAAGCCTTCCAGTTGAGCCAACTTGTCCTCGTGATTACCACGAACACGAGTACAAGCGAGATAGCGAAAACATCTCGCAGGCAATCCGTGTGCTGAAAATGTCCGAGCAAACAGAAGTCTCGGCAAGCACATACAAAGGCGTGGCTGAATACCTGTAATCCCCTTCCAGAGAAAAGCCCAAAAGGGCTGGTGGGCAAATCGCCTGCCAGCCCTTTCTCCATTTATCGGTGAAGTTATCTATCAGAGATACGGGTCTACTGCCTAATAGATAACTCTAAACGCACCCCGATACACAGATGCTCGTAGTGTCTCGTTCGCATTACGCAGTTCGGCAATCTCTCTCTCAAGAGCGTTGAGCCTCTTTCGTGTTGCCAAGAAATCAAACTTATTGGAAGCCCCCCGTGATATCGGAACAATGCTGGCAAGGGAGCCCCGGCTTTGATGCCTTCTCGACGGGGCTTCCTTCGGAGAAGGAACGCCTGCTGACACGGGGGGCTTCCGATAACGCTCGGGTCTTTGGCTCACTCACACACAGTAGCCCAAACGGGTGTTCGTATGCCCCAAGTCTCTAATAGATAACTGTCAAGGTATGTTGGAAAGTCTGTTACTCGGGGTGTAGGGTAGTGGCTAGCCACAACCCACACCAACTAGAAAGAAGGTAATCAAATGGCTACATCAGCAAGGGCAGTAGAGGCAACAGAGCAATATCTAAAGGCTCTGACACTCCAAGAGCAAGCCGAGCAAATGCTCGCAGAAGTGAAGGAAACAATGCTCGCCGTCTTTCAGGCAGAGGGCATAACCGAGACAGAAGTGAACGAACTCGTTGTGAAGGTTTCACCGTCATCACGCAGAAACTTTGACATTGAGAAACTCCGTGAGAAACTCACGCCTGCTCTCTTTCGTAAAGTAACCAAGCCAACAGTAGATACACGGGCTTGGGATAGCGCACAAGACAAGGGTGAAATCACCAAGAAAGTAATCGCAACCTGCGTAGAAGTGACGAGTTTCTTTCGTGTCACCGTCAAGCCTGCGAAGGGCGCACAGAAGCCAGCCAGCAAATTGGTAAGCGAAGTCGCTTAGTCTGTCTAGTCTGTATCGGGGGCGCAAATGCCCCCGATACACTAATAGATAACTCCAACTACTAGGAAAGGGGCAGAAATGCCAACAGCATTACTACTAAAGACAACGGGCGAAGTAATCCCGTTAGAACTCACCAACGAGAACGACCACGAAATAATCCGTGAAAGTGTCGGGGGCTGGTTTGACTGCGTGAGAAATCACGAAAGGCGCATTGTCGGTTATGTTCACGACGAAGGGCTACTCATTGGTTTGCCAGCAAATCCAGTTTCGTCGTTTCTCTTTGACCAAGTTCTCGCAGGTGACTGCGTTATCGTTGGCTCTTTCAGCGAGGCTGGAGAGTATGACGGAGAGAGCCACGAACTCCCTAAAGCGTACTATTCAGATATTTTCGTAGAAATGGCGCGTGATATGGGCGCAGATATCAAACTCAACGAGAAACTAAACACTCTGCTCGCTGGAGTGGATACAAGTTTTACAGTTACCGAGTGGTCTGAATAGTTATCTATGAGAGAGTGGTGCGAACTCCGTGCCACTCTCTCACGGAAGTATTACTAATAGATAACTCTCTCTAATAGATAACCCCAAGTCCGTCGGGGGGGAGCCCCGGCTGGTACGGCTTTCTCTCGGGGCTTCCCCCGAAGGGGGGGCTTCGGCGCACACGGGGGGCTTCCGATAACTGGCGCACCCTTCGGGTTTGCCCACAAGCAAGCCGACTATCTCTAATAGATAACTTGTCAAGTCTGTACCGTGCCTAGTATGATGAACTTGTAAGTAACCACCAACCACGAAGGGAACACTATGAACATTACAGAGTTAGCCGAGAAGGTAGAGAGCGAAGTAAACGACAACCTTGGGTTTGACCTAAAGCGAGCCTTACTCATATCCGTTACTGACGGACTATTTGGAGTTGAGTTGTCAGACCCACTAGAGAGTGGAGATGTGTACGACCTGATTGAGAGTGACGCTTCAGTAGAATTGGCAAGGCGTTCGGACTTTATCGCTATTGTCACTTGTGGCTGGGCAGCACCATTGTCCAAGGACACCAATGATGATGATGATGATGACAAGGTAGCACCAAGTCAGCACCCACTTCGCAGGCGTGTCCGTTTAGTCGTACTCGCTAGTCGTGGTTCGGTAGCAAGTGTGCTTCGCTTTAGCGATACACCTGATGAGACAGTCGTAGATGAAGGTAAGGCTCGTGGTTCGCTCGCAGACGCTATTCTCAACCTGATGGCGCAGAGCGCAAGTCATCTCAACTAACCACTAATAGATAACTCAAACTCTCGCCACGACACTCACCCACCGAGTGTCGTGGCGTTTAGTTATCTATTAGAGATACAGCGAACTCGTTCGGCAAGTTACCGAGCCGACCTACTAATAGATAACTCAAACCAACTCGGCGCACTCGGTCGGGGGGAAGCCCCGCCACCAACGCTTTTGGCCGGGGCTTTTTCGAGACGTAAGTGAGAACGAAACACGGGGGGCTTCCGATAAGTTGTCAAGTCTGTACCGTGTCCAGTATGATTACCCCACCACCAACCACAAGGAGAAAATATGAAACATCTCACTCTCGTCACCGATAACACAGATGACAAAACTTTTGCCGAGCCAAAAATTGGAGAAATCGTTTCTCTTGGAGCAACGGTTCTCGCTCTCACGAAACGCAATGACCGAGTTATTGGAGACAGTTACGCAAGTTGGGTCACCGTCTGTTACAAGTCTGGAACTGATTATCACCCATTTGTGGTTTGGACACTCATTGCTCGCCCAGAGGGTTTCGTAACAGAACACGGTGACTACGCTTTCACACTCGCAGAAGCAATGAGTTTGTATGAGAAACGTGGTGGCAAGTGACCACTACTCATTACGGACACGTTGACGGAACTACCGACTGGTTCATTTGTACCTGTGGTAATCAGCCGAACTATGACGGCTTTTATAGTTGTCTATCAGACGGTTCTATTGTCTCACCGACACAGGACGGAGAGTGGGAAGGCTCTCTGTATCTATGCGAACGGTGTCAGAGAATAATCAACGGAGACACGCTGGAAGTCGTTGGAGTTTGTGGAGAGGCAGTCGCATATGCCAACGCAAAGTTTGACTGGGACAAGTACTAACAACCAATAGATAACTAAGGAGAAAGAAAATGAGCAAAGTAGGCAAGCGAGTTAGGTTCGTGTATTCATCAGACCCATACACCAAATTATCTAACGGTGATGAAGGTGTAATTACTGGCGAGGATTCACTTGGCACAACACATATCAACTGGGATAGTGGAAGCACTCTCGGGATGATTCAGAGTGAGGGTGACCGTTTTGAGATTATCGGAAACTGAACAATGTTACTAATAGATAACTATTTCACTCGTATTCGCACTTTCCTATCTATTCTCTTTCAGGTTCTCACAGCAACAGGCGAGGGGAATAAAATAATTGGGGCAGAGGGCGAGGTCCACTGGGTTGACCTAACCAAAGAGGAAAGACGGAATCTTGTCGGCGTCTACCCACACGGAGAGAGACTGTACTTCTCTATATCGCCAGAGCCAGTCGCAGCGATTTTTGATGACTACGGAATTCCCGATGATGAGGTCTTTCACTACTTCATGGGCGTACGAGAGATTCTCAAGCACTCACTCATTGCGCATGCCGAAGGGTGGCGAATCGCTTCATGTCATCTCGTTTCAGCCAAAGAGGAATTGCTGGATTAACTAATAGATAACTCGAATTTTCCAGGAAGAGCCCCGCGTGCAACAAATGGGGCGGGGCTCCGACCTGACGCAGGCAGGCTCGGTGGACGGGGGGCTTCCGATAACGAAGCAGTCACGGGGGGCTTCCGATAGGTCGGGCGCAGAAACTTGTGGGTCACTCTCTAATAGATAACTTTATATGACGGTGGTGGATGAGTTGTCAAGTCTGTACCTGTGGGGATATAGTGGGTCATACCACAACTATCAAAGGAACGACATGCCAAACTGGTGCTACCAAAACCTAGAAGTACGAGGACCGTCACACGACCTTGATGATTTCATTGACGCTATGCAAGTGACCGAGCCTGATAGTGCAGGTGTTATGCAGACGAGCGTAGAACTCAACCAACTGTGTCCAACCGACAGCAGAACATTTGCCTACAAAACCGTCACCACCAAAGAAGGCAAAGAACAACTAATTAAGACATACGCAACTCTTAACGAGGACGGATTTGACGGATACGCACACTGCGTTGAGATTTGGGGTACAAAATGGGGCGCATGCCATATCGTATGGGATGGAAAAAAAGGAAAATATCCAATACGCATTTACTTTGAGAGTGCATGGTCACCTGCCTGTGGTCTTATCAAGGCAATATCAAGCAAGTTCCCAACACTCTTATTCGGACTTGAGTTCACAGAGGAAGCAGATTTCTTTGCAGGATGTGAGTTGTATCAAAACGGCAAGACCATAAACACCCATGACATAGGTTCGGCAGAGTCGGACGAAGCAGACGCTTTCTTGGCAGAGATACAAGGCAAGGCACAAGCCGACAACACAGAGGTATCAGAATCAGATTGGGAAACTTATTACAACATGTTCTCCGAAGCAAGAGAGGTTCGTGATGAGAAATTACTAAAAGCCTTCGCCAAGTCAATGAACGACTTTGGCAAGTCATACTCATCAAAGCCACTGAAAGGTAGGGTGAAACATCAAGAACCTTTCTAATAGATAACTTCATTACCCCCCAAAACAAACAAACAGAGGAAACAACATGAACACCGTAATTCAGAAAGAATCCAAGAAAATTGCACTACGACTACTCCATGAGCGTCAAGAACGAGAGTGGTCACAACAAGAACTTGCCGACAAGGCAGGGATTGACAGAAAAACCGTGAATCGTATTGAGAACCTTCACTTCTCACCGAGCATGGAAACATTTCTGCGCCTATGCAATGCAATGAAAGTTCAGGCACACGAAGTATTAAAGGGTTAATTGGTCCTTTGGTGGTCGCTGTGCAATTTGCATAGCGACCACTCACCAATAGATAACTTGTCTAGTCTGTACCCTTCCTGATACGATGAAGCCACCACAACCAAAAGGAGAAAGCCATGTCAGAAAACACCGATGAGTTCCAAAATCAAAAAATGTTCTCCGTCCTAGAGGACGCTATGGAACGAGCGATGTACGCAAAGACCGAAATGTGCAAAGAGGAACCGATGTCCGACAACCCACCGATGTTGCTGGTTGCCTACGACCAAAAAAATGTAAAGGAAAGCACACGCCTTACCATTACTGCTGATGACGGTGAAACAGAAATGCAAATTGGCATGGTTCCACTCCTACACAAGGACGATGTTCGTGAGTGCTTAGTGGACGCTATCGGTGCAATTCCAACGCAAAAGTTTGAGTTCTTGATTCTCGCAGTTGAGGGATACCAAGACACAATAGCAGAAAAAGGAAAAATGCCCGAAGGTTGGGAAAGAGGTGACTTGGGCAAGGACTTTGCAGAGAATCCTTTCACGACTGTCAAAGAGGGCGTAATCGTAAGTGGCGTTGATTGGGAACACAAGTACGCAATAAACGGCGCATGCACATACTCCTACGATGACAAGGGCGTTCCAAAGTTTGATGAAATCAACTGGGCGCAAATTGAGATTTCAGAGGAAACTGGCATGATGACATTTATCATGGCGAGTGCCTGTGAGTTTATGAAAAAGAAAATAATCACAGAATCCTTCCACGCACTGTTGGAAGCAACACCAAGAAAATCAAAGAAAAACAAGGAGTAATAGATAACTATGGGTGACGATGTAATCGCACAAGTTACGACACTTGTTGACAAGGCAATAAACACAATATCGGGCAGAGAGTTGGTGGCGTCATCCGAAATGATTGACCTACTACTTGACATCCGACTACTACTACTAGACACTGAATCAAAGGAGACAGCATGACAACGCACTTAACCAACGAGGAACGCATGAATCCGTTTATGTCGGACTCATTTGACATAGATGACCTATCACTCATCACGGAAGCGATAGGGCTATTTATTCAGAACAACTCTCGCCTGATGTACAACGCAAAAGCGATAATGGAAATTGCCAAACTTCCCGATGACGAGCGCATGCAGGCAGTCTCATCACTGAAACCAAAGTTTGAGGGCATGCCATTGTCCAACGAGGAAATAGACCGACTAGAACTAATAGATAACTTTGTCCTTGACGCTATGGGCGTGAAGGAAGCAGAGGATGAGGTTGACGGAGTTATCTATTCATTGGAAGAACACCTTAAGAAAAATGGAAAGGAGTGAGTGGCGACATTTCGCCGTTCGAAGCCCCGCCGCCAGGACTAAAAAAATGAAAAAAATCAAACTTTTCAGAACGTGCGCTGCCACCACCCCCACCACCGCCGCGCCGGCCGCAGGATTATGCAAAAAAATCGTTTTATTTGACGGTGGCGGATGAGCCGGTAGTTTCACTTGATAAAAAATCATATTTACAAATGTGTACCTTGCAAGTCTGTTACTCGCTCGTTACGCTAGGGCTATAGATAACTATCATCCAAGAAAGCAGGATTACTATGCAGGCGATAACAGAACAGTTTGTTGACATGGTGAATCAGGAACTATGGGACGAAGCAACCAAAAGACATAAATCTAAGTTTTCCGTTCCAGCAGATGAAATGAATTACATTGGCGAACTTGTGCGTGGGCTCTATGTATTAGGGGTCTGGCAACGAGAAGGTCAGTCACGCACACCCGAATCTTTCCTACGGTCTTACTCTGTTCAGGATTTCGTGATTCCTGACCTACTCCAGAAGTATTTGGGCAAATCTACGGTCTTGTCGCTCGACGAGATAAAGCCAGAAAAACGAGAAAAAAAGTGGGGCGCTTTCATTGAGTGGGCGAAACTCCACGAAGCAGAGCAGTTCACCACCGAACAACTTGTGGAGATATGTGGTTTCTCCTATCAGACCACACTTGAGTACCTACGGATTTCTCCATACTTCAGGAAAATCAAGAAGGGTCTTTACGAAGTTATTGACCCCAAGACTCAAGACAAGTAATTACTTCTAATAGATAACTTTTTCTCCTTTTTCTTCTTTTCTTAGGAGAGCCCCGGCCAACTCGCCGACAGGGCGGGGCTTCGCTCGGGGAACGAGCAAGCAGGCGCACGGGGGGCTTCCGATAACTCTCTCGGCTGACGGGGGGCTTCCGATAACGCTGGCGCACCCTTCGCTTCGCTCGGGCTTGCCCACACACCCAAGCGCACTCTCTAATAGATAACTCCGAGCGCACTCTCTAATAGATAACTCTCTAATAGATAACTCGCCACATATATAAATAGTCACAAATAAATGTTGGCTAGTCTGTACCCTTCCCGATACAGTGGTCTTGCAATACCAACCACTAACCACAAGGAGAAAGAAATGGCAGATATAACAACCAAACTCCCCGAGTGCTGGCAAGCACTAGAGGACACACTCAACGCAGGAATTGACCGTGTGATTCTGTTCGGACCTTCGGGTATCGGCAAAACATACGCAGGTCTTACCACTGGCGATGTTGAGGCAGGTGCGTTCCGATTGGTCTGCACAGAGGACATGACGAACATGGATGTCACAGGTGGATTCATGCCAAACGGCAAAGGTGGATTCCAATGGCTCAATGGCTCGGCTCTAAAGGCTTGGCAGGGAAATGGCGTTAAGGGTGGTCGGCTCATCGTGGATGAAGTTGACAAGGCTTCGGGCGATGTGTTCGCAACACTTCTCTCCATGCTTGATTCCCCTGAATCGGCTTCGTATGAACACCCTGAAAATGGTGCAATTATCCGACCACTCGCAGGCTTCTCTGCAATTATGACAACCAACATTGAGACAATGGGCGAACTCCCTACGGCTCTTGCTGACCGATTCCCAATTCGTATTCGCATTGACAAGCCACACCCACAAGCGTTGCTTCGTCTTTCGGCTGACCTTCGTGACTATGCAGTTCGCATGGCTGACGCTGGTGATGACAGAATCTCACTCCGAGCCTTCATCGCTCTTGACACACTTCGCAAGAGTGTTGGCATGGAACGAGCATGCCAGTTGACCTTCGGACGCAGAGCGAATCAGATTCTTGACGCTATTGCAGTGGACATGGTGAAATAGCCATGTCACGACACTCACTCCCAACCTCAACCACAGTGGGGAAAGCCTTCCCTACTCCAATAGATAACTCCAAAGGGGGGTCGGCTCAGGCAGAGCCGACCCTTCTTGGGCGTGATGACATTGAGCATGGCAAGTGGCATGTAGAACACTGCCGAGCAGTGCGAGGCGAACCAAAGACCAATGTTGTCAACCGAATCATGTACGCACCTACCGACAACGATGATGTTGCTCGGGCAATTAGGGCGCACGAAATGATGCATGCAAAAGTATCACCTGCAAATGACATGGACGGTTGGGTTGGAAGGCAAATTGCTTCTGCACAGGCACTCATCGTTACAGAGGAATTGCGTGTCAATTACCTATGCACCAAAGCAGGGTTTGATATGTCGAATCTTGCTGACGGAAGTGAAACAGCAGACGGAGAACGCATGGGTGCAACCAAAGATTGGGCTGGTTGTGTTGCTTCGGCAGTGGCAACAGCAGGAACAGGTGCGAATAAATTATTCCTAAACGGAGTTCGCAGGCACAACCGAGAGTGGGGAGAAATCCTTCTCAAAGTATCCAAGAGAGCAGTCAAGGAAATCAAAAAAGCCGATAAATCAGGAAATCTCGCAAGCACCCAAGCAGACGGGAATACTGGATTATCGCCTATTGGTTTCGCTCACACAGAAAGAATTGCCGAGTGGGTGGACAGGCTCGCCATGTTCCCACCACCACCTGAACCACCAAAAAAGGGAAAAAGTGGAAGCACCTCAAAAGACGGACAGGGTGATACTCCAATAGATAACTCCTCTAGGGAAACTACCCACAGCAATAAGGGTGAGTCATCAACAGGAAACAAGGAAGGCAAGCCCGACCTTGACAAAATCACTCCAACGGAAGCAACAAACGGAATCCCTCATTGGGGCGAACTCCGAATTGAGCGTTGCCCAATGCCAAAATACAGCAAGGGTCATATCGGCAAAAAAAGAATTGCAACGAACATGGGTCGCAGACCACGCCGTATGCACCGTCTATTGACCGACCCTTCTATGCGAGTGTTTGACCGTACCGTTCGTGGTAGTGGTGGCATGGTAATTCTTGACGCAAGTGGGTCAATGTCTTTCAGTGAAAGTCAAATTGCTGAAATCTTGGAACACGCACCTGGCGCAACTATCGCCATGTACACCGAAAGAGGTGACACAGGAACAAATATGTTCATTGTCGCTGACAAGGGTCGCATGGTTGAGAAACTTCCCGACTACGGATATGGCAACGGAGTTGACTTCCCTGCCATTGAGTGGGGCGTAAAAAACAGAGCCAAAAAGAACTCGCCTTTAGTGTGGGTTACTGATGGTGGAGTGTGTGGACACAATGACGGGTTTCACGGAGTGCTGTCTATGCAGTGTCTCTCATACGCTCGCAAGAACAAGTACATCATTGTTCCCCACGCAGAGGAAGCCATAAAGCAACTGAAACAACTATCCAGTGGTGGCAAGGCTCGTAGCGTTTATCCAGCCATGTTCAGGCAAGTGTGGAAAGAAGCAAACGGTAACGAACTCCCATACTCTGAATAGATAACTTCTCGCCTACCGAGTTCCCACCAGTTCTCGGTAGGCAGAGTAAGCAACTACCCACCTGTTCGGCTTTCTCCTTTCAGGTGGGTAGTTCGCTATCCCCTAATAGATAACCAAGAAAGAGGAAAAAATGAGTGACAACGAAACACTTGATGAATCACTACAAGACTTGCAAGACAGTCTGCAACATGCAATTCACATACTGCAAGGGATTCTTGATGACATTGAGGACAATGGATACACCCAAGAGCAAGCAACACTGGATTACGAAAACATAGTGTGGAACGAAGGTATTGACTTTATGACCGCATTAGAATCGTTTGCATTATTCTCTCCAGCAAAATAGTTACAGCAACCTCTAATAGATAACTCTAAGAAAAGAGAAAAAAATGAAAATCAAAAAGAAAAAGAAAGAGAAGCCGAGCAAATTAAGAAAGCAAATAAACGAACACCTAGAGTCAATGGGCGAGAACGCATTACTCATGGA
>Ga0208966_1000674_pt1 | contig 10819 bp, 12 predicted proteins | sample GreLakmeHU45MSRF_FD_187701 | JGI IMG/M metagenome (GOLD analysis project Ga0208966, IMG submission 187701) | Freshwater lentic microbial communities from great Laurentian Lakes, MI, USA - Great Lakes metaG HU45MSRF (SPAdes) | ecosystem: Environmental > Aquatic > Freshwater > Lake | place: Great...
GATATAACTACCAGCGTGTTTCAAACGCATCCATGGAAGTAACCACACTTTGCCACCAGCTTTACGCATCCATTGACAGAACATGTAATCTTCTGAAAGATAACGTTTTGTGTCTGGGCAAATAACGCAATCAAAGTATGCCATGATTTCTCTGCTACCATCAAAGTTTGCAGTACGCACATGATCTGGTTTGTAGCTTTGCATTGGAAATGCTTTGTCATATTTTTGAAGTGCTTCACGGGTAATCAACATGAAACCTGTGCCGCTTTCTTTTACTTCAATTGGTTCATCAACTCGGAATTGTGTTACACCGTCTGCTGGATTAAAAACAAAGTCACCAACAAATTCTTCCAAGTTGTTTGGATTTTGATCTGCATAACCCTTGTCAACTGCAACTTTAATCTTTTCCCAAGAAATTGCTTTCTTCGGATATGGTCCACAAACTACATCCATATCATCACGGGTTGTTGCAAAGTGCATCATCACTAAAACGTCTTGCGGCTCAAAGTGAATATCGCTATCAATAAAAATCATATGGTCATAACCACTACGAACAAATTCATCTGTCAAATAATTTCTAGCACGTTGCACTAGTGATTCGTTGAAGATGAAAAACAGTTTAGCCTCAATACCATATTTGGTACAAAGAACCATAAGGTCTGTAATTGCTTTAGTGTATGCGCCATGACATTGTCCGCCATACATTGGTGTTGCGATAAAAAGTTTCTTGGTTCTTAGTTTCTGTATATCAATTTCAAATTGCATAATTTCTCCATGTTTAATAAAATCATCTTACTATTATATATAAAAAAAGAGGCTACGTCAAGTAGCCTCTAAAGACACAATTCAATTGTGCCAAGGAGATTTAAAACGGTACTTCATCCTTGTTTGTTTCGGACTTCACTTCGGCAGTCGGATCAATACCAGCATCAATTTTGGTATACAAGTCAAGGAATGCAGTCTTTGTTTCACCATCAAAGCGGTTGATACAATACTTGATTGCTTCCATCTTATCATTGAAGATGGTGTATGCTTCGGCAATGTGAGACAGACGGCGAGTGGAGATCAATTCATCGATAGCACCTTCTTCAAATGTCTTGCGGATGATATCAGCCCATTTCACAAGATTTTCTGCGAATGCTTTGTCATTGATACCAAGACTGGCAAACAATTTAGTCAAAATCTTTGTTTCAACTTTGGTGTCTGGATACTCTTGCTCAACTGTAATTGGAAAACGCTCGAGGAACGCATCATCAAGAATTGTGGCTGCCATGTAGCGGCCAGTTTCGTCACCTTTACCTTTAGTGTTTGCGGTAGCGATAATGTTAAAGCCAGCAACTGGTTCAACAAATTCACCAGTTTTCTTAACAAACAAACCTTTGCCTTCAAGTACACCTTGCAAACACATTAGTTTATTTGAACCACGATCAATTTCATCAAGAATCAAAACAGCACCAGACTTCATTGCTTGAACAACTGGACCATCAAACCACTTTGTCTCTCCGTCAATCAAACGGAAACCACCAATCAAATCATCTTCATCAGTCTCGGGTGAAATATTCACGCGGAGACATTCAACTTTCAATTGGGCACAGGCTTGTTCAACCATGAAAGTCTTGCCGTTACCAGAGAGACCAGAAACAAATACTGGATAAAATTTCTTTGATGCAACAATACGTTTCATGTTGTCAAAGAATCCGAAAGGAACATACAGAGAATTCACTTTAGGAATAATTGCACCCTCTTGCATACGTGCAACGGATGACATTTTTGCTACTGCCTTTGCAACAGGAGCCTTGATAGGTTCGGAGATTGGCATAGATAAAATTGGATCGGATTTGACTAGGGCAAGACCAGCCATGTTGATGTTGAATTCTTGAAGAGGCAATTGATACTTACCACGTGCCACTCGGTATTGTTTGCCCTCTAACCAAACTTGGCGCTTCATTCCAGTTTCTTCGGAGAGAGTCACCAGTTGTTCGTGAGTTACAACTTCACCAAAACGCTTTGCGGCTTCGGTGACAAATAAAATCTTTTCAGTTTTGGTAGTCATAATGTAAAGTTTCTTTCAAGTAAAAATCAATTTCAATACTAGTAGTTTAACAGAGTATTTGTGGCAAGTCAAGTGATTGTTTTTTGCTGTTGTTTTCACACAACAACATCAAGCAATCTCCTTGATTACCTTAGAGAGTAGAACACGGTTAGTCAAACGATTTTGGTTCATCTTTAAGAATGCACCTTTCAACTTACGTGCAGAAACATCTTTGCTTTCGCCAAGAATATCTGATAGCGAATCGTCTTCAGTAGACAAATCTTCACCACCAGGAATCAGAAAATATTCTGAGTAGCCATATCCGTTAACTGAAAAATACTTTTCGTTACGGAACTGTTTGTATCCATCGTCTGTCATTATCGTGTTAAAACGTGCCATTGCATTTTGAAAGTAACGTTTGCTTTTTGGCAGAATGTAGAATCCAATCAAATTGCAACCAGTACGATCTTTTAGAATTTGCAACAGAGTTGGCGTTACACCTTTGTCACTTACACGATAAGTTTTTGCAGAATCTTTATCTTCAACATAAGACACTGAACGGAAGTCAGAAGGTCCGATACGTTGGCTACGTCCTAATTCATTATCAGTCCACAGAGTGGATGAATCTTCACCATCAGTCAGAAAAATAACATTCACGATTTCTGACCGAGTACGTTTACGGAAATCATTCACGACATTAGACGCAACCTGAATTGTTGCATTCAATGGAGTGCCGCCAAGCGTCATACCATCACAGATATAATTGGACTTGTAATTTCTGCGGTGATGAACATACGGTTGATATGCCTCAGCCACTTGCAACAAGTCATTCGCAAATTTACGATATGTTGGATTCTTCATGCTACTGGACAAAATATTCAATAGATGAAAATTGTCGATTGTCAATTGATTGTTTGATGTAAAAGCAACATGTTCTTGTTTTTTATTGTATTGAGTGCTGAATGCATAAACATCAAACGGAATATTCACTTTGCGGCAGAAAGTTGCCATTGTAATCAACTGTTCAATTGTGCCTGACAGATTATCTTGCATAGAACCAGACCAGTCAATGAACATCACAATGCCGTGATTCTTACCTTCAGCAACGGCACCAATCTTACGAAAGATATCGTCATTGAATTTGTAGGTGTGCAACTTGTTGGTGTCCAGCGTACCAGTATCAGAGACTGTCACACGGCGCAACTCAGCCGCTTTCTTTTTCATTTCGAATTCTTTTACAAGATACGCAATAGCATTTTTATTCTTTGATTCGAATTTCATTAACAAAGTAGAATCATAACGCTCATGTACTTTTAACTCAGGATCATTATAGAATGAATCTTCAAAGAATTTCAATTCCTTGAAAGGAACAACATATTCTTTTACATTGATTTGTGATTGACTTGCAATCTTGCCTACATAAATTTCTTTTGTTTCTGCAAGACCCTTCAATGCTTTTTGAAATTTTTCATCCGTTACAGACTTCACTTCATCGCCATATGCTTTCAACTCATTAGGCATAGAATCTTCAAACGTAGGTTCGTTAGAATAGCCATTGTCAAAGCGGTCTTCAGATTCGAAATCATCATCGCCATCTTCACCACTACTAGAACCAGAACTGTTTGGATCTACGTCATCATAGTCTTCGGTATCATCACCGCCGAAACTATCGTCACCAAAATCGTGACCATCGAATTCGCCATTCTCTTTGCGCTTTTCGAATTCTTCTTTGGCATCTTGACGTTTTTGATCCAACTCTGCTTTGCAAAATTCATACAAACGTTCGGTAATATCTTTCACTTGCTCAAACGAATCTGCTGTTTCAACTTCGTTAACGTATAGCATTTCATCAGCATTGAATTTAATGCCTGCAATTGCACCAAGTTTAAAATGCAAATTGATTCTATCAATTAACATAAGTGCATTTACATCTTGACCTTTGATACCAAAGAAATCACGTTCAGTAAATTGACGATATGCAATAGCCATAGGCTTACGCAAACCAGGATAACGATCTTTCATTCTACGTTCGACCCGTGCATCTTCAACCACATTTAAAAATGTAGAGAATGCAGAGCCGCCAGATTTAGCGGATTCAACGTATGATTGTGGTGTGTCTAATGCATGACCAACTTCATGACCAACCAAAAGGTCTGTCATTTCAGGTGTAGTGTCATTCATAATGGGAAGAGTAAGACGGCGATTCACGATATCGAATGATGCAGTTTGCACCTTGCGATACTCTACCGAAATATTCTCTGTAGCAAGTAATTTTGCTAGAGTGGATTTTGAAATTTGTGTATTAAGCATCTATGTATCTTAACTTAGGTGGATTAAAATGTCAAGCGGTTTCTGCAACAGGCTGTTGCACAATGGCAACAGTCTTGGGACGGATGATAACTGTCTGTGGCACTTCAATGTCGTTTTGTTTATAGTAGCGGTGCATTTTTACTGTAGCGGTAATTGTTGCAGTTTCACCTTCGGCAGGGAAATCTGCATTGCCGCTGAATACAATTACATTGCCATCAGCATCTTCGCAGATACGGAGAAGACTTCTGCCAGAATCAGCCCAGTAAAATTTAGGACGATCAACTACAATTGCTTTTTTAACTGTTAGTGTAACAGTAATCTTTTTCTTTTCGGTGCCGAGGAATGTACGGGTTGTGTTTTTCTCTGCCGCTTGTGCAATCCATTGTGCTTTACGTTCAGCTTGAGTGGTAATTGATTTGCGTACGGCAAGGACTTGTTTTTCTGTCAACTTACCATAGGTGTTCAACGCACCAAGAAGATTTGAGTAGAAAGAATTTCTCTCAGAATTGGCAACAAGGAATTGGACGATATCGCCAGCATCGGGATATGTCCTGTAGAAGGTTTTTGTAGCATTGTTTATGATGTTCCGCTTGATGGCGGCTTCGTAAGCGGAAGGGTGTTCAATGTATGACATAAATTCCTCTGTAATCTCAATGTATGTATACAGTATAGCATAGTGGGAATGAATGTCAACAACTATTTGATGTAGTGTAGCGTCAAAACAACACATTTGTGTGAAATAAAGGGGTTTTTCTTAAAATTGGTGTAAAAACCCCTTATAAATCAACCACTTACAGGGTCTAAATAAAAAAATGTTTCAATGTTGCTCTTTCGAGAATCGATTTATCTCTTTTACCGCTTGGACCTTTTCCATTGACGTATGAATGTTCCATGTGACAATTCGAACACAAGATTCTACATTTTCTCCATTCGTCAATCATCACTCTGAGTGGCACGTTTGGATTTGTGAGTTGCCACATGCCTCCTGATCTCATTCTATCTACGTTTCCATTTTTAGTTAGAATGTTTTTTGTTTCAGGATTAATATGGTCAAAGCATAATGCTCTAGGATGTTTATTGTAACCGCAAAATTCACATCCCTTTCTCATCTTATACCAATCTTGCCAATGTTGTCTTCTTTTTCTCTGCCATGATTTAGTTTTCATAATTTAACCCTGCCAGTTCGTGACAAGTTTCATTCCATAATTGTTAGTTTCGTTTGGTATGACTGTGTTTGGTTTCAATCTCAACTGATTGCTTTTAAATTGAGAGTAGTCAACGTAATGATGCCAGCGATCATATCTCCAAACAACGCTAGAAACATCTGAGTGAACATCGGCAAGCATTTGTGATTTTGCAATTGTGCCAGACTCATTGTATTTTTTGCCTTTTGCATCAACTAACTTATCTGCTTTAATTGCTTCACCAGTTTCATCATCAAAGCCAACTTCAGCGTGATAAAATTCTGTAGTATTGCCACCCTTGACAGTTTGAGTTGCGGCTTTGCCTTGCATGAATACATTGAATTGAATTGTGCAATCACCATCTTTAAGAACGTCAAGACTTAGAATTGTGTCTTCATTGTAACGACCACGCCAACGATGTTTGCAAGCATTGTCAATCAAAAGACATGAATAGATTCGAGTGTTCTTTACAAAAGGTGGATACTTCTGATTTGGTGCAATGAAGAATCTATATTGCAAACCAGACACAGGAACGTTTTCGAATCTGTCAATAAACTGTTCGCAGATATAGAAGAGTATGCCAGACTCCACACGAATTCGTTGGTTCTTATGTAGTCTATAGAAGTCTGAAATGTTATCGTCCATCACCCAATGTTTTTCTGCACCAATAGATATCGAATGATCCCATGCATAGTTTCTCGCACGACCAGGACCGTCACCGTGATTTGAAAATGGTGCAACAATCAATGTAACCCATTGCCTAATATTGAATGTGTCTAATGCTTTTTCATATAGCATTTCATCTTGAGGTTCAATGATGATGTAGTGTGGCACTTTCATTCTTGAAAGAGACCTTGAAGTAATCATTGAGTCTGCACGACCCTTTGATATGATATAAACTGGATGTTCAGGATTATGCATTCACTCTACTCCATATTGTTGGTTTGTTATTCCACATTTTGCATAACACTTTTTCATATCCATTCTTCACTAAGAACTTATTGAATATAGCAGAAATTTTTGATTGATCTACAATTTCATTTTCGTATTCATACGTTTTGAAGTGACCAATTGAATGTGTGTTAAATGCGTTTGCAATAATAAAATACTTTGGCGATATTGCATCAATGATTTCTTTTATGTGCTTTGTTGGGTTTTGAATGTGTTCAAAGTATTCAGATGCAAAAACAAAATCTACATTGTGTCCGATTTCATGCACACTTTCAATTAGATTGAAATCGTGTTTTTCTGCCATGACTTCACATAACTTCCATTGCTTAGTGTTTTTTAAATTGATGCCATATGCTTTTGCGTTAGGCAAAAGAGTTTTTATCGCACATGTACTATAACTGATTCCACATCCAATGTCAACAAACGATGCGGAATTTTTAAGTAAATCATAAACAGATTCACCGTTTGCCATTGTTGGCTTCAGCAATCGTTTAATATAATTTCTGCTGTATGTTCTGTAGCAATTGAAAATGTCTACAAAATAGTAATCATCATCGTACACTTTAAATGCGTCATCTAAATTGTTTTGATCTAGGTTTTCGTACCACTCAGAAGTCAGTCTCCGAAAAAGAGAATCATCTCTAAGCATTGTTTTAGCTTTATCATTGTCAATGTCGAAAATATTTCCATAATCATTTAGAAATTTATCGAAAAGAATTGACGGCTTTTCTGTTAAGAATTCATTCTGAATCATCGACTACCCATCTGAGAAGAGAGTTTTGTGTTCTATCAAGTGCTGGATGCCAGATACTCTTTGTTTTGTTTGAAAGATTTTGATTGACCAATTTAGCAAAATCTTTGTAGTCTGCTTCGGCTCGAAAATGCACATAGAGTGTTTTGAATGTTGGATTTTCTTCTTGGTCAAACTCGGGCATACCTTTCCAAAGTTTCTTCCATTCTTTTTCGCCTTGGTCAGAATACTTCTCTTTCTCATCTTCATCTAGATTCATGTGATCCAAAAGAGAAACGGGCTTATCATTTACTTTTTTCTCACCGATCAAATTTTGATACTGAGATGATTCTTCAATTTTTGGTTTGTTCATTGTTTACACTCATATTTGTTTTACAGTTATACCACATTTATTTAGGAAAACGATACCAGCATCTTCACGATAATTTTCATCATAAAAGACTTCTTTGATGCCGCTTTGAAATATCATTTTAGCACACTCTATGCATGGAGAGCAAGTGATGAACATACTTGCACCATCACCACTTTCGGTAGACTTAGCAAGTTTTGCTATTGCGTTAGACTCTGCGTGGAGAACTTCAGGTTTAGTTTTTAATCTAGTCTCAACTGTGTATCCATTGTCATCTAGCACATGTCCAATTTCATCTTCACAATTGTTGTCCCATCCACTTGGCATACCATTGTAGCCGATTGAGATGATTCTGTCATCTTTAACAACAACAGCACCGACTTGTTTACGTTTTGAAGTACTCAATTCGGCAAAGACTCTTGCAGTCTTCATGTATGCGCCGAGATATTTTTCTTTAATCATTATCAAATTTTTCTGTCTGTTCAAAACGCTTCTCTTGAATCGTTTTTTCTTTCCACACTTTTCTAGGATTTGCACACATCACACAATTTGGATTTCCACAATCTAACACATGATGTTTAGCTAATTGGTGTGGAGACTCAACTGGTATGTTATACGCCTTTGCAATCTTTAATTGCTTTCGTATTGCATTTTCATCTTTAAGGATTCGTTTAGATTTTTTAAATTTGTCTTCTTCTGCACTCATGTTCGACTCCTTTTAGATATTAGATTTTCTTCACTTTACGTTTTAAAATCATGCGTTTACGTATTGCTCTTTGTGTTTCATATTGTGAAGCCTTTTGAGTATACACTTTTCCAAGCATATGGTCAAATTCATGCAATGCAATTCGTGCAGTCATACCAATAAACTTTTCAGTTCGTGTTTCGCCACTCTCATCTTGAAAACGAATACGCACAAAATCTGGACGTTTAACACTTAGATATAGTAAAGGAAAACTCAGACAACCTTCTTTCATTGAAAGTTCGTTATCTGATACATCAACTACTCTTGGATTGAATACTGCGAATGGTTCATCTCCAGTTCTCATAACAAAAACACGATATGGTTGTCCGACTTGATTTGCTGACAATCCAAGTCCATCACTTTTAACCATCTTGTTATGCAATGCTTGTGCAAACTCTTTAGGATCAAATGGTGGATTATCAAAATCAAATTCTTTGCACTCTTGCAAAAGAATGGGTGATGTTTCTGGAACAAATTCAAGGTTCATGTGATTCTCCTAATACATAATTTTCTGCGAAATTTTCAGCTTCATCTATACTATTAAAAAATGCAACAAAATAAGATCCTGTGTCATTTCTTGCTCTAACTTTATAGAATTTTTCATCTAAGTACACCTGTGCATGTCTATCGATATTTTTTCCATAATGTTCAGTTATTATTTTCATTTTGCAATCCTTGAAAAGTTATTTACTTTCTCGAATCTAATCACGTTGGTAAACTTGTCTTGTAGAATATCACCTTTGTGTGATATGACAAACAGATTAGAACCTTCAAGCATGTTTAGAATCTTCATCAAATCTTCTGTACCATTTGTATCTAATGATGAATCAAAAATCTCATCAAGTATCAAAATGTTTGTGCTGGCGCTGTTCTTCAGTTTAGCAACAGCACGCCATGTTAACATCAATGCCATATCGATGCGTTGTTTCTCACCTTCGCTGAATGATGCATATGTAAAGTCATCACGATGGCGAGACTTGATGGTTTCTTTAAATGATTCATCAAGATTAAAGTTCACAAAAAACTCTAATGCGGCAAGATACTTGTTAACTAACTTGTTGATGACTGGTATGTATTGACGAATGATTTTCGTTTTGATACCTGTATCTTTCAGTAATGATATTGCAACTTCATAGTACAAACGTTCTTCGGAGATAACTTTAATTTCAGTCTCTAACTCAGCAAGTTCTTGGTATAATGTTGCAAGTTTAGTTTCTTCGGTTTGCAAATCATCTTTGACTAACGACAATCTTTCAATTTCTTTTTTCACGCTTTCAATGTATCTACGATTTGCTTTAATTTCGCTTTGTTCAAATGTCAATTGAGAATTCAATGATTGAATTTCTTCAACAAAGACTTGAATGCCTTCATATCGTGTATTCAATACGTCAATTTCTTCATCAACTTTTTTCAATGCATCATTTACTTCTTCAAGTTTTTTAGTTCGCTCTTCAATAATGTGTGATTTGTATTCATCGCCAATCGTCTGTTTACATGTTGGACAGTCACTGTTGTCATGGTAAAATGAAATATCAGTATTAACTTTCTTAAGTGTCTTACTTAAATTGAGTTTGATGCCTGAGAATTTTGCTATTTTTCCAGTAACTTTATCTTTGTCTGAAATTTGTATACACAAATCTGACAAATTCTGTTGTGTCTCTGTACACTTAGTTTCACTTTCCAAAACTAAATGCTGAGTGTTAGCAATGTCTTGTTGTTTAGATGAAATCTGTGCCGCATTGCTTTTCTTTAATGAATCGATGAATTGAATCTGATATTGAATTTTCTCACTCTTCAAATCAACTGCGTATTTTGTTTGAGAGTGTTTTTCTTTCAATAACAAAAATTTATCTTTAAGAACACTATTCATGCGTGAGAAGATTTGAATGTCCAACAAGTCTTCAATGATAGAACGTCTATCGCTTGCAGACAACTGCATGAATGGAGTAAATGATGCTGAACCCAACAAAACGATTTGGGTAAACGATTTGTAGTTGAGTTTGAGAATGAATTTTTCTAGATGCTCTTGATAGTCTTTGACTGCGGCATCTTGATTGATTAGATGACCATTGCAGTAAATCTCAAACAAGTTCGGCTTGATGCTACGAATAATCTTGTATGACTTATTGCCTGTGTCGAATTCAATTTCAACAGTACAATCTTTTTGATTGATTGTATTGACAAGTTGACCTTTGTTGATATTACGAAATGGTTTACCAAACAGAACAAAGCACAATGCATCAAGCATCGTAGACTTGCCCGAACCATTAGAGCCAACAATCAACGTAGTGTTATTGCCATCTAAGTTCAGTTCAGTAAAGAAGTTGCCAGTGGAAAGAAAGTTCTTCCATCTTAAATTACGAAAAATTATCATTCTATGTTTTCTGTGGATAGCGCCTCAACATAAAGTTCACGCATCAATGTTTTCAATTTATTAGGATCACTGATACTCAAACTTTGTGCATCAATAAATTTAGATAGAATAGACATGGTGTCT
>Ga0208966_1000682_pt1 | contig 10790 bp, 10 predicted proteins | sample GreLakmeHU45MSRF_FD_187701 | JGI IMG/M metagenome (GOLD analysis project Ga0208966, IMG submission 187701) | Freshwater lentic microbial communities from great Laurentian Lakes, MI, USA - Great Lakes metaG HU45MSRF (SPAdes) | ecosystem: Environmental > Aquatic > Freshwater > Lake | place: Great...
AAAGGCCGATGTCGAGAAGAATACGATCTACTTTGTTTATATGAGCAAGTTTCAAAACTTTTTTAATGTTTCGGAAGTTGTCTTTAACAAAGTGTGCGTGTGGAGTGATTTTAGAAATTCTCTCACTCGCTCGCTTGATTGCCTTTTCATCCATGTCTATGCCGACAAGGGTGATGTCAGCACCTAGGCGTCGTGCAATCTCTTCACTGTGCCCTCCTCCGCCAAGTGTGCCGTCTACAACGACATCTCCTTTTTGGATAGCAAGACCGTCAACTGATTCTTGTAAAAGAACTGTTTTGTGAGAAGTGGTCATCTGTTTAGATCGCACCTATCTCTCCCAACTTTTGCGCGAGTCTGTCGGCCTCAGCTCGGATAGTCTTCTTGTATTCTATCCATGAAGTCTCATCCCACACTTCGACTCGATTGTGAACTCCCGCAAACACCATCTTTGCTGAAAGCTTGGCATAGTCTCGGAGATATTCTGGAATCAATATTCTTCCGATTGAATCGACCTCTACTTCTACAGCTCCTCCCAAGAAGAATCTGTTGAAGCTACGAGTGTCTGCCTGACCGAAAGAAAGATTTCCCAACTTTTCCGATATTTTTGACCACTCCTTCATCGAGTAAATAAAAAGACAACTGTCGAGCCCATGCGTCACGACGATTTTCTTTCCGATCTCTTTCCTAAACTTTATTGGCAAAGAGATCCTCTTTTTTTCGTCTTGCGAATGTGTGTATTCTCCAATTAACATTTTATTTACTTTTTTATCTAACTTTTTTCTAACTTTCTTTTTACCACTTCTTCCCACTTGTCTACTATTGTATACCACTCACCCACCCGCGCAATTCATTTCTTCCCACTTATCCCCCTTTTTACATATTTTTCACAACCGAACACATATTTAGAAACATAAAAAGTGAATGAACGTTCACTTGATGGGCATCTTAGCAGAACTTAGCCAAGATTTACTGGTCGGGTAAGATGTTCAGGTAAGATGGCCCTCTGGCACCTTCGGCCCATCAAAAAAGCGCCGGTCTCACGAGGAGACCGGCGCTGGCGCGACTATATTTGCTTACAACTCGACATTCCTTGGCCTGAGAGACCTCCTCAAAGTCCAAATATCTGCGCGAATCTCTTTCTCCGTCATACCATCCTTCAAACGGCGAAAGATGAAGGTTTGGATGTAGCGATCAGCCGATGGCGCTGCGCCTTCTTTGTACTTGCCAGGACCGTATTGGTTGAACCGATACTGGACCGCAAAAAAAGAGCGCTCGCCGAATGTTTTTTTGTCAGCATTGTCAGCCTCGACTGCCTTTGCGGTTGCGTGCTTGCACTCGGCAAGCCAAGCATCTTCCGCCTTCATATCGAAGGTGTCCAAATACGCATGGGCCGTATCCAGCATCTCCATAATCTTTTTGCGGTTTTTCGCTGTCTTGTCGGAAGTCGTTCCAACCGTTGCCTTGACGACTCCGTCAGCAACTATCCTGAAGACTGCCGGGGCCCGAAGCAATGCTATCACCGCACTCCGCATTGCGCTTTCATCGGCACCCATTACCCAAGGTACCTGATCAGGCCAACGCTCGTTAACCGACCTCCTGTCGATTATTGCCTCGAGGCCGTCAGGCACATACCCCTCTTCACTTAGGTTTCCGCAGTAGTAGGCCGCGGTTTTGTAGGGGGACTTCCAAATATCCTGGGGGAGATCCGGTGAAGGCATGATTTTGCCTTCAAGGGACTTAAGGATGATACCAACACGCGTCTCCACAGCATTGGAAAGGTTTGCCTTTCCGATAACTGCCCATGGTCTTACTGGGAGCTTCCCAATTGGAACATTCCCTGCATTGCAGACACAAGTGACAACCGCTGCGAGAGCGATTGCGATTGCGATAAAACTAAAACTAACACTAACACTAACACTATTTTTTTTCATGAACTACGATTCTTTCTTTTTTTTGGTTTTGGTTTGCTTGGATGCGTCAATTTAACGACATCTCTAAAAAGTTTATATCATAATTATATAACAAAGTCAATACTATTCTCGAGGCTTCATCAAGGGGAATATCTGTGTCTCACGAGCAGGCTTATTAGAAAGGAAAGCAAACACACGCTCGCTCAGACCAAAACCACATGTAGGTGGCATGCCGTGTTCAAGAGCTTCAACAAAGTCATGGTCGTACATCTGAGCCTCTTCATCCCCTGCTTCGCGCAATTTTGACTGCGCTTCAAAACGATTAGCTTGATCTATTGGATCATTGAGCTCGCTATATCCCTTTCCAAGTTCGCTTCCACCAATCAATGGCTGGAACTGTTGAACGATTGCTGGGTTTTTGGTGTCGGTTTTTGCGAGTGGGCTGAGTTCTGTCGGAATACCAACAAGAAAACCTGGACCACCAATTTGCTTACGGCAATATTTCCAAAGTGAATCAATAGCGCGAATTTTATTCCATCCCTTAGTGTCATATTTAATATCAAATTTCTTAAGAGCTCCTTCTATATCTTTCAAATCCGCAGTCGAAATATCTACACCTGTAATTTTTAGAATTGTCTCGGTGTAATCAAATATTTCCCATTTGTTACCAAGGTTCACATCAAAGTTTCCGATTTTAAATTCTAGTGTGCCGAATGTTTCCATTGCTACATGCTTGTACATTCTTTCTACCAACTCCATTCCCTTTTTATAATCAGCATATGCCCAATAGAATTCCATTTGAGTATAATCCTGAAGATGTTCTGGAGACATTCCCTCATTACGAAAGATACGTCCAATCTCAAAAACTTTTGGAAAACCTGCAACCATTAACTTCTTCTGCCAAAGTTCTCCTGCTGAAATACGAAGATATACGTCTATATCTAGTGCATTATGGTGTGTTGCAAAAGGACGAGCATCGGCACCTCCTGTTGTATTCTCAATGACAGGAGTTTCTACTTCAAGAAAACCTTCCTGTACCAAAAAATTACGAATAGACTGCCAAAATTTTGCTTTCTTAACAATCATCTCGCGAACGTCGTCATTAAAAAGAATATCGAGATATCGCTTGCGCATTTTTTCTTCTACATCTTGAAGACCAGCCCATTTTTCTGGGAGAGGACTCAGACTCTTTGAAAGCATGTTCCATGAAGATACTTCTATGGTTTGCTGACCACGCTTTGTGACAAAAAGATTACCTGACACTTCAACAAAATCACCAATGTCTACAGTCTGATCGAAAAGTAGGAAAGCCTCTTCGGCAATGTCTTTTTTTAGAAGTGACTGGAAGCGTCCTGTTCCATCGAATAGATCAAAAAAAATCAGACCTCCTTGGGAGCGAAATGACATGACACGACCAACGGCAGTTACAACGGTCTTTTCTGATTCAAGCATCGCAAAACCCGCAACTATCTGTGCGAGTGTATGTGAGGCATGGGAAACCGCAGGATATGGATCAATCCCTTTTTCTTTTAGAATTGCGAGTTTGTTCAGGCGCGCTTGGCGTATTTCATCTAGGTTAGACATATTTTAAGATTATACATGAAGCCTGCTAAGATGCCCATCAAGTCGGTTAAGCGATATCAATAACCTTGTATGAGAAAGTGCCTTTTGGTGCAGTGAACTCAAATGAATCGTCTTTCTTTTTTCCAAGCATAGATTGACCGAGAGGAGATTTGTAGGAGATTTTACCCTCCGCCATATTAGCTTCTTCTGAACCAACAATCTTGTAGACGACGTTTGTCTTTTCTCCATTTTTTCGAACAGTTACTGTGCTTCCGATATTTACATTGGTACTGTGGTGAAGTTCGACAATTTCGGCATTCTTTATGATGTATTCAATCTTCATAATACGGTCCTCTGCTTCAGCCTGATCTTCTCGAGCATCGTGATATTCGGCATTCTCTGAAAGATCACCTAGAGCCTTAGCAAACTCAAGATTGGCAGCGATTTCCTTGCGTTTTACCTTTTTTAGGTGGTCGAGCTCAAGTAAAAGCTCTTGGTGTTTTTCTTTGGTCAAGTATTCTTTTTCGTCGCTCATTTTTGATCAAATTTAGGTAATAATATAAGTAATGTACAGTTTTTTAAGGCTAAAGTCAATGTAGATATTGTGCTGTTGAAGTCGAGTTTAGCATCCACTCGAACACGCGACGCATAGATGCAGGCGCTCCCTCGGCGTATTTGGCCGGTCCCTTTTCGAGCACAAGAGCAAATGCATATCGCGGGCTTTCATACGGAAAATATCCAGTAACCCATGAGTTCACATAGTCTTTCACAGAACCAACTTCAGCAGTTCCTGTCTTTCCTGCAATCTCTACCCCTTCGAAATTTAGCGCTCCCATTGTTCCCTCTGTCACAGCCAATCTCATTCCCTCTTTTGCCACAGTATAATTTTTTGGATCAACTCCTGTGATGACATTTTTATTTAGCTCTACATAACCTTGTTCATCTTTTTTAATAATTTGAGGGTCTATCATCACACCATTAGTCACAAGTGAGGCAACTGCTCGTACAGCTTGGACTGGTGTAACAAGAAAACCAAATTGTCCGATAGAAGTATGGTAAGTATCTCCAAGTCGCCATGGATCACCTTTGAAAGTTTTTAATTTCCATTCTGGATTCGGAATAGTTCCATTATTTTTAATACTAAAAAATGAATCCTTGACTGGTTGACCAAAACCAAACATCTTTGCGTATTTATCTATACCAGAAATACCTATTCCTTTTTGATCAAGGTATCCACCTCCAACTGCATAGAAATAAACGTCGGAAGAAACAGCGATGGCTTCACGCATATCTGTCCAACCATGAGCCTCCCAGTCACGAAAGACAGACGGCATGTCTGGATTGTATGGGTTAGGAATTGTAATAGATCCAGTACTTTCGATTTCTTTATCAGGAGAAATAACTCCTTCGTTTAGCGCTGCTATCGCAAGAAATGGTTTGATGATGGAACCAGGGGCATATAAACCAGAAATAGCTCTATCGAGAAAAGGGTTTCTACTGTCCTTAAAGTATCCATTGATAGTCTCCGCGTCTTTTCCATCGGTCATCACATGAGAACTAAATTCTGGATACGTCACAAGCGCTAACACTTCCCCTGTATGAACATCCATGATAATTCCACCTCCACCAACAAAACCTGAAGTATCTACAGTTTTTTTAAGAGTATTGTAAAAACTTTCTTGAACATCAGCATCAATAGAAAGCACCACCTTTTTACCTTCTTCAGAAGGACGTATTGTGGATTCTGATTGGATTTTTCCACGAACATCTGTCTCTACAATTTTTAAACCATTCTTACCCGCCATTATTTTTTCAAAATAAAGCTCAATACCATCTGCGCCAGTCGTATCAATCTTATAATAAAAACCACTCTTGTCTTTGGCGGGGTATTTAACATAACCTATAAGATTTCCAAAACCTTCCACTTCGATATATTTTCGCCATGAAAAGTCTCCCACAGTTTCGTTTGGCATATTCCAAGCAATCAATGTACCTTTACGATCTGTAATAAGTCCTCTATCTGCAAACATCATGTCATTTCGAAGACTGTTATTCAAACTTTTTTTTGCATATGTTTCTCCATTTTTAATCTGCAAGACAAAAGTTCGAACTCCAAGAAAGCCTCCGAGTAACATAAAAAAAATACCAAGAATTAAAATATTATTTTTAGTAATTGCCTGCTCGATCCTGCCCTCCATTTGGTGACGATTAAATTCTGGCAAGTTTCTTGAATCCAGAAATATATCCTCAGGAGCAATTTCAAATGATTTTTTTTTACGAAATAATTTCCACATGACTTAGTGAATATAAATTAAAAGGAAGAGTTATGAGTACAGTCATGAATGTATTATCTTCATTGTCGATAATCTTAGAAACTTTTCCCATCTGGTAAGGGGTTCGACTATAGTAAGATACGACCAAATCTCCCTCTTTAATCTTTGAACCCAAAGGTAGAGTTGTCTCAAAATTCCCCCCTCCTCGGCCATTCAAAGTCACAGGGAGGGCTTCATCTCCAATATAAGCCTCACTAACATTTTCAGAAGTAGACAATAGCGTAACAAGGGATGAATCTGATGATACAGAAGTAACTGTGCCGATATATATTTGTCCGATCATTACACGATTTCCTACTACCACCCCCGACTCTTCACCGATATCTACAACAAAAACATCATAAGGGGTAAAGGGTGGTTTAGACATTACCCGAGCAAGAATGTTACCTGTTTCATTTTTGAAATGAAGCATTGATTTCAAATCAGCATTTTCTTTTACTAAAATTTCCTGATCTGCAAGTGACGCATCTTTTGCTAAAAGTTCTTGCTCTAGCTGATTATTTCTATTTTTTAGCGACGCATTTGAAGAAAATAAACTAAAGAAAGTAGTTATACTTTGCCCTGTAGTAATACGAGCCCCTGTCAGACTAACCATTGAAGCATAGAATGTTTTAGAAAAAAGGCTTGTAGTAAAAATTATAACTATAAGCACAACTATAACTCCACCTACAATATATGAGTGGGTTCTGACTCTGCTATTTTTTGAACGGAAGGTCGTCTTCATTATTTACAAGAATATCTTTGAACATATCAATGTTCTCAAGAATGATACCACAACCACGAACAACGGCTTCAAGCGGGGTTTCCCCTATGGTAACAGGTATACCAAGGTACTCCTGTAGTAGCTCTCGCAGGCCCCGAATCATTGCCCCACCACCGATAAGATGAACCCCTCGTTGCATGACATCAGCCAAAATTTCAGGAGGTGTTGTCTCAAGTACTTCACGCACGCCTTCAAGAAGAGTGTCAATGGACGAAGAAACAGCATTACGAATATCTGCATCACTAATAACCACCTCTCGAGGAAGACCGGTAGCAAGATCTCGTCCTCTCACAGTTAGTTCAGATGAATCTCCACCAAGAGCACCACCGATGGTAATCTTTATGTGTTCAGCGGTTTTTTCTCCGATAAGGATACGGAACTCACTTCGGAGGTATGAAATGATGTCATTGTTTAGTTTGTCACCTGCTACTTTAATATTTTTTGAGCGAACAATACCACCGAGAGAAATAACAGCTATATCGGTAGTACCTCCTCCAATATCTACAACCATACTGCCGACAGGTTCAGAAATTGGGAGATTAATACCAATTGCTCCTGCCATAGGCTCTTCAACAATATAGACATTGCGAGCTCCGGCGCTTTTTGCTGCATCTCGGACCGCACGACGCTCTACGTTTGTTGTTCCTGATGGTACACCAATAACCATTATCGGTCCGAGCCATTTTTTTGATCCTGCTTCAGCTTGTCGAATAAGATATCCAAGCATCTCTTCACTAACTTCAAAGTCAGAAATAACACCGTCCACAAGAGGACGAATAGCTTTGATGTGTGCAGGTGTTCGCCCCAACATATTTTTTGCTTCCTTTCCCACAGCCACCACCTGCCCAGTTTTTTGGTTTATTGCGACAACCGAAGGTTCGTTGATGATAATTCCCTTTCCTCGTAAATACAAAAGAGTGTTGGCAGTACCCAAATCAACACCAATATAATTTGAAAATGGTGAGTGTCTTTTAGCCATGGAGATATGAAGAGATGTCAGTAATGTTTATCTGTGTGGCTTCTCCGGTTTGTCGGTTTATAATCTCTACTTTTCCTTCTACTAAACTCTTTGAACCTACAACAATGCGTGTTGGAATACCAATAAGGTCAGCATCAGCAAATTTTGCACCTGCTCCAAGTTCTCGATCATCAAAAAGTATATTGATGGGCATCTTAGCCGATTTCGCCGAATCACAAAGCACTTCGTATATTTTTTCAGTAGCCGACATCACCATACCATCGCTATCCGGCAGTGCAATTAAATGAATATCAAAAGGCGCCACGCTTTTTGGCCATACCAAACCTTTTGCATCGGCAAAAACTTCGGCTATGGTGCCCATCAAGCGTCCTATACCGATGCCATAACAACCCATCACCACAGGAATTCGTGCGCCACTTTCATCTTTGTAGTTAAGACCAAGAACGTCTGAATACTTTGTACCCAAGTTAAAAATATTTCCTACTTCGACAGCCTTCACTTCTTTGAGATCGCTTTTATTCAAACCAAACTCGGCACATACTTCATCACTCATAATCTCCTTATTTATTCCCACTTTCTTGTCATGGTCTACATATATAATATCCTCACCAGCATCAGTGATAGTCTGAAATTCTAAAGAAAATTTACTGAATGATCCCCCTGAAGACTGAACAGGAAAAGTGACTTTTCCAAGACCAACTTTATCAAATATTCGAATGTACGCGTCTTTTGCTCTATCATAAAATTCCGCATGCGCTTCTGGTGTAGAAGAAAAAGAGTATAAATCCTTCATCAAAAATTCCCTTCCTCGCATGATACCGCTTTTTGCTCGTAGCTCGTTTCTAAACTTTGTTTGAAACTGAAATACAGAAACAGGTAAATCCTTGTATGAAGAAATATGATCACGGAGCATAGCAGTAAGAGGCTCTTCGTGACTAAAACCAAGACCAAGCTCGGTTCCATTTTTAAGAGTGGTCTTGAACCAGTTGTCTACGACTTCATCATTCCATCTACCAGACTTCTCCCAAAGGTTTTTGTCCTGGAGAGTGGTGAGAGAAACTTCACTGGCTCCCAAACCAAGCATTTCATCACGAATGATAGTTTTGATTTTTTCAAAGGTTCTAAGCCCAAGGGGGAGCATTGAATACACTCCCGACATCTCTTTGTGAATAAAGCCAGCCTGAATAAGTAGCTGTGCATTCAAAGACACTTCATCTTTAGGGGCATCTTTTCGGGTTTTGAAAGGGATAGTTGATTGCTTCATTTGTCCAGACACTATATCAAAACATAAAAGGATATCATACCGTTGACAAATCTTTATCAAGTGATCAAATATAGACGATATTTGTTACTCGGCGCGTGAAATTGTATTTATTTTACAAACATCTTTGCGATGTCGTGATATGTGACAACAAGCATAAGAAGAATAAGAAGAACAAAACCTAAAGCGTTGAAGGTATTCATGATGCGAGGTGAGATGTTCTTTCTGATGACAGATTCAATGGCTACAAAAAGGAGTCTGCCTCCATCGAGAGCGGGAAATGGCAGGATGTTAATGACGGCAAGATTAATCGAGATGATAGCGGTGAAGAAAAGCACATAAGCAAGCCCTGAAGCAGATGCATTGCCTACCATTCCGACAATACCGATAGGGCCTGATACTTGTTTGAAGTCTGCAGTTCCCTGTACTGACGCTAGGAAGAATTGCCCAAGACCTGAAGCCGTCATGACAGTTGCATGGTATGTGGTGATAAGACCGTTATATGGAGCAGTATACCAAGGCACTTTCACGAGCTCGCCTGAATCCATGGAAATACCAATAGCTGGTTTTTCGGCTAAGATGCCCATCAATGGAACAACTTTGATGTCTTTTGTTTCATTTCCACGAATGACTTCGAAAGTGATGAGGTCTAAATCTTTCTCTGCAATAAGTGCCTGAATAGAAGTCACGGTAAGGGTGCTACCTGAAATCTCCTGATCAGAATCATTTGCTTTTACGATAAGATCTCCAACCATAAAACCAGCGGAAGATGCGGGAGATTTTTCGATAACACTTGTCACAATAACTTTCCCTTCAGTCTGGGCATTGGTCTGACTTGAAAAAGAAGCCGTTGGAGAAATACCAAGTACTAAAGTAATAGATATTAGTATCCATGCAAAAATAATGTTAAAAGTCACACCAGCCAAAAGTACTCCAGCCTGTTTTGCTCGGTTCATATTGACCATACTACGGTGCGCATCCGGACCTTTCATTGATTCATCATCTGGATTTTCCCCGAATATACTTACGTACCCACCAAAAGGAATAATGTTTAACTTATAAACAGTCTCGCCATATTTCTTTTTATAAAGAGTTGGAGGAAAACCAAGAGCGAACTCATCTACGCGTATTTTGAAAAGTTTAGCAATGAGAAAGTGTCCGAGTTCGTGTACAAAGATGAGTGCTGCGAGGATGATGAGGAATAGAATGAATGACATATGGGTTGGTGATTATGGTTATGACTGAATTTCTTTCTCTTTTTTGGTAAGGATGTCGTCTAGTTTAGCGTTGGCTTCTTTGGTGAGTTTATCTACTTCTTCTTTACTTCGTTGCGAGTCGTCTTTTCCGTATTCACCGTCTTTTTCGCGAGCATGTATGTCTTTGATGACTTTTTCTCGCTCTTGTCGAATGCGTATACGGCCATCTTCGAGCTTTTCTTTTGCTATTTTCATAATAGCCACACGACGCTCGGAAGTAAGTTCAGGGAATACCACCCGCAAACCCTTGTCATCTACTGCTGGTGTGATGCCAAGACTTGAATTAACAAAAGCTTTTTCAATTGCTTGAATCTGAGACATATCCCAAGGGGAGATGCGAATAGTACGAGCGTCTTCAACAGAAAGATTAGCGACAGCAGACAGAGACATATGTGCGCCGTATGACTCAACTTGAATACCATCAAGCAGAGAAATAGTAGCTCTACCGGTACGAAGACCGGTAAATTCCCTTACCACCCACTCTTCGACTTCTTTTAAAGATTGTTTAAATGCGGAAAAATTATATGCCATATGGAGCAATAATAGCAGGAAATCAAAAGTATACAAAAGCCTAGGATATGATAGATTCTTGGGAGATTCAAAATACCAAAATAATGTAATAATGAAAGCACAAACCAAAAAACCCTATCGTTTCGGTCCAACACTCTTCCGAGAGCAAATCAACAATTATCCCCTCAAACAAAAACAAAAGTCTGTAAGACTAT
>Ga0208966_1000690_pt1 | contig 10750 bp, 13 predicted proteins | sample GreLakmeHU45MSRF_FD_187701 | JGI IMG/M metagenome (GOLD analysis project Ga0208966, IMG submission 187701) | Freshwater lentic microbial communities from great Laurentian Lakes, MI, USA - Great Lakes metaG HU45MSRF (SPAdes) | ecosystem: Environmental > Aquatic > Freshwater > Lake | place: Great...
TGAAAACCATGTTCATTTGCAGGAGAATGTGTTACTTTACTTGTGTCATGTTCTGCACCGTGGTGGTGGACATCTGGATGTTGTTTAAAATTTTCGTGGTCAACATGAGGAGTAGCAGTTTTCATGTCAGCACTATATTTGCTGTGAACTACTACACCAACTTTAGACTTGTTAATCTTTTTTGCTTCATCACCGTGTGCGGTATATGTGATTGTATTTGGTGTAAAAGAAACTTTGTTTTTTGCAGCTTCAAACAAATGTTCTTCTTTTAACATTTTATTATCAGCATGATGCATCAGGTCACCTTGGTAAACACCAGTCTTAGGTGTTACTTTTGGTAGATGTTTGAGAGCGTGCTTAAGTGATGTTACGAGACCAGGTGCATGACCGTGGTTACGTTCAATGTCTTTATCTGTATGGTTAATCTTCGGATTCTTATTGAAGGCTGACTTGGTGGCAACAAAGAATTTACCATTTGATGGGTGATGACCAAAAACAATAGATGGAGAACCATCATATTTCATGGACAAATTACTATTCTTGGCACCGGCCGTAATGTGAGCATGTGCCTTCATCAAGGCTTCGTGAGCATGTTCGAAACCAGCATGGCCATGCATCAATGGTCGGTCTTCCGCATGGTGTATGTGTTTAAGTTCGCCGCCTTCGGCTTCTTCTTTTAGAAATGATTTGAAATTTAACATATTTTTACTTTCCGTTATCTGTGTGTACCATGTGTTCTGATTTATCAGAATAATGGACATCTTTATGGTCTTCACTCGACAAATTAACTGTTCCTCTTGGGGAGTGATTTGCTGGTCTTCCACCAGCAGAAACCGTTACATTAGCTACAGGCATTTTTTTACCGGTCTTTTTATGTATACCATGTATTGTTACAGCTGTAGAAGTGCTGTGTGGATCTACATGTAAACTATGAAAATGGTCAAGATACTCATGTACGTGTTTATGTAAGTCATAAGTTTGATGTGATTTTTCTTCGCCAGCCTTTGTCTTATGTGTTGGTGCATAGGTTATTTGTCTGGAAACAATATGTTTTAAATGTGTTTTAGGTGAAACAGCATCAGTTATTGTTCTATGTAATTCATGTTCTGTTTTCTTATGAAGTGCCTGCCTCATAGTATGTTATTTGTCTGGAAACAATATGTTTTAAATGTGTTTTAGGTGAAACAGCATCAGTTATTGTTTTATGTAATTCATGTTCCGTTTTCTTATGAAGTGCCTGTCTCATAGTATGTGAAACATTTTTATTCAATTGTTCGGAAGAATGTTTAATTTGTGCTGCTTTGGCTTGCTTTTCTTTATTTCCAGAATCTCTTAATTCTTTATACTTTTCGTGTGAGTTACCTTTACCTGATGGTAAATTGGCCTTCACTGTTTTTTCGTGTTTTGCTACATGCTTTTGTAAATCGGCATGTGAAGATCCTGTGATTGCGGCCATACCCGCAACACCAGGATTAGAATAATTAACTTTTGAATGTCCAGTTTTTACAGAAATGGCTACCTTATTTTCATTTCTTTCTTTACCACTTTTAACAACAGCTTCATTTAATCTTTTATGTGTTTTACTTGTTGTTAGAATTAAATCTGCACTATTATTTGAATCGTGTGTACCCGTTTCACTCTCATGGTCACTTGGTTGAGATGCCCAAACAGTTCTAGTTACCGTACCATGACCATGTTTTTGTAAATGTGCTCGAATGTGTTTTGCGGCATCTTGTGATACTTTTTGGCGGGCTTTATATACTGCGTTTTTCTTATAATCTGCGCCGTGTTTAGAGATTGAGGCGACATGGTGAATTTCGCCTGGTGTTTTGCCTTCGGCACGATAACTAGTCATATGTGCGCCACCATTAAGGTGTTGACCTACTTCCAACTCCCTTACTTTACCTTTAGTATCAGCTTCTTCACCCGCAGCTTCTACAATCAAATCAGATTTGAGTAATTCAATCTCATTTGAATGGGTTAAAAAGCTTTTCATTTATTTTTCCTTAGAAATGCAACACACTTTGGTTGCCTGTAAGGTTATTTATAACGGATTATACCAGACACCAACCAAATTGTCAATTGTTCGATCCGATATATAGTTGTCAATAATGTTCGATTTGACCGTTGCCTGCCAACCAGCCCCAACAATGAATCTTGTCAAATTCAACCAAATACTCTTTCGGTATGTTTACCCAATGAGAATGTTCGGTATCAATTTGACCAATAATTTGTAAATTTTTCTGTATAACATTAATATAATTATCAACTAAAGATGTACAAAATGAGAATAATCTGGTGATAAACAGGTGTGAAGGGTAAAATTGATTGTTGTTCCAAGTTGAAATTGCTTTTTTAAAGACATATTTACCAAACAAATTATCATACTCTTTGATATCAAATGTATCTTCCAGTTCCGATCTTGCTGAAAATTTAAAGATTCTTTTTACATCTTTTAGTAAATTATTTTGTTTTAATGTATGTAATGTAAGAAACATCAAATAATTTTCAGCTTGGCTTTTCATACAATTTTCAGATAAAGCTTTTATTTCTGGATGTAAACTTGCATCAATATAAACATTACAGAAACTTGAAATAGCTTCTTTTTCCAAATCAGTTACATGTCGTAAAGAAACGTCTGAAAATACAATCATTGCTTCCGGTAGTATTTTTCTTACAGATTTTAATGTTGCAATTGTTTGTGCAAATCTATCATCATCATTATAGATACCCATATTAGGTTTAATTGATGATGTAATTATGAATAAATTTTTATTAGGTATCATAAAAAATCCGATAGGTTATCAGAATCACGTTTCAAATTAATAGACTCAGCCCTAGGATATGGATTGGCATTATTATAATCATTAATCAGAATACGTTTTGTATTTGGTAAATTCATTAATAGTGTATAATCAACAAATCCTAATTTATTTAATAATTGATTGGTGTCCTGTTTTGCATTTTCTTGCCTTGCGGTGGTGAATATAAATTTTGAACCATTTCTTTGAAGTTCTAATAAACGATTGACATTATTTTGTAAAGGTGTTGAAGGTTTAAAATATGCGTTATCACCGGTGCGTGATTGTGCTTTGATGATTGTGCCATCAATATCACAGAAAATCACAGGTTTATCATTATGTTCGAACCAGTCTTGTGCTGTTCCAACATCAACATAATTGGTCACCATCTTCTCCGTAAACATTTGCATATCACTAATACAACGACTAATAACATCAGACACAAAGATTTCTCTATCTGAGGTCAGAGATTCAAATTCTCTTTTAAACATCATTGCTGAGGAGAATTTGTATCCACCAACACAGAAGGTATCAGATACTACTTCCTTCTCCACAATATCTGTAATGATACCATTATTATTGGAAACAGTAAAACTCTTAGAAGCAATTCTCTTTAATATTTCATGTTGTGATATTTTGGATACACAGACATAATTACCATCAGAAAAATCATGGTCAAAATAACTATCACAATCTTTGATGAAGATTTCGGATGTATGTAAACCAGCCATCTTAATGATTTGATATACTGTATCTGCTGGACCTCTAGTTGGTTTGTCTAGTACATAAATGAAACAATCTTTATATTCATATTTGATTTGTTCAATGACACCATATTTTTCTTCATGTTCTCTTAATATACCAATGTGCATTCTGTCACCACGGTCAATAAAAGAACGCAAAGCATTAATCAACATCATATCATGCTTATAATCATATAAGAGATATTTTGGTTTCATATCTGGGAATCTGGTAGACAGACCAGCGGCTGGTACAACTATTTCCATAATCTCTTTATCTCTTTCATAATAAAATCATAATCCTTATCTCCAATATTTGTGTGTAGATATACTCTCAATAACATTAGAATTAAAAGTGAATCATCAAACGCATCAGGATACCATCTTCTTAATTTGTCTTGTATATGTTGTAATTTAGTGTCAAGCCTTATATCTGTATCACGTAGAAACCATTTACATTCAAGGTCTTGTCTCATTTTTGCAATATCAAATATATATGAATCATATTCTACTGTTACTGCATCTATCATATAGAAACCACCACTAGTTCGATATATGATATTCTCTAATGTTAAATCACCATGATATGTTGATTGTGGTAGTTTTTTTGGTAATCTATCAATCAATTCATCTCTTGTAAATGGTAGGTTCTTATCATCTAACATCCATTCTAGTTTTTTGATATATGTATCGGTGTAATCTTTATAAACAGAATCATCTGAGAGAGAATCTATTGTATCTGTAATAAAATTGATTAATGAACTTGTGTTGTTATGAATCAAATATGTTTTCATATCTAATCCATGTATATACTCCATGTGCAAGATATTTTTTTTGGCTTGATATATTTTAGGTACAGGATAACACTTTTCAAACAGGTCAGTTATTCTTTCAAAATTTCTATCAACGTTGTTTATCTTTTTAATGTATAAACCATTTTCACCTTCCATCAAATAGATTTGACTACCAGAATGTCCAGTTAACTCTTTTATGATTTTGTCCATTGTTCAATATCATCACGAATTAAGGAATGCCATGAACCATTATAATTGCCTGGGGGAAACGGATTATTCATGTTAACATAAGTCACCCACAAATTATGTTCGTGTAGGTTGGCTCTCATCATATCTTCACCGATGAACTGGTTTCCTGCTTCATAGTACTTGTCTATGTTGGCATATGTTGACATATAATCCATCATTATTTTTTTTGATCCAAAAGCAAATTGGTCGTTTCCGAAGTCTCTTTCAGGCACCATTCGACAGTTTGGTACGTACAATTTATTACTATCCAATTCATTGAAAGGTATAACCACATTCAATGCATAGTCGGTACGTGCCTTAATAACCCAATCATAATCACCTTCAATTAAATGACTACACACATACATTGAGTACAACATACGATAGGTAAATCGTGGTGGATGTTTCTCCGCATTCGGTGTGTTGGTGTATTTGTTATCAAAGTCACCAAGAGGTGGTACTTGTGTGTGTATCTTAACAGGTTTATATAACTCAGTTAATCTATCTTCACCTGGAAACTTCCACGTATGAATATACACATCCACATCATAGTGATCCAAAAGATTACGCTTGTAGTATTCATAACCTTTTTCAAATGATCTGGCTTGACCAGATAAACATAATGCAATTTTCATTTCATTTTTTCTTTATAAGAATTTAAAAGATTTGTATGATTATCGCCATACATTTTACGATAACATTCATGTTCAAATGGAAATTGAAGTATTTTGAATTTGCCTTTGTTTATATAATTATGTAAAGAAAAAAATCTCTCTATAACAAAAGAAAACTGAAGCACTGCAACTCCATTATATGGTTGTCTCAGTTCAAACATATAATGATTCATTTCGGAATCAGATTTAATTATTTGTATACAATGTTCTATGAAGTTCAATAAACTTGTCCAATAATTAGAATTAGCAATGTAAAATGAACATGTGCCAAAATCTTCAACACCATATACTAATTCATCTACTGTTTTGTTTATTCCTAATCTAGGTAATAAACGATTACAAAAGTTACTCATACCTGGCCGCCAAAGGTCGCCTTGAGTCCAAAGATTATTGTGATTTACAGTAACATCCAAAAATGGATCAAAATGATATACATCATATCCAGTATTATCTATAATCCAATCATAAAATTCTATTTCAGGTAAATGTGTTTTTTCAAACCAACGCCAAGATAACAAACCCCAATGTGAGTCTGTATCTTTGTTTGTTTCATACAATTTTTTTAAGAGTGGATATTCTCTTAAATCTGGTTCTTTATTTTCTGTATTATCAAAAGGTATAAAAACCGGACTGATTTGACTCAGCTGAGATTTATCATAGTATGATTGATAAATTTTAACATTCATTACTTATAAACAATAAAATTAATATTGTCAAAACGATTATTGATGTGTCTTGTATCAACCACTTCATATTTTAAATCACCAATAAGATTAATCATATTTCTTGTGTAATCAATATCACCAATATCTTCAATCACTAACATTCCACCAGGTTTCAATTTTGGTAAATAAATTTTAATGAATTGAATAAAGCTTTCATGTGAATGTGGTCCATCATCTAACATCACATCAAAATCTGGTAAAGTTTTTGCAAATTCAATATCATAAGCATTAGTTGTATATTTTTTAATTTTAGGACAATTATCTAATACATTTTCTGTTTTATCTTGGATATCTGCTGTATAAATTGTGGCATTTGAAAAATAATCATTCCACATTAAAACGGAACCACCATGACTAGTACCAATCTCAAGAAAATCAATTTTTTTATCTTGATATGGAGCCATAATTCTATCATACACTAAACTACAATATTGATGTAGAGATTCTTTATCGGTACCATGGCCGCCGCCACCTTTACCAGTATAGTGATTATTTTTTTCAATTAATTCTATTAATGTCATATCAATTTGTCCTAAATGTAAAATATTCTTCAATATCTTGTTGGTTGTATTTTTCTTTTATAAATTTTTTCCATTCTGGTACACGGTCATATTGATGTACAATACAGAATGGTTCTCCTTTGGATGTTTGTACAACACCATCTTTGAATATAGGTTCTGGTTCTAATAAATTTGGCCTGAATTGGTCTATTTTGGTTGGATCAGCAACCGTTCCTGCTTGACAAGCCCAACCAGAAGATTGTGATGTTTTTAATACAGTATTTTTATAAGGTTGAGTACCAATCAATACATTAAATACAGCTTGGTCAACAATTGGAATAGCACGATTGGTTGCATTAGAGAAAATATTGAACATCAAATCTCTAATGTGTTCGGATGAACCACCCAATACACCAACATTAAATATTTCATTTTCTCTGAAAATGCTATGTATATATTGTCCGTAAGTTTGTAACAGGTTATCATCACCCCAAGGTTCGTGTTTATAAAATAAAGATTCAGAACCAACAACAAGTTGATGCATACCTTTTACTCCAATGTTGTTATAGTCCATCCATTTAAATGGATCTTTTTGGAAGTATACATCTTTTACATCGGTTGTAACAACATAATTATATTGATACCAATTGATGCGTAGATATTCATAAATTGAAAGAAATCGCAAAACATGAACTGGAACATTTGATTGAGGCATGTCGATAAGTTCAAACCCCTTGTTGGCCAAAATTGCTCTGGTTTCTAAAGAGGCATTGCCAATACACATAATCTTGTGTGTATCAGGCATCACCTCACATATAGATTCAACCCAAGGTTTGAGTTGATTATAATCATAGTTAGTAAATCCACCAATAATTAAGTTTTTCTTCATTTTAATATCCCGATCTCACTTTAATAAAATCTATAACATCTTTATCACCTTGTTGTTCCTTTCTCGGAACAAATAATGCTTTCTGTCTCCTATTACTTATATCATTTGTTGGAATCAAATAATAAAAAGCCAGACTTTTTCTGTATTGTCCTTCCGGTGAAAATATACCTTCAGTAACACCATGCCAAGAATTTTGTGTTGTATCAAATAGTAGAGCTCTATTGAAAAGTGGTGTTACAGATTTAATCAAGTCTTTTGCTTGGTCAGTTTCTTCATCATGTGACCATAAACCTAAATTTCCACCCCAAGATTCTTGCCATTCTGGATTAAGATAAACAATTAGATTAAGTTTACGTTTCATATCCAATTTAGGATGTATATCATAATCAAGATGTGTATTCAAATAATCACCAGCCTGATGCATGTGGATACCACCACCGTGCAATCCAAAGTCAGCCATCAACTCAGGTTGTTGTGTTAGTTGTCTTAGATGATTTGTGAATTCCTGGTTAACTAGGCAAGTTGCGGCCTTATAAATGTTTTTTGGAAATTTAGTCCAATTTTGTATTGTTCTTTTCTTCTCAATTGGATTATCATATTTTGCATCATTGTTTTCTTCATATCCTGGCATATCACCAAATATGGTACGTGCAAAAGACTCAACAAAAAAGTTATCGATTACAACATGATTAAAAGGTTTAGATTGTAAAAACGTTTCACTCAAACCAAACCAATCGTGGTCATTAATTATTTTCTCCACGGGAACGCTCCATTATATTTTTCATTCATAACTCCGTTACCATAGTAAAAGAATTCCGGTTTAACTGAACCTTCGTTACCAGCAACACGATAGTTTACAGTATATTTACCTGTGCAACCATAATTAGGTAGTTGTTGAGATAATACATTTAACCAAACCCTATCTTGTCCCCAACCACCATGCCATACAGATGCCAATTTTACTGCATATTCAGTTTTAAGGCAATAACAATTTGTATCAATATGGTTATAATCACCAGAAAATACTTTAAATTTACCTAAAGATTCACAATCATCTTTGTAAAGAAAGTTGCCATCTTTGTTTGTTATGTTTCGTAAAGAATGTGACCAATCTTTCTTATTGATTTCAATTTCTTCAATACAGTTCTTTACATGGTCTTTTTCGAGCCAGCAATCTTGGTCCAAATAGAGTACATATTTGGTATCGATTAGGTGTGTAAAAGCGGCATAGACACGGTGGCCATAAAATCCATTGGCGCCTACATTCAAAGGCAAATAACAACGTTCTAAATTTTTACGGTTAAGAAAATCGTCCGTAATAACTCTTGTTTTTGAATGGCTTTCTACGCCATCAGCAACAACATAACATTTTGTTTCATAAGACTGTTCAAGTACACTTTGAACAGCCTTTCTCAACTCCGGTGAACCCGTAGTTGGTATAATCACAGTAGCACTCATATCATCCTCTAGTTAATTTCAATATTTGTTCTATTTGTTTTTCTATTGCTGGTTTACGATTAGGCCAATAAATGTATTCTTTATCACCTGTACTATGTAGTTTCTGTAGGAATGGAATAATCAATTTTTCTAGTTCCAATAGTTGGCTTCTATATTGATCGGCAGTTAATGATGATGCTTCATATTCGGCACTTGCTACAGCTTTATTTATAGCTTCATTATATTCTTTTTCGGAAACGGCAGAAAAACCAAAATCATTATCTGAATTATGGTATTCTTTTAAAATTTTATCAAAATCGGATAAAGGCATTAGGCTTCTAGTCCTATAACATCGTTAGGTTGATTGGCTGAATTTTTAGTTCTCAATTTAATCCAGTCATTATATTCTTTTTTGTAATTAACTTTTGAATAAAAATTATAAGTTAATTGTTTTCCTTCTCTTTTTGCTACTGCGTATGCAATACTTTTTTTCTTTAAAACTTCATCGAAAAATAATTGATAAAAATTATAAGAAGTTTGAGAAGTAGTTTCAGTAGTTACTTCTAATATTTTTTCACATAAATGTGCTAGATTCCAAACAGTATCTTCAGAATATTTTTTCACATAAATGTGCTAGATTCCAAACAGTATCTTCAGGAATTTTACCACCTTTCATAATTATATTGGCAGTTATCATTGAATATGTATTAACTATATCTGCTCGAGTTAATCCAGAAACTCCAACAAATTCAGTAAGAGGTGTTTTATATTTTGCGGTTGTTAATTTGCTAGCAACAACATTTAAAACTTTTTTTAATATACTAACATTAATATTTTTAAAGTTTTTTTGTATAGTTGAAGATACTTTATTCATATCTTCTTTAAGCAAATTATTTACTGATAACAAAGGAACAGCTGCCATATTTTTACCTGAATATCCGTAACCCATCATAGCTGATTCAGCAATAATTTTTGGACCTTTCTCTTTAGCTTTTGATGAAGTATTTAAACTTTTATACCAATCATCAACTTCTTTTATTGTATCAAAAACACTATCAAACTTAACGGTATTAACCAAAGTACCAGCAACTTTAGATTTAACACTTATTTTTAATGAATCATCTTCACTTTTTTTATCCATTGAAGATATACTAATATAGTAATCAACTAAAGGATAATTAGCTGATTCTGGAAGATATATTTTAATTTTACTTTTACTTAAATCCATTTTTGGAGGTATACCTAAAATAAATCTAATCTTTGTATTATTTGTCCTTAATAACACACCTAACTTAACAGATGTTAATATTTCAAAAAATTCAGGAGGAATCAAATCTTTATCAACATTAAATGGTATACTAGTGCCTGAACTTTTAAGTGTTAAATTTAATAAATCTATAATATTTTTTTCAAGATTTGTTTCTAAATCTAATTTTTTAATATATGTTTGTACATTTTTTACAATATCTTCCGGAGACAACCAATCGTTCACAATTTGTGGTACAATGTGTTTTGGTTTGAAAATTGATTTTTTAATTGAAGATGCAGTATTTGCTGGATCAATTACTTTTTTTACTTCAATACTTATACCAGATATTTTTACTGCACCGGATTTACCTTGTGGTGGCTGAGTATATTTTGAACCTAAACTTTTAAATCCTTTATCAATTTCCTTCAACATATTTATTCTAAAAGGCCTATCTTCTTTGCCTTTAGGTATTTCTACATAAATTATTATTTTTTTACCTGTGGTATCTGAATGAATATTTTCTTTACCATATAACTCAATCAAAGTTTTTTTTATGGCCAAAGTTTGTTGAGGTGTTAATGACATGTTATCTAATAATTTGTATATCTTTTCCTGAAGTCCAAACTTCTAGTTCGGTACGTAATCTACCCTCAGATTTAAGGGTATCGTATCTATTTATAGCCTTGTTTTTCCACCAAGCAACAATATTATTC
>Ga0208966_1000692_pt1 | contig 10748 bp, 9 predicted proteins | sample GreLakmeHU45MSRF_FD_187701 | JGI IMG/M metagenome (GOLD analysis project Ga0208966, IMG submission 187701) | Freshwater lentic microbial communities from great Laurentian Lakes, MI, USA - Great Lakes metaG HU45MSRF (SPAdes) | ecosystem: Environmental > Aquatic > Freshwater > Lake | place: Great...
TAAAACGCCTTCGAGTTTATTTCCTGATCCCTTTCTTTTTTAACTAAGAGGCTTCTTTTGATTTCCTCTGCTCAACAACTTGAATTGATCAAAAACGGCACCGACCAAATTACTCCCGCCGATGAGTTCCTGCGCAAACTTGATCGCTCCATCTCACTTAACAAACCCCTTCGTGTTAAGTATGGTATTGATCCCACAGGCATTGATGTTCACCTCGGCCATACTGTTCCGCTTCGAAAATTAAAACTCTTCCAAGATCTCGGACACCAAGCTGTTCTTATCATTGGAAATTACACCGCATTGGTTGGCGACCCCAGCGGCAGGGATCAGGCTAGGCAACGGCTTACCGAAGAGCAGGTCGCTAAAAATGCCCTCGATTATCTCGTTCAAGTAGGGAAGGTTATTGATCTTTCTAAAACTGAAGTTCGTTACAATGGCGAATGGTTTTCGAAATATCGGTTCTTAGATGTTCTTTCCCTTGCGGGCACCACCACGATTCAACGAATGCTTGAGCGGGATGACTTCACCAAGCGCTATAAAGCAGGCACCCCCATTTATCTTCATGAATGCCTTTATCCCCTCATGCAAGGGCATGATAGCGTTGAGGTTCGCGCCGATGTTGAGCTTGGGGGCAGCGAACAACTTTTCAGCTTGATGGCTGCACGCGATCTCCAAAAAAATGCGGGCCAAGAACCTCAGGTTTGTATTACTCTTCCCATCCTTCGCGGTTTGGATGGCATCAAACGCATGGGCAAAAGCCTTGGTAATTATGTTGGCGTGGGTGATTCTTCCTACGATCAATTTGCCAAGATCATGAGCATCCCTGATGAACTTATGAAGGAATGGTTTGCACTGCTTACCAACCTTTCTTCTCTTCAAATTAACGATCTTCTTGATGCTTCCAAAACCCACCCCCTTGAAGCCAAGAAAACTCTGGGCAAGAATATTGTTGGTTTTTATCATGGTGATAGTGTTGCCAACGAAGCTGCAGAGGAATGGGTTAAACGCTTTTCGCAACGGCAGGACCCTACCGATATCCCAGTGATTGTTTTGAACGCTACTCAGCTTGCAGGGTGCACCGTAACCAAGTTGCTGGTATTCCTTGATTTTGCCAAAAGCAATAATGATGCACGAAGATTAATCCAAGGCGGTGGCGTTACGATTGGCCCTGATAAAACTAAAATCATTGATCCAAATCAGGTCATCACTATTGAGGGTGAACTAATCGTTCGAGTTGGCGCACGCAGGGTTGTTCGGGCAAAGGCTGAATGATTTAAAAGGGGCTTACTTTGGCTAATCCCGTTAAGCCTACTTGGCCTATCAGCAATAATTTGACCCCCCTTGAGCAGGGCACCGTTCATATTTGGTCTTTTCATACCTCTAGGCCTTCTAAAGAAGTCGAATTATTATCAAAGTTATTGCATAAAGACGAAATAAATCGTGCCATGCGTATGCGTTCGCTCGAAGTTCGCGAGCAGGCGATTGTTGGCAGGGCGGTGCTTCGCATTTTTCTTGCAGGGTATTTGGGTTGCGAGCCCGAAGATATCATTTTTGCAAGTACAGGCATGGGCAAGCCCATTCTTGCAAGCCATCAGGGCCTTTATTTTAATCTTTCTCATTCGCATGGCTTAGGATTGATCGCCCTTTCGAATTCTGTGGAAATTGGCGTGGATGTCGAAAAAGTCAGGTTGATCGAGAATAGCTTATTTCTTGCGGAACGATTCTTTTCGCCTTGGGAATCCCATACCCTTTCCCAACAACCAAGCCCCGAGATGCAATCTATCTTCTTTCAGGCTTGGACCCGAAAAGAAGCCTTTTTAAAGGCTAATGGTCATGGCCTAGGTTTTGGGCTAGATCGCGTTGAAGTCTCTTTGGGGCGCAATGAAACCCCTAGAATTAGATTCATCGATGGCTGCCCCAACGAGGCTGGCCGTTGGACCGTTTTACATCTCGAACCGGGCATGGGATTCATGGGGGCTGCCGCTTTTTTGTCTACTCAGAATGTCCAATCCCTTACTTGGCATTGGGATGGTAAAGAGAATCCGAAAATGATGTAAAGGAACACCTTGGGCAACTGCCATTTATTGAATATAATGATTTTTTACATGCCCTTGTAGCTCAGTTGGATAGAGCAACGGATTTCTAATCCGTCGGTCACTGGTTCGAATCCAGTCAGGGGCATTTCTTTTTTCTTGAATATTCCAAAATTCATTCCCATCTTAATGGTCTCTTAATCTTGATTGCTTAAAGTAATTTTCAGAATCAATCACCCCTTTTTTTTCGGAGGCTTATCGTGCAGAAATACCTTGCTGGAATCGCAACCCTTGGCTTGCTTTGTTTTTTGGGATTAAGTGTTTGGTCTCAACCACAAGATGGCAAAGGTGGCCCCGGAAAAGACGGCGGTAAAGATGAGAAAAAAGGGCCAGGTGGCGATAAAAAAGGACCGCCCATGGGATTCGAGATTGGCAAGGTTTTGCCTCCTCACATCGCAGATACGCTCGAACTTTCAGAAGAGCAGTTAAAACAAATTGCTGACCTTGAAAAAGATGTCAAAGCTAAGCTCACCAAGATCCTCACGGCGGGCCAAGTCAAAAAAGCGGAAGCATCTAAAGGCCTTGGCAAAATGGATGGCAAAGACGGTAAAGACGGTAAAGACGGCAAGGGCAAAGACGGTAAAGACGGTAACGGCAAGGGCAAAGACGGTAAAGACGGCAAGGGTAAAGATGGTAGTGATAAAGGTAAAGATGGTGCCGCACCCGATAAAAAGAGCCCGCCCAGGCCTGACATGGATTCCAAACTGCAAAAGCCTTCCAAGATCCAATGGTTTGCTTCTCTGGATGGAGGCTTGAAAGAAGCCCAACGAACCGGCCTTCCTATTTTGCTTCTTTCTGCTGCGCCTCATTGTGCTGGTGTTTCTGGTACTTGGTGACCCGGAAAATCCGAGATGGACAAGAGTTTCTTGTCTGATCCCGATGTTATTGCTGCCTCCAGAAAATTTGTCTGCATCCGACTTCTTAGCTATGAAAACAAGGAAGAAGCTGCGTTTTTAAAAACCTTCAATGTGGGCAGATCTGGCGATGCGGAAAATACCGTTTTCTGTATTCTCTCGCCTAATGCCAAGCAGCGACTTTCTCGTGCTTCCCGAGGCACCGGCCAAGTTTATGGTAATCCTAAAAACATGGCAGAGGGGATGACTAAGATTGCGTTGCAATACCCTGGTGTGGCTTCAGAGGTGGAAAAGATTTCTGCTGTTCCCTATGTTGCTGATTTGCGTTTGGCTTTAAATGTTGCTGGTTGTGATAAGCAACCTTTGGTTGTTATTAATCCCGCAATAAACGGTGATGCCTTGGATCTCGAAAAAAAGATATCAGCTATTGCTTGGTCGAATGAGTTTCTAGGCAAGTTCATTTATGTAAAAGTCAGGGATCAAAAAGAATTAGAGTTGGTGATGGGTGCTGAAAAGGAATCGCAGATTTTGGTGGTTCAGCCTGATAGCTTCGGGTTGAAAGGCGAGGTGCTGTTTCAAACAGGTGAGGTTTCAACATTGCAGTTAAAGGAAACATTGAGCCAAGGGGTAAGCAAAGGTAAATGGCCTGAGTTAAGCTTTTGGAATCATGTGCAGCAAGGGCACCAAAAAGGGGTTTTTTGGGAAACCAAATTGCCAGTTACTGATAAGCAAGAGTTAAGTGCCCGCGAACGCGCCCGCGCAAAAAATAGCAGCAAGTAAATTTGTTGGTAGAATCTTAGTATGAGAATTCTCGTTGTTGAAGATGAACCGGATCTTTTGCGCACCCTAGCCAAGGCGTTGCGTGAAAAAGGTTATGCAGTGGATGAAGCAACGGATGGCAGCGAGGGCCTTTCTTGCGCCGCAATCAGTAGATATGATGCCATTGTTTTAGATATGATGATGCCCGTGATGGATGGAACTCAATTTCTCGCTAAGTTTAGAAAATTGTATAAAGCGCCGGTCTTAATTCTGAGTGCCCGTGATACAGTTGCAAACAGAATTGATGGGCTGAACCTTGGTGCGGATGATTACCTGACCAAACCCTTTTCGATGGCAGAACTTTTTGCGCGTTTACAGGCATTGATCAGGCGCTCTTTGGGTACACGTGATAACATCATCACCATCCGGGGCGTTACCATAAATTTTGGTTCAAAGCTTGTCAGTGTAGGTAGACGCAAAGTTGAACTTACTGCCAAGGAATTTTCGATCATCGAACTCTTGGTCCTGAAAAAGAACAGGGTGATGAGCCGTTCTGATATCTATGAACATGTTTATGATGCCAACGAAGATTCCATGAGCAACCTGGTTGATGTTCATATTTCAAATATCAGGAAAAAACTCGAAGTAGATATCATCGAGACTAGGCGTGGTCTGGGATACATCATCAGTGTTTAAATCCCTACGCTGGAAACTACAGTTCTTTTACTCCGCATTGCTGGCCACTGTGATCCTTAGCAGTGGATCCATTTTTTATTATCAGGTATGGCGTTCAACCTTTACGGAGGTCGATCGCCGACTTGAAACTGCAGCATTGTATCTCGATGTGACGCTTCGTTCTTTTCCCCCGCCCATTCAGCAGGGGATTGAAGCAACGCTCATGCCACCTCCACCTTTAAGGCCCGATGGAACCGCGCCTCCGCCTCCAAGGCCTCGCCGTTCCAAAGAACAGTTCCTTGAGGAACTTCGCTTACCTCAAGAGTTGAACATCCCTGGTATAAATAATCCCAGAGATCAACCCTATTTTATGGTGATGACCGCCAATGATATGTTGCTCAAGAAGGAATACTTACCGCAGGGCTATTCCGAGGAAGATAGTTTGGCCAAAAAGTTTTATCCTAAACCTACTTTGATAATGCTGAAAAATAACCTCAGGGAAGTTCGGATGATCGGCCCAGGTGGAACAAAAATAATTGCAGGAAAATCCCTCGAATACGAAATTGTGCGCATGCGTTACATTGCCATTCAATTTACCTTGGTCGGAATTGTATTCCTCGTTTTTGGTGTTGGTGTTTCTTTTGCAATTGCTTCTAGAATGGTTCGCCCTATTACTCAAATGTCTGCCACCGCGGAACTCTTGTCCGAGAAAGATCTGGGCAAACGGTTGAATATCAATCAGATTGATTCAGAGTTGGCAGGGTTGGCGGAAGTCTTGAACCGCTTGTTTTCTCGATTAGATGCTTCTTTTTCTAGACAAAGGCAGTTCACCGCAGATGCCTCTCATGAACTTCGTACCCCACTCACTGTAATCCGGTCCGCTTCTGAACTTGCACTTTCTCAGCCACGATCTCCCGAAGAATATCAAGAAACCATCGAGGTTTCCCTCAAGGCTGCTGAACGGATGACTAATTTGGTAAATGGGTTACTTGCACTTGCCCGGCTTGACTCTTCAAACGCAGACTTCCATTTACAGCAAATCAATTTAAGTGATCTTGTAGGTGAATCTGTAAGCCTCTTAGGGGCAATTGCTTCAGAAAAACAGATCAGCTTGGTTTCTGATTTGCACTCTGTTCAAATATTTGGCAACCCTGAAAGCCTTTCCCGAATGATCGACAATTTAATTACCAATGCTATCCTTTACAATAAGCCCGGTGGCAAAGTTTTTATTACACTTAGCAGAAGTGATAATAAAGCGGTGTTGGAAATCAAGGACACCGGGGTGGGGATTTCTGAAGAGCATCTCCCTTTTATTTTTGAAAGGTTTTATCGTGTAGATAAAGCAAGATCTCGCCTATCGGGCGGCAGTGGTCTGGGACTTGCCATATGCAAAGGCGTGATAGAAAAACACAATGGCACCATAACGGTTCAAAGCATTTTAGGTGAGGGCACTACTTTCCAAATTCAATTACCTATTTGGAAAGATTCTAATTAGTACTGACTAGCATCCACAACATTACCATCCATGCGATTAGCAAGATTTGCGTAAACAGTGCCTTGAATGGAATTAATGATTGCTTTTACCGATCCATCACAAAAAACGAACATCACAATGCCTGAATGGCTGCTTCCAAAGCACCCAGACCGCGTGTCTGTAGGGCCCTTTGAGGGTAGATTGGTTGCAGATGCGCCTACAAAGCTCGATCCTTTGTCGCCATTATAGGCAGCCCCATCCTTAGAATTTAAATCGCCAAACTTTGTAATGGGCACCTGCTTTTCACCGAAAAGAAAAGTATTGCTAAGCCCGTCTGGTATTTCTGCGATTCGAAATCCTGTTCGATAAACGGTTTCACCTAGGCCCCATGGATTTGATAGCGGAAACACCCCATTGGTCGGGGTATTGGGAGTTCCATCGCCATTAGTCGTGTAAGCGTAATCTCCCCCTGTGGTTCCAGCGTTTGCAGCATAATCTGCCAACGCTCCTGGGTACGGGGTGCTTGTTGCTGGTTGGCCATCCGGAATGTCACCATTAATGGCATCTTGCGCCATGGGTGCTCTTCGTGCAGGGCAGAATAACGCCTTAATGGTTTGGGTACGAACCTTTTGGGTTTGGTTGTAATAATTTTTCGAGAAGTCCCAGGAATTACGGAATGCGCCTTGTTCCAAGTAGTCTAAAAGCTGGCAAATCCATGTGTAATCTGCATCTCTTCTACTATTGGTAAAGCAGGAAAAGGTGGAATTGTAATTGTGCATTGCAAGGCCCAACTGCTTTAAATTATTACTGCAACTCATTCTGCTTGCAGCTTCCCTCACTTTTTGAACTGCGGGAAGTAATAGCCCAATCAAGATTGCGATGATTGCTATCACCACTAATAATTCAATCAGGGTAAAACCTCTTACAATCACGGTTTTCTTTGGGTTTTGTAGAGACATTGGTTCGCACCTTAAAAATTAACGAATGGGGTAAACAAGAAATAACGATGCTTTATAGTATAGCAGCATTCCAATTAAAAGGAACACTATTTTGAACTTGCGTAAAAGTAGTAATGCAAGGTAAAAAGCAGTGTAATTTAATTGGTTTAGGGTGTTGTTCGAATGCGAATCTTAGTTAATTATCTGCCTGCCTTGAAACAGCGCAGCGGTGTAGGCCATTACACTGCTGAACTTTGCGCTGCTTTACAATCATTGCACCATCCCCTGGAATTAGATTTGTTTCCCCACCCTTCTTGGGAACCGCTAATCAAGGGGGCGATGGCTAAACTGAAGCCTTGTAAACCCAGTGTGACTGTTAATTCGCAACAGCAAAATAATTCTGCTGCTTCGATGATCAAAAATCAGGTTAAAAGCTTTGCGAGAAATGGCTTGGATTATTTGTTTGCAGATCGGGTGCGTAGGATTGGTTGTGATTTATACCACGAGCCAAATTTCTTGCCCTTTGATGTCGATGCTCCAACTATTTCTACCATTCATGATCTTTCTGTTATTCGTTATCCGCAATGGCACCCTAAGGATCGGGTTCACGAATTTGAAAAACGATTTGAAAAAGCACTTTCTAATTGCACCCATTTTCTCACCGATTTAGAGTTTGTGAAACAAGAACTGGTTTCAGAGTTCAATGTCCCCAGCGAAAAAATAACTGCAACTCCTTTGGGAATCCGTTCGGGGCTTTCCCCTTTGCCCATTCCCGAAGCTAGGGCAATTCTTAAAGAATTAAACCTTCCCCAAAAGTATTTCCTACATCTTGGCACTATCGAACCTAGAAAGAATCTTCTTTTCCTTATGCAGCTTTATTGTGATCTTCCTTTGCGGGTTCGCGAACAATACCCCTTGTTGCTAGTCGGGGGATGGGGCTGGAATGCCGAAAAAGAAGCAGCTTTCTACGAGGAAACCGCAAAGCATCATAATGTGATTCTTTCAGGATATATTCCGGATGATAAGATTTCTGCTGTTTACAATTGCGCACGGGCTCTTCTTGCCCCTTCTCATTACGAGGGTTTTGGGCTTCCCCCTGTTGAAATGATGGCTTGTGGTGGCGCTGTTCTTGCATCTAAAATCGGGGCCCATCAAGAAGTTTGCGGCACAACCACTTCCTATTTTCACCCCGAAGATAAAGATGCTTGGCGTGATGCCCTTTTGCAAATTGCATGGGATGATGAATGGCATAGGGCCCTACGAAAGGGTGCAGTTGAAAAGGCTGCCCGTTTTTCTTGGCATCAATGTGCGTTGAATACCTATTCCGCATACGAAAAAGTCTTGGGTATCAACGCAACCCCTGCTTTGATTCCTTCTGCTTTCAAAAAAGCCTGCTGATTTTACTTCGGTTGGATTTGATAAACAGTCATTACATAAGCACGCATATCACTGCGATAGGTTGTTGGCCCAGATACTTCCACCCGTTGATTTATAAACAGATCCAAGTTCTGCCCCGGTGCAGGCGCTAAGTATATCAACGGTCTGCCTTGTTGTGATTCAATGTAATACGATGGTTCATTACTTTGAGGCCTGCCTGCTTTACGAAGAAATCCAGGGCCCATTCCGGAACCTGAACCCGAGTTGATTGATTTCACTGGCGTTGGGCTTGGTCCGTTTGATTGAGGTACCATGTTTGCTACGGGAGCAGATCCGATAGGCGCTGTGGGTGCATTGTTTTGCAAATTCGATACTGCTTGAACCAAGGCTTTGTTGGTTAGCTTGGGTTGCCCGGGTGCGCATGCTTGTACCGTATTTGTTTTTCCTTTTGATGCGCAATCGCGTAACCAGACTGCTCTGCCATAAGCTTGGCTCGCAAACATCGGCTGGCTACAAGCGAAATCCTGCCCGATTTGCGAATACAACCTTATCGCTTCAGTCGATTGGCCTGCTGTTTCAGCACTTATCGCCTGGCTCCAGCGTTGATTCGCATCACAATTCGGCACAGCGGAATTTGCATTTACAATCGCACTTGAACTTACTGGATTCGGGGGCGTTGCGGGTACCGCTGCGGGGGTAGGATTAGCTTGCACTGCTTGTTTTCCTATGGCCTCGCATCGTATATAGCGTAATTCATTTTCCGGTGGCACGATCGGTATCCAGTTTTCCTTGCCATCGGATTGCGCCGCACCTAAAGATTTTACCTGGCTCCCCCTTGTTAATCTTGCACTTTCAAGAGTCGGCTTAGTGTTTAATACTGCGCTGCCTATGTACACTGGAACTTTATTGCCATCGTTTGTTTGTACAAGATAATTTGGCTGGGTCGCAACTATTCGCTGTAGGTACTTGCTTTGCACCCAGCTAAAAGAACCATCGGGCGGGCGGATCGCCAGCCAACCATCGGGGCGCTCTTGCACCACGGTTATAACATCGCCCGCTTTTAGATTGTTGGTGCCATAAAGTTTCGAATCGCTGCCAGGGCCGGAGCGAACCTCCGCATTAGGCAGAATGATTCGGGCGGTGAAAGGCACTGCGGAATTTATTCCCGCTGCGGTGCCGGTTTGGTTGGATATCAAAAGGAGTAGGGCTAAAAATCCGTACATGTTCTTTCGCTCTTAAACTAAAAACTCTCACATCTCTTTATCGACCTTTGCCTTGTCTTTTCTGCATCGGATATCTTTGAAACAGCAATTGTTTTGGCATAATTATTGAGAATTACTCAACCAATATCTGTTTCTTCTTTGCTAAATTGCCCATTCTCTACACAATTTTCTTGTTTGAGTGTTCTTAGACCCTCTGTTTGCCTTTGCGAAATTTTGATGTTTTTTGTTTTTCTAGTAATGATACTGCCCAAAATGTTTATAATAGCTTTTGATTATTGGACTAATATCTCTTCTAGATAAGGAATTATGCGATGGGTAACCCTACTAAATTGGCCTCTTGGAAAGCTCTTGAAAACCATAAGAAGGAAATGGAAAATGTGCAAATGAGGGATCTCTTTGCTGCTGATCCTGCTCGCTTCGATAAGTTCCATCTCCAATTTCAAACCATCCTTCTCGACTATTCGAAAAATCGTATTACCGAAAAAACCATGGCTCTTCTTTTTGACCTGGCAAAAGAAGCCAATGTTCATGGCGTGGCCAAGCAAATGTTCAATGGCGATAAAATCAACACCACCGAAGATCGTGCTGTTTTGCACATCGCCCTTCGTAATCGCTCGAACAGGCCAATCATGGTTGATGGCAAAGATGTCATGCCCGAAGTAAATGCTGTGCTTGCTCATATGAAAGAGTTCAGCAACGCTGTTCGCTCTGGTGCTTGGAAAGGTTACACAGGTAAAACCATTACCGATGTTGTTAATATTGGCATTGGTGGTTCCGACCTCGGCCCCGTCATGGTTACTGAAGCCCTCAAGCCTTATTCAAAGCGTGATCTTCATGTTCATTTTGTTTCTAATATTGATGGTACCCATATCGCTGAAACACTTAAAAACCTGTGCCCTGAAACAACTTTATTCATCGTTGCTTCCAAAACTTTCACCACTCAGGAAACCATCACCAACGCACTTTCCGCTAAGGAATGGTTCTTGAAGAGTGCTAAGGATGTTGCTCATGTTGCAAAGCACTTCGTTGCTCTTTCAACTAATTCGGTTGAAGTTTCGAAGTTTGGGATTGATACCAAAAATATGTTCGGATTCTGGGATTGGGTCGGCGGGCGTTATTCATTCTGGTCTGCCATCGGCCTTTCCATCGTTCTTTCTATCGGAATGGATAATTTCGAAGAACTGCTTATGGGCGGTCATCTCGTTGATGAATACTTCCTCAACACTCCGCTCGAACAAAATATTCCTGTCATCATGGGCCTAGTAGGCGTTTGGTATAATAATTTCTTTGGTGCTCAAACCCACGCCATTCTTCCTTACGATCAATACATGCATCGTTTCAGCGCCTATTTCCAA
>Ga0208966_1000693_pt1 | contig 10719 bp, 10 predicted proteins | sample GreLakmeHU45MSRF_FD_187701 | JGI IMG/M metagenome (GOLD analysis project Ga0208966, IMG submission 187701) | Freshwater lentic microbial communities from great Laurentian Lakes, MI, USA - Great Lakes metaG HU45MSRF (SPAdes) | ecosystem: Environmental > Aquatic > Freshwater > Lake | place: Great...
TAACAACACGACCTTTTTCTAAATGCCTCACAGCTCTTCGCTTGATATATGGCTCGCAAATACTATTCATAGTAATTGCCGATAGCATTCTAGTTTTAATATTTTGTTTTTCTAAAGCACTTTGTAATGCTAAGCCATTGATACAAGTTGCCAACATTCCCATATAATCAGCAGTAACGCGCTCAATTCCTTGAGCAGCCTTGGAAATTCCACGAAAAATATTTCCACCTCCAATTACTACAGCAATTTCGCAACCAAGCAAATGTGCAGAATTTATCTGCTTACAAATTTTGCTGATTGCTTGCGCATCATGGCCAAATAGCTGATCACCCATCATTGCTTCGCCCGAAACTTTGAATAAAATTCTCTTAAATTTAAGATTGGTCATTGGTATTTAAATAAACTTATACGAACTAAAAATATCAGAATTTATAGCTAAAAAAACTCTTACTTACCTAATTCTCTATTGTCTGAAGAGAATTTAGAAAAGTATATTTAAAAAAGTTTACCAAATAATTTATAAAAAATATTAAGTTTTTAAATTATCTTGAAAAATTTTTATTAAGTAAATATTAAAAATCAAATTTTAATTAATTCTTATGGTGATTTTTATTTGGAAGATCAACCGATGTTGATAATTTATTTAAATCATTTTTACCAATTATCGACTTTTTATTAATTATATTTTTTTCCAAATTTTGTTCTTTTTTATTTTCTAAATTATTTACCGCAGGTGAACTTTTTTCTGGTAGATTTGCGGATTGCTTAGTTATCGATTGATCGCTTATATCTTCATTTTTTATTAAATTTTTCTCCTGAACTGGCTCATTATTTATCCTTGTATTATCGGCACCAAATACGTCTGATCTTTCAACCCACCCTTTCTTTCCGTTGATTTTAATTGCACACCATCGCTCATAGCATTTGAGATATTCGCCAATAACAAAATTTTCAAGACGAAAAATTAAATGCGATTCGAGATTGTTTTTAATTCGCATTTCAACAGTTGGTTTTTTGCTGTAAACCATCAGCATTCTTTTTTTAGTAATTAAACTTTGCATCACCCAGCCAGTTTGCCCTTCATAATCCTCAACTTCATTCCAATTATCATATTCACTAATTACGCGAACTGGAATACCTTTAACTTTATAGGTATATTTTATTGGATAATTTTGACCAGGACCAGAACGCACATTAGTTTCAGAAGCCCGAAATGAAGAAAAATAATTAACTTCTTGAATTTGTTTTGCGGCATATGCATTACACAAAGTAATGATAAATGAAAGTAATATTAAAATTAAAAATTTACAACAATTAACAATTTTTAAAAAAAATTTCTCGAAATTTTTTGGGTAATACAACATATTTTTTTCAAGTTTTTTTTGGTTTCTTTAATTTATTTTTTGGATTTATTATGGTGATAATTTTTTCCACCATCAACTAAATTTTGTTGCTTTGACCTTGTAACAGCTAGTTCATCAAGCCCTACATCCTTGGTAATTACACTTCCCGCTCCAATTACCGAATTATCACCAATATTTATTGGGGCAACAAGCGCAGAATTGGAGCCTATAAAAACATTATCACCAATAACAGTTTTAAACTTGTTATAACCATCATAATTGCATGTTATTGCTCCAGCACCGATATTAGAATTTTCGCCAATTATCGCATCGCCAACATAGCTTAAATGATTAATTTTTGCGCCTTTTTTTATATGGGTTTTTTTTACTTCTACAAAATTTCCAATCTTAACATTCTCTTCAATCACAGTTTGAGCGCGTATTCTAGCAAAAGGTCCAATTGCACTTCCTGATTTAATAACTGCTCCCTCAACATGACAAAAAGATTTTATTTCAACATTACTCTCAATTGTAACATCCCTTCCAAAAACTACATTGGGATGAATTATCACATCCTGGGCAATCTTAGTATCGTAATTAAAAAAAACTGTCTTTGGAGAAATCAAGGTTACGCCATTTTCAAACATTTTTTGACGAAGCTGTTTTTGTTTTATCTTTTCTATTTGCGCTAATTCACTACGCGAATTTACTCCTAAAACTTCCATGCTATTGGTTTTAATGAAACTTCGTTTCAATCCATGATTTTGAGCAATTTCAACGATATCTGTTAAATAAAATTCTTGTGCTGAATTTTCATTTTTAACTTGTGAAATTAATTGCTCTAAATATCTACCATCTACCGCAATAACTCCCGAATTGCATAAGTTAATTTTACGCTGATCAAAATCAGCATCTTTAAATTCAACTATTTTTTGTAAATGATTAGAATCATCAATTACCAGTCTTCCATAGGTATTTTCTCTTTCATCTTCGAAAGCTAAAATACATAAACTCGAATCATCTAATTTATCGAGCATTTTTCTTAAGGTAAGCGACGAAAGTAATGGCGTATCTCCGTAAAGAATTAAAATTTTATCGCCTAGTTTTTTAGCGGAATCTTTAAAAAAATTTAATCCACATGAAACAGCATGCGCAGTTCCTAATCGCTGTTCTTGAATAGTATAATTAAGTTCGATTTTACTTTGATGATTATTTTTAATTTCTTGCCAATGCCCTAAAATATCTTGCGAGATAACGAGCACTATATCTTGAGGATCAAGCTGGATCGCTTCATCAATTGCCATATCGATCATCGCTTTCCCAGCGATTTTATGCATAACTTTTGGTAAAGACGATTTCATGCGACTGCCTTTACCAGCACAAAGAATGATGATCGAAAGCGCTTGGGTCATAATTTAATTTTTATTTTGGTCAACCAATTTATTTTTAGAAATCCATGGCATCATTGCGCGCAGATCTTCTCCAACCGCTTCAATTGGATGGGCTTTACCGCGAGCGCGAAGCGCATCAAAATTATGCTTACCAGTTTTATTTTCTTTCATAAATTCACGCACAAATTTTCCGCTTTGGATTTCTTTTAAAATTTTCTGCATTTCTTTTTTGGTTTTATCAGTGATAATTCTTGGACCTCTAGTCAAATCGCCATATTCAGCAGTATTAGAAATTGAGTAACGCATATTAGCAATTCCACCTTCATAAAGTAAATCAACGATTAATTTCATTTCATGTAAACATTCAAAATAAGCCATTTGCGGAGCATATCCAGCTTCCGTTAAAGTCTCGAAACCAGCTTGTATCAAAGCAGTGACGCCACCGCATAAAACTGCTTGCTCGCCAAATAAATCAGTTTCACATTCTTCTTTAAAACTAGTTTCAATAACTCCAGATCTTCCACCACCAATTGCCGAGGCATAAGATAAAGCTATTTGCAAAGCTTGATGGGATTGATTTTGGGCAACCGCTACTAAACACGGAACTCCACCACCTTTAACATATTCGCCGCGAACTGTATGGCCCGGACCTTTAGGAGCAATCATAAAAACATCGAGATCTTCACGAGGCTTAATCAATCCAAAATGAATATTTAAACCATGTGCAAATGCTAAAGCAGATCCTTGCTTCATATTTTTGCGCAAATCTTTTTTATAAATTTCAGCTTGCAATTCATCGGGAGTTAAAATCATTACGATATCAGCCCATTTAGCAGCTTTAGCGTTAGACAAAACTTCAAAACCAGCATTTTGCGCTTTAATTGCCGAAGGTGAATTTTCACGCAACGCAATTTTAACTTCCTCAACTCCGCTATCACGAAGGTTTTGAGCATGGGCATGGGCTTGTGAACCATAACCAACAATTGCCACTTTTTTACTTTTAATAATGCTTAAATCGGCATCACGATCATAATAAACTTTCATATTTGATATTTAAAAAATTGATTTGAAATTAAATTTATTGAAAACGAATTTAGGTAAAAAAATTGATAAGTCAAGTTAAGTGCAAAACTATTTAAAGCAAATTATTGCGACGCAATTCATCAAGAGTAATTTTTTTTTCATACCAAGCGCGACCAATAATTACACCTTCCACTCCGTATTCCTCAAGCTCTTCAACAAGCTTTAAATCAGCAATTGAAGAAATTCCACCCGAGGCAATTACGGGAATTTTAATCGCCTGCGCTAAACTTTTAGTACCTTGATAATCAAAGCCTAAAAGCATACCATCACGCGAAATATCAGTGTAAATAATCGCCGAAACTCCGCAATCTTCAAATTGCCTTGCTAAATCAATCACCGAAAAATTTGAGTCATTAACCCAGCCATGAGTAGCGACTTTATAATTTCTTGCGTCAATTCCAACAACAATTTTATGAGGAAATTTTATGCAAGCCTGCTTAACCAAGTGCGGATTTTGTAAGGCAATCGTTCCAAGAATAACTCTCGAAACTCCCAGATCAAGCCATTTTTCAATATCAGCAAGACTACGAATTCCTCCACCCAATTGCACAGAGATCTTTACATTTTTAAGAATCATCGTAACGATTTCGCTATTTTGACTTGAGCCTGAAACTGCTCCATCAAGATCAACAATATGAATAAATTTAAAACCTAAATTGCAAAATTCTTGGGCTTGTTGAAGTGGATCATTATTAAAAATTGTTGCTTGCTTCATATCGCCCTTGAGCAATCTAACGCATTTACCGGCCTTTAGATCAATTGCTGGAAAAATTATCATAATTAAATTTTATTTTTATTTTTATAAGTTAAGCTGATATTACAAAAGTTAAAAAAAAATTTAAACTAAAAATTTATGTTAATCAAAATTTTATTAAAAATATGGCCTGCCCTTCTGCCAATTATTCTATACTTGGTTTGGAGCTTGGTAATAAAAAAAATTATTTTTAAACTTAAACAAAGAAATAAAATAATTGAAGGCGAAAAAATCATCGGCGAAAAATCAAGCAAGGATGACAATTTACATTATGATTTTGAGAGTAAAAAATTAGTCAATTTTAATGATCGTAACTTTATTATCATTCTTTATTTAAGTTTGATAATCATGATTGCATGCTTGATAATCCTAGCTTTTTGAAGATTAATAATTTTACTTGCAATAGATAAATAAGAAAAATAAAATATTATCCAATATTAATTTGAACTTTAGTTTTAGAAATTAATTTGGCTGTTTTAATAAAACTTTTCAAACTTCTAATTTAAGCTTTTCAAATTTTTTAAATTTCACAAATAGCAATTACTTTGGTGTCTATTTAAAAGTCATTGATCATTGTCATTTTAACTTAAGTAACAATTACCAATAATAAATAAAGTTTATTATTCCCAATTATTACTAGTTAGAAAATAAAATATTTTGTTAAAACAAAATTATTTTATCATTTCAATGTTTTTCAATATTTTTAATTAGATTTAACGCTATTTGGTAAACAACCAAAATATAATAAACATATGTCAAAAGAACTACCTAACTTCACTATTCGTCAACTTATGGAAGCTGGCGTGCACTTTGGTCACAAAACCATGCGTCGCAACCCAAAAATGTCAAAATACATTTTCACTAGTCGTAATAATGTTAGTATTATCGATCTAAACAAAACTGCTAATTTGATTCGTCAATCACTTAGCGTTGTAAAAGAAATAGCAAAAAATAATGGCAGAATTCTTTTTGTTGCAACAAAAAAACAGGCTTCCGAGCCAATTGCAGAATCTGCAAAAAGATGTGGACAATATTTCGTAAATTTCCGTTGGTTAGGTGGAATGCTTACAAATTGGAAAACAATTTCACAATCAATAAAAACTCTAGAGAAAATCGAAGAGCGACTTAGCGATACTGAAATTGGTTTTAATAAAAAAGAAAAATTAGTTCTAGAAAGAGATCGCCTCAAGCTTGAGCATAACTTAGGTGGAATAAAAAATATGGGTAGCTATCCTGATTTAATTTTCGTTATCGATACAAATAAAGAAGCTTTGGCAATTGCAGAAGCCAAAAAACTCAACATTCCAATTATGGCAATTGTTGATACTAACTGCAATCCTGATGATATAAATTACATCATTCCAGGAAATGATGATTCGGCAAAATCAATAAAACTTTACTGTCGTTTAATTTCCGATGCTATTATTGCTGGAATAAAAGAAAATATGGTTGCATCAGGAATTGATATTTCTAAATTCGAAGGCGATAAAATTTCAGCTGGCTTAAATGAATTGAAAAAAAATGAAAATAAGAAAAATGAAAGAAAGGATTTTGACAAGAAAAAATTTGGCGTAAAAAAATCTGAAGAAGAATCCTCTGATGAAAAATTAACTCCTAATGATAATGCTCAAGATGATTCAGCCCCTAAGCAAGAAGAAGCTAAAAAAACTGAATCAAAAACTGACAATAAATTTTCCGGAAAAAAACCTTTCGACAAAGATTACAAAAAAAATACTAAACCCTTTTCTGGCTCAGAAACAAAAAAAGATGAGGTAAAAGTTTTCACTAAAAAACCTACAAAAAAACCAATTCAAAAAAAATAATCTAAATTCTTAAAATTATGGCAGATTTATCTCGAATTAAAGATCTTCGTGAAGCTACGGGCTGTGGTATTAGCGATTGCAATAAAGCATTAACCGAAAATAACGGAGACTTTGAAAAAGCAGTTGATTGGCTTCGCAAGAAAGGCTTATCTTCAGCTTCAAAAAAATCTAATCGGACAGCCTCTGAAGGTGTTGTAGCCGTTCTTGTTGAATCTAATCAAGCGGTAATTCTAGAAGTTAATTCTGAAACTGATTTCGTAGCTCGCAATGAAAAATTTCAAAATTTTGTTGCTAAAATTATTAAAGAATCAGTTAGTTTTGGAAATGATATTGATAAATTTAAGTTAGCCAAAGATGAAGAAGTTAAACATCAAATTGGCGTGATTGGTGAAAATATTCAAATTCGTCGTCTATCCAATATCAAAGTTAATAATGGCGTTATCGTAAGCTATATTCACAACTTAATTGCCCCAAATATGGGTAAAATTGCTGTATTAGTTAGCCTTGAAACAAAGGCTGAAAAAACTAAAGTTGAAGAGTTAGGAAAACAAATTGCTATGCATATTGCAGCTGCTAAACCTGATTCTCTTTCAATTGACAAAGTTGATCCAATTAAACTAAATCGCGAAAGCGAAATTTTGAAAGATCAAGCAAGAGCTTCTGGAAAACCTGAAAATATCATCGATAAAATGATCGAAGGTCGTATTCGCAAATACTACGAAGAGGTAGTTCTGCTTGAGCAACTTTTTGTGATGGACGATAAAATAAAAATTAAAGACTTACTTGCAAAATTTAGTAAAGAAAATTCTGAAACCACAATTAGCGATTTCAAATTATTTATTCTTGGTGAAGGAATCGATAAAAAAGAAAATAATTTTGCCGAAGAAGTTGCTTCAATGGTAAAATAAATTTTATATTTTTCACTGACGAGTTAATTTATTCAGGGCATTAAGCCATTTGCCTTGAATTAATTTATTCAAAATTTCCTATTACCCACTACCTATATTTCCTAAATTGAAAATTACTTTTATAAATAATCCTTAATTTTTTATTAATAGCTAAATTTTCAATCAATGACCTGGATCTTATTAACTCTTTGCGCCACAGTTCTGCAGACTTTTCGTAATATCGAACAAAAAAAACTTGGCCAGAAACTTGATTTTTTAAGCGCATCTTGGTCGCGCTTTATTTTACCTTTTCCCATTGCTATTTTGGCAGCTATTTTATCTCTTAAAAACATTAATAATAATTTTCTTTGCTATTGTTCAATATGCGCAATTTTTCAAATTTTTGGAAATAGTTTGATGGTTAGAACATTGCAATCTAAAAATTTCTCGGTGGGGATTGCGTTTTACAAAACTGAAGCATTGCAAGCAGTTATTGTTGGGGTTATAATTTTTAATCAACATGTTTCATTGGTAACAATTTTAGCAATCATCCTTGCTACAATCGGCGTAATAATGATTTCAAATTTAAAATTTAGAAATGGTAAAAAAGAATTCATTAAATCATTAAAAAGCCCCTCAACTGGCTATGGATTATTATCGGGGTTTTGTTTTGCAATAACAGGCTTTAATTTAAAATTTGCTACCGCTGACTTGATTGATCAAGGATTAAGCCAAATAAATTCTGGATTACTTACCTTGATGTGGGTAATTTTTTTACAAAACTTATTTTATATTTTGATTAAATTTTTACAAAAAAGATTAAAAAATGATTTGAGGAATATTTTTAATGCGGAGAATAAATCTACTTTTTTTAAAGCTGCATTTTTTAGTTTTTTTAGCTCAATTTGTTGGTTTTGCGCTTATAGCTTTGGAGAAGTTATTTTAATAAAAACATTAGGTCAAATTGAAATAATCTTCGCGGTTTTAGTTTCGCATTTTATAATAAAGGAAAAAAATAACTTGATCCAAATTATTGGAATTTTATTAGTCTTAATTGGCATCATAGCAACAATTGCCTTTAACAGTTAGATTGTCGTAAGCTCATTATTTTTTTATTAAATTTCTTTTAAAATTTTAAAAAACCCCGATGATGCCAGTACCCGTGAGCATAATTGCCCCTAGTCTAATGGTAAGATAAAGGCCTAGTGTATTTAACTCACTATAAAATTCTTGTTAGTAACTAATATTTCTATTTTATTGTTAATTACTTCCTTGAACTCTGCAATATCGACTTTGATCTCTTTCTTGAACTCGATCATATCAGCCTTAACTTCCTTCTTAAAATCATTCAAATCATCTCTAACATTAACTAAATTAGTTAGTTATAAATAAACAAAATAGTTAGTGTTAATATTTTGTATCAACAAATATTTATATCAATATTAATTATTTTACTTTATTGATTCATTAAGTGATTTAATAATCTCAAAATATACTTCGCTTAATTGATCAATTTCACTCAGTAAAGCATATTCATCAACCTTATGCGCAGTTTCATTAACCAAGCCAATTTCCACAACTTCCTGCGCATAATCTTTAATAAATCTTGCATCAGAAGTTCCGCCTGTGGTACTTAGAATCGGAGTAATTTTGGTTATTTTTTCTACCGCTTTGACAACCATTTCTGTAAATTTTTTTGGTGAACTTAAAAAAGCTTCACCGCTAACTCTACTTTTCAATTCATAACTTGCACCAAGACCAACTGATTTTTTACAGACATAGTCGATTAGCTCAATTATTGATTGCGAATTATGTAAATTATTAAAACGAATATTAAACTCAGCTTGCGCAAAATTAGGGATAACATTACCTCCTTGATTTGGCGAGGAAATTGTCGTTATTTCCAAGTTAGTAGCATCAAAAAATTCATTACCATTATCGAATTTATGATCTTTTAAAACTTTTAAAATATTAAGTAAAATTGTAATTGGATTTAAAGCATTTTGCGGATAGGCTACGTGACCCTGTTTACCAATTATGTTCAATTTAAAACTTACTGATCCACGTCGACCAATTTTAATCATTTCGCCAAATTTTTTTGGATTAGTTGGCTCGCCAACTAAGCAATAAGTGATGTTTTGATTTCTTTGCTTAAGAACTTCGAGCATTTTTTTGGTACCATTTATACCGTCATTTTCTTCATCATTAGTTATTAAAAAACCAATGCCAAAATTTGGATTTGGATTCATTTGTAAATATTTAGAAACGGCTTGCACAAAACATGCAATTGCACATTTCATATCTGAAGCTCCGCGCCCAAATATTTTATCTTCAACTATATTTGCTGCGAATGGTGGATATTTCCAAAGCCCAACATCTCCTTCCTTAACGACATCAGTATGTCCTGCGAAATATAAGGTTTGCACAGAATTTTGAGGATTATAAATTGCATGCAAATTATTTACCGGATATGAATCATCTCCTTCGAATTGCATAATCTCACAAATAAAATTTAATTTTTGCAGATAATTTTTTAGTAATTCTATGGCCTCTAGATTTACTCCACTGTAAGAAGGAATAGATATTAACTGTTGAGCCAACTGATGAGAATTTATAATCATATGAAAAAAATTTGTTTAAAAAAATATTTAAGAAGTTAGAATATCTAAGAAAATAATTCTAGAATTTTATGCATAAATTTGCAATATAGAAATTAATAAATTTTAACAAAAATAAATTACCAATGCTTGATATAAAATGGATAAGAGAAAATTCACAAAAATTTGATGAGGCGATGAAAGCTAGAAGCGCAAAGTTCTTCGCTAAGGATATTTTATTGCTTGACGAAGAAAAACGTCAAAAAACTTTTTTGATTCAAGATCTTCAAGCCAAGCGCAATCAACTCGCCAAAGACATCGCTAAACTTAAACAAACGCAAACAAACACAGAAATTCTAATGGCTGAAGCAAAAATTATTAATGAAAAATTAGCTCAAGGGGAAAATGATTTTGAAGTTGATGAAAAAATTAACGCTCTTTTACTTTCAATTCCAAATATCGCCGATTCTACAGTACCAATTGGTGAAAGCGAAGAACAAAATAAAGTTGTTGAAGTTTTTGGTAAAATTCGCCATTTTGATTTTCCAATCAAAGCTCATGATGAATTGGGTGAAGCCTTGAAAATGCTTGATTTCGAACAATCAGCATTAATGTCTGGCGCAAGATTTTCGACGTTAAGTAAAGATTTGGCAAGACTCGAAAGAGCATTATCAAATTTTATTGAAAGTTGCAGAAGAATTTAAAATGCAAGATGAAGCCTATAAAGACTTTTCCGTCGAGATGATAGAAAAAAATATGCCTTTCACCTTTGGGCTTCTAAAATACAAACCTATAGAATACAAAGGTACTTGGGAGGTCTTCATTACAAGGCCTGACTCCA
>Ga0208966_1000701_pt1 | contig 10654 bp, 10 predicted proteins | sample GreLakmeHU45MSRF_FD_187701 | JGI IMG/M metagenome (GOLD analysis project Ga0208966, IMG submission 187701) | Freshwater lentic microbial communities from great Laurentian Lakes, MI, USA - Great Lakes metaG HU45MSRF (SPAdes) | ecosystem: Environmental > Aquatic > Freshwater > Lake | place: Great...
TTTTTTGTTTTTAGAATGATGAAATTTTATCTTGATTTCTTACGAATGTGTTCTCACTATTTCTAACATTGATAGGCGCATTCGTTACATTAGTTGCGTTTGTAACTTTTGGTGCAGACACAATCGATGTATTTGTATTGTTACCACCAGTCATTGCTTCTGTCTTAGCCATAGTGTTTTCATTAGATTGCTTTGTCATTTTTTCACCAGTGGTTGGTTGCGCTGGTGTTAATTGTGGTGTAGGATTGTCTGCAAGAGATTTATCCATTGTTGCATTCATGGCATCTCTACCTTTTTTATAAATGGCAATTCTTTTTGCATCGTCTGTTATTTCTTTACCATCTGCACCAACAAGACTCATCTTATATTTACCATTTTCTTTTCCGGTAACTTGTTCATATTGAAATTTAGTTAGGCCTCCGAATAAATCTTTCTCACCAGCTGGTGTTGGTGCAATTGACGCAGTAGTTTTACTTGTGGGTGCTGGTTGATTAGCACCAACACCAGTAGATCCAGATTTTAATTCTTGACCCTTACCTTGTGCTATGTTAGCATCGGCTGATGTCGGTGCAGTCTTATTTGATTTACCTTTTTCTAATTTCATTGCAATCATATCACTATCAAGTAAGTGTAAGTCTGCGTTAGGATATTTTTCCTGCAATTTTTCTTTAATTAACTCAGGAGCATTGAAATCATTTGTATCACCACCTTTTGCAATATATTCATCAACCGCTTTAGTTACAGCAGTGCCGTCTACTAAATTTGGCGGTGCTATTGAATTACGCTCTTTCTCAGATTCTTTATATTCAGAAGGCACTGATTTAGTAGCACCATCTTTCAATTCAGGTGCTCCTGGAACTTTTGTTTCACCTGTTGTCGCACCCTCTTTTTTATCACCACCAGTTTTCTCTTCTTCTCCAACTTTGCCAGCAAATTCTGCTTTCACTGCGGCCGTAGTTTCTGATTGAATTATTCCCAGTCTTTCACCAACCAATGGATCCGATTCTGGTTTAATTCCATAAACATCTTGATAGATATCTTTTGCAACAAGTGCTATCGTTGCAGGAATTGCTGTAACAAAAGAACCAATACCTGAGACTGCTTCTAGTCCAGCACCAACAACATCACCATCCATCAAACGACTAAGTGCAAATCCAACACCAATAGCGGCACCCAAAAATGGTATTGATTTTCCAACAGCAGATGCTACTGCTTTAGGAACTCTTTTTGCAATTGATTTTTTAATCAAAGCCGCAACACCTTCTTTACCTGCTGTCTCAGCACCAGCGGCAGCCGCTCGTTTTGCACCAACTTCACCAAAAGGTGTTAATGCTCCTGGTACTGTAGCGGCGGCTTTAAGACCTACAGATTCCATTGCTTTACCGCCAAGTGATTTTGCACCCTCTAATGCTTTACCACCCATCGTCTTAACACCCGCTATAATACCTGGTGCTTTTTCTGCTACTTTAGCGCCAATGTTTTTACCAATATCAACTGCTTTACTGCCAATGGCTTTTGCTCCGGCAACAAGAGTGGGTGCTTTTTCTACTACTTTAGCGCCAAGTGTTTTAGCGCCTGCAATTGCTTTGGCTCCTATTTGTTTTGCAAAAGGTGCCGCAACTGCGGCCAATGCACCAAGACCTCGCAATAAAGGACCACCAACTAATTTTGCTAATCCACGAAGAGGTGATAATGCGAAACTTAAAAGTGCGGCAAAGGCTTTGAAAGGACCACTCACTAACATACCTAATGCACTAGCAAATCCTAACAATGATGCTAAGAATCCTTTTTCTTCTTTAGTCTCTTTTTTATCTTTTCCATCTTCACCCACTAGTGTAGGTTTCTTTCCAAACATATCTTCATATTTTGCTTCATTAGCCGCATCCAATTGTTTCTCTTCGAGACCTAATTGTTTCTCATCTAGTATAAGTTGGTCTTTAAAAAGGTCTTCTTGATTTTTTGAAGAATCTTTTAATCCTCTAATATCTTCAGAAATTTTTATAACATACTTCAACATTTCTGTTAACATGGTATCGCTTTTTTCACCATCTTCACCACTCGACATTTGTGTGGGAACAGAGTTCTCAGGTGATGTTACTTTTTCTGCGGCATCTAGATTTGCAAATTTACGAATATCATCTTCATTGCGGCCCATGTTTTTACCGATGGCGGCAGTCATAACACTACCAAAACCACCGCCGCCGAACATACTATTAATGATGTTCAGCGGATCAAATTTTTCTTTGAGTTGTTTTGTTTTTTCTTGGAGAGACTCTGTAGCTTTTTGTTTGGTTGCTGAACCCAATGCGCCAGTGATAGAAGTCTTCTTACCAGAAAGAATTAACTCGGCCGCTAAAGCACCAAGACCTTTGTTTTTCTTTTCTGGTTTTAGAACATCGCCTAAAATCTTTTTCTGGGCGAGAAGTATTTTTCTATCTTCTTCGGATAGTTCTACTTTAATTGCTTTTTCTGCCATTATCGTCTTCTTTGTGCATTGAGTTGTTTAATTTTTTCATTCTCTTCCTGAATGTGTTGGCTCAGTAAACTGACATATATTATTCTCTCCCAAGGTAACATACTTTCCAACTCAGTCAGACTATATTTGTGGTGTTGCATCATAGCAAAGTTTACCATAAAATAATTTTGAAGAGTATCATAACCAAACGCTAAACGAAAAAACTTTCTAAACCTTTGACGATAATATCGTCTTCATGGTTACATTTTGGGCAATTGAAATGTACTCGTTCTTCTATCTTTGGCATAGTATCAAAAAACTGTTCTAGCTTAACAAGATGCTCTGTGGCCAAAGAATCAAGAAACTCTCTCATTTCTTGCTTGCTCGTATCTTTTGCATAATAAACTTCTTCTTCATCATACACTGCTTCGATGGAATCTAGAACAATATCAAAAGCAGTCTCATCATTAGTTTCTAACTTTGTTGCTTTTGAGAATGTTGTGAATTTTGGATATGTGAGTAACACACCAATCTTATCAGTCAATTGAATTTTATTAGTATGACCTTCAGTTAATTTTGGTCTGATAGCCAGCAAGTCTACTTGATACTCAGAAACAAAATTACACTTCTCTTCATTCACAATATTGTTGCATCGATATCTCAAATCTACTTTTTCTCCAATCGACCTTGCACGAAGATTTAAAAACAGATATTCAATATCGAACAATGATAAATCATCGACATCGATATCATCAACAACGCAGTTACTGATGATTTGTTTTACTGCTTCAATAATCACACTCGATTCTTTGGACTGCATTGCAATCAATAATATTTTCTCTTCTTTTACAAGAAAAGGTCTATATCTGATTGATTTGCTTGTTGAAGGCAAAATCATTTCAAATATAGGCACATCAATTTTTGGTAAAGCCATAGTTTAAAGTCTCCTCATTTCAGTTTAATTATCTTCTAAGTTGCGGGTTAATTCCGCCAGTGGTACTTGATGTGTCTTCTACTGGCGCTGTTCTATTTTGGAAGCCTGGTACTTTTTCTTGAATGATTGTATGTCTCTGATATGCAAACGACACTTGTAATTTATGAAAACCATCATCACTCCAAGAACCGGTTAACTGATTAACATTTAATGGAAATGCCTCGTAAATATGATATGTTAAAGTTTTGGTATAGTTTCCAGAACCATCATCAATTTGGTCATATTGTGAAATTTTAATACCAGTAGTATAGTTACGATAATATTCAACATCATTAGTTGTGCCTGTTGGATGAATATATTCCATCCATGATTCAAAGCAATATCTGAAATCCATATCCTTTGTTTCCAAAAAAGTTAAATTCAAATCACTGAACAATGATTGATAAACTGTTTTGTAAATAGGTCCATAAACTTTGTTATCTATAGTGACCATCTGTCTTCCGGGCAAATCGGCTGATTCACATCGAATTGCTATATCTTTATTTGTAATGCTTGTACCACGACCAACTCCACTTGGCAGTGTAAATTCAACATCAAAGTGACTTGCCTTTGATATACCTTTTGCATTTATTTCTGATAGAAAATTGGTTAACATTAAAATTTTGTCCTTGAGTCTCTGAACACTTTGCTCTTGCTGGCTCCAACAAAATATTCAAAAGGTAACAGAGCGGCTATGTCCCATTTGTCTGCTGTAATTTCTAAAAATCTACTTTCAACATGATTAAACAAATATCTCTTAATACACGGCGTGGCTTCAAATGCTTTTGTTGCACTTGCCAATGTAGCATATGTCAAACGCAATCTGGTAGTCTCATCGTATTTTGAATTTGTCGCAAAGTCACTTAATTTGTCAAGTAAAATGATTCGTTGTTTTGGGTGAATGTAATGAAGATTCAAACCCAAGAATCCATCAGGATATCTTTCGACTGGTAGAACAAGAGGAAATCTATCGTAGTATGGTAATGTGTCTTTATGTTTAGGGTCATAAAAATAGAAGTACATTCTACCAATCATTGTTTTATTACGCAACTTTTCACGGTCTCGCATCAATGCTGAACGACTAGGATTCAGATTGGCGACCTCTTGGCGCAACCATGCACGAGCGGCATCAGTTCTTGGTTTGATACCTTCTTTTGCTAGTTGTTGATTGATTCTGTCAATTAGATATGCCATAAGACTATTTATACTCACATTGTAACCATACTGATATCATCATTACCTGGACTTATTGATGCCCTATGTATAAGTAGGTGTGTCCGGTTTGAAGTTAATTAGATTCCTAAGTCCTTCTCTGTAACCACTCTGAATACCCATCCATGGTCTTTACAGAACTCTTCAGCATATTTCCACTTAGCTTGATTGACAGCATATGTTGCCGCTTCATTAACATATTGCTTTGTAACTTTCTTAGGTTGTCTTAACTTAGTTTGTGCTTCAGGTTTAACTTCAAGCATGAAGATTGTTGAAGAGTTGTCTTTTCTTCTTACCTTAACAACAAAGTCAGGAAAGTATCGATGTACACGACCATCAACAGGTGAGATGTACTTAACATTCATTTCCTCACTTGCCCACCAAACAACACCATCATTATCATCCAAATACTTCATCACTCGTACTTCCCATGAAGAACGATATATGATTTTGTTTGGGTCACCTTTATATTTTAAAGGGTGTTTTGGGTAGAATCTGCCTCTGTATGCCATATAAATAGTTTATCACTCATCTTTTATATATCTACTAATAGAACAAGAAAATGCCAACACCAGAACCAAAAGTAGGAAGCGAAACCTCAGGACCAGCTTCACCGATTGAAGAGCAACCTTTTGCTTTTGAGAGTAAAACTTATCCTGCTGATTTGGGTAGTAGTGGTAACTCTCATTTCTTTAACATCGGCATAAACATTCAAGGTAAGTCAAGATTCACTGCTGGTGCAGGAACTGCATTTACTGGAAGTCGTGGTGTTACGGGCGATGGTCAAGTTGCGGCAGCGGCAGCCGGTCGAGGAGTTGCGGCCGCCATTGAAATTGGAGGAAGTAACGGAGGTAAAGATGGTGAGAAAGTTGAAGGTGGTGCGGCCTCTTTAAGTTTAGGTCAGAAAACAAATAGAATTACTCAGTCAATCAGATTGTATATGCCAGACACACTGACATGGGATTTTGCACAAGATTGGAGTGAAGTAAGTTTGACTCAAGAACTTGGTGTGGCTCTTCAAGCGGCTCAAGGTATTACTGGCGCATTCTCAAAAGTTGCTAATGTACAGAATGGAGAAAAGGGTGGAGTATTAACAAGTCTACTTCCACCGGCCGCTGAAGCCATCGGTGAGGCAATGGGAGGTGGTGGCAAAACACAAATCGCTATGGGTCTTACTGGTTATGCAGTAAACCCTCAAGTTGAAGTTTTGTATGTCTCGCCTAAACTGAGAGCATTTCAATTCGACTTCACATTTGCACCAAAATCATCTCAAGAAGCACAAAATGTTATCGACATTATTGGTGCATTAAAATTTCACTCGGCGCCAGAAATCTTAGGTGGATATAGTGGTCGTTATTTTGTGCCACCTGCTACTTTTGATATCGGATTTTCTAATAAAAATTTAGGAAAAATTGCAAGTTGTGTTTTAGACAGATTGAATGTCGATTATGCACCCAATGGTTACATAACATTCAAAGATGGTATGCCAGTGTACATTCGTTTGCAACTGTCATTCAAAGAGTTGGAATTCATTACCAAAGAAAAAGTCAAAGAGGGATTCTAATGGCAATTGCTTTTTTCGAAAAATTTCCTCTACTTGGTTACAATTTAAATCAAAACCAAAAAGAGCAAACTGTAGATGTTGTCAGCAATATCTTTACCAGAGTTACACTATATTATGATAATCAGAGAATTGATTTTCGTGATTTTCTGCGTAGAAACACTCACATCTTTTACAAGTATCAAATTAAAGACGGTGACAGACCAGAAATAATTGCACACAAACTTTATGGCTCTGCTGATTTGTATTGGTTTGTTACTTTATTCAATAATATTCTAGATCCAGTTTTAGATTGGCCTAAAGACTATATCAGTTTTCAAAGATTCATTAAATCAAAATATGGTAGCATTGAGTTAGCCAAAACAACAGTTCATCATTATGAAAAAATCATAACTACAACTACCACATTTGGTGAATCTTCACAAACAGTGTTACCGAGTGATGCTACTGAATATGCAACATTGGTTAATATGGTTCCTGTTACCGCAACTTTAACTGGTGGACCTGTAGTAACACAAACCACAACAAGAAACATTGTTTATTCTTATGAGTATGAAGAAAATCTAAATGAAGAAAAGCGAACAATTTATCTTATGAAGAAAGACTACACTGGACAGATTATTAGAGAATTAGAACAGTTATTGGAAAACACTTAATATGGCAACTGATGGATTAGTCAATTCATATGACTTTGAATTGAACGAATGTATTTTAACGGCGGGCAATGGTCGTAAAATTGATGTTAGAGGTATTCTATTTGAGTTAAACATATTTGAAGATATCTACAACAATGTTTTAACTGGCAATATTATGTTGAGCGACAGTAACAACTTGATTAATAAATTGCCTCTAGCAGGATATGAAACAATTTCAATATCATTCACAAAACCATCTCACAAAACAACATACAAGAAAACTTATCGCATTTACAAAATGAGTGATAGAGTAAAACAGAGTGATACGAATGAAAATTACATTTTGTATTTTTGCGGCGACCATATGTTCAAGACTGAGATGTTTTCGAAATCATACAGTGGTAGAAAAATAAGTGATATGGTAAATGACATTGTTCTAAAGAGACTTGGCGTAAGTAAAACAACAATTGAACCTACCGCAGGAATTTATGATATTGTGATTCCATTTATGACACCTTTCAAAGCAATCAACTGGTTGTCAAAGAGAGCGGTGTCTCCACTCAGTGCAGGTTCAAGTTATTTGTTTTTTGAAACTTTTAAGGGATTCAATTTTGTATCATTGGAAAATTTGGTACAAAAATCTCCTGTAAGAAAACTTCATGCTACAGTCAAAAAAATTGCTAATCCTGCTTTAGCGCCACAAGCAAAACCAAATTTAGCTGAAGAAGAGGCTAGTGGTGGAGAGAATTATAGATTTTCAAATTCATTCGATGTTTTAAATTTGGTGTCGAATGGATATGCAGGTTCAACATTAGTTACCGTTAATCCTTTGACACAAGTTATTGAAGAAACAACTTTAGAATCAAATGGATTTTTTGATAGCACAAAACATTTAAATAAAATAAATCCACATAGTAGTACATTCAGTGGTCCATCTACACCAACTAGAAGTGTTCAGTCATTACAACTGTCTACAAAAGATTGTGACAAGATAACATATGGTCCTGGTCCAAAACCTAATGATATTGAGAAATGGTATCTTCAAAGACCTATGTTTTTAGGTGGGTTAAATATGCAGAAGTTATCATTGACGATTCCAGGAAGTATGGAATTTACAGCAGGTGCTGTTGTTGAATTTACAGCACCTGAAATTTCTTTGAATGATGCGCCTGTTAAGAAAGCAGATGATGTTTTGAATTCTGGAAATTATTTGATTACTGCTGTTAGGCATATAATGAAGCGTGACAGTCATGTGTGTGTTATTGAATTAGTGAAAGACTCTTTGAAAAAGAAACCTGAATAATGAAAGATATTAAATTTTGGTTTGGTATCATTGAAGATATCGAAGACCCATTGCAACTATTTCGTTGCCGAGTTCGTGTCGCAGGATATCACTCAGCCGAAAAAACAGAAGTACCGACAGCAGATTTGCCGTGGGCACATCCAATACATTCACTAGATTGGGGTCCATATAATAGGGCTGAAGAAGGTGATATGGTTTTTGGTTTCTTTGCAGATGGTGAAGATGCACAGTACCCAATGATGCTTGGTATTGTTCCTGGTATTCCTCAACAGCCAGCAAATTCAAGTAAGGGTTTCAACGACCCAAGAACGCCTGCAAAATTAGCAGGAAGACCTAGACCACCTAGTGAAATTATTAAATCACAAACAACAGCGAAATAATAATGGCAACTCTTTTTCAACCATACACAATCATTGCTAATACATCACCGTCCTCAAACACTACAGGATTTTTGAGAGACCATTGTGGCGAAATAGTTTATGATGGATTTGGCAATCCTCTGATTGCAAATATCACAATTGTTGTTGATAAAACTATTCAAAATATCAATGAGAGTATTCCTAGAGTTCCTCCAACAAACTTAGGTATCACCCCATCCGTTTTAGCGTCAACAAACATTACTGCAATTATCAATGCATGTGATGATGTTGGCTTGACTAGTAAAGAAGCCAAATGTGCATTGATTGCTATTGTTGGAGCAACATCAAGATGGGATTCGAATGATGATGGCATGTTACCAATTGATACTCTTGAAGAAAGAATCAAATATCAAAAATTAGCTAAGGTTGATAATATCAATATTGATATTGTTAACAATCCAAATAGTTTAAAAACAAATCCTAATGTCAGTGCAACAGTAGCGGCACTTATTTTGAAGAGTTCGGTGCCAAATTATGCATCGGCAATGACAAACATTACATTTGTTCCTTTGGCGGCCGCAAAAGTAAAAGAAACAAAATCACTCTATGGTACTGTTGGTGGTGTTTCTGGTACTTCAAGTCTTGCATTAATATCTGACCTTTTCAATTACTTCTTTAAGAAGAATCCTCTAGCAGAAGATAATGATGAAGCCAATACTGCAAATACAACAGATGATACAATATTTGACTCACCAGAAACTATTGTTGAAGTAAAAGAGGCAGATGCGGCTGAACCAAATCCAAGCCCAAAAAGATTAAACGAACCAACCAATTCACGACTTGCTCGTAACTATAATGGTGGTGGCGGTGCTGGAGGTCCAGGTATTGTTGGAACTAAAAAAGATACAGTGATTCAAAGTGTGCCTGTTGCATGTGGTGGTTCATTTTCAGAACCAGTAACAAAATACAATGCAAAATATCCACACAACATGGTTATGGAAACAAAGTCTGGACATGTGTTTGAATTAGACGATACTCCAGGCGCTGAAAGAGTTCACATCTATCATAGAACAGGAACATTCATTGAAATGCATCCTGATGGTGATGTTGTTGTGAAATCAAATAAAACTAGCTATCATTTATCAATGGGAGATTTCAACATCTATGTTGCTGGTGATTGTAATATTACTGCTGAAAAAAGTATTCACATGAAGACAAAGGGAAACTTTTGTCTTGAAGTTGGTGGTGATGCTAAGTTTAATATTTCTGGTGCTTTGAAGATGGAAGCAAAAGGAGAATCTAAATTTTATTCAGATTCAACAACAACTATTCAAGGTTCAACATTACAATTAAATCCAGGAAGTGCTAGAGAAAATCCTGATCCAAAAACATTTAAAATTGCTGAACGCACCGATGAGCCTGTTCAAAGAGAACTGACCGACAATCAGAAAAAAGGAATAGAAGAAAATAGAAAAGATCCAAATGTTCCTCCAGCTTTGAAAGGTGTTGGTACTGTTCCTCCTGAAACTAAAACTACACCTGAAGGTAAAGAAATTCCTGTTAAACCGCCAGAGACAACTCCACCAGCAGATTGTGCTGTTGGTGAAAGTCCTAAAGAAAAATACAAGAAATTGTGTGCATGGCTTGATAGAGAATTGTCCTCTGGTGGTTGGAATGAAAATGGTCCAGGTCGACCAGGCAATCCTAAAATCATGGCGAGTTATCGTTCAGTCGGTCAGAAAACTGATTCATCAGACCAAACGGCATGGTGTGCTGGTTTTGCTGGCTATGCATTAAAAACAAATTGCTTTCCTGCTATAGGAACATTATCTTCAAGAGCATATAAAGGATATGGAACTTCTATACCGATTAATGATCCTAGTTTATGGAGATTTAATGATATAGTAGTTTTCAAATCTAATTCAAAACCTGGACAAGGACATGTAGGATTCTATCGTGGTTATGATCCGACAACAAGACGCATTAGAGTTCTTGGCGGCAATCAAGGAAATACATTGAAACTATCTAATTTTCTTTTTGACGATCCTAAAACATTGACAGTAGATTATATTGGTAGAAATTGGACGGTCTCTCCAGAATTTGATAAACCTATCGCAACCAGATTGGCTGCCGATGCTCTTACATCTACACGATAA
>Ga0208966_1000706_pt1 | contig 10567 bp, 7 predicted proteins | sample GreLakmeHU45MSRF_FD_187701 | JGI IMG/M metagenome (GOLD analysis project Ga0208966, IMG submission 187701) | Freshwater lentic microbial communities from great Laurentian Lakes, MI, USA - Great Lakes metaG HU45MSRF (SPAdes) | ecosystem: Environmental > Aquatic > Freshwater > Lake | place: Great...
CCGCCCAAGTCATCGGTGCGATCAAATTGCGGAACCCATGGCATAGCTTTTGTTTCCTCAAGGTCTGCATCGCGCACAACCGGCCTGGCAGCTGGTGCTTGAACTTCTTGCACTGCTTCTACAACTTGCTTGTCGGTCTGAAACAACATCGGTCGCACTACTGGTTTCTTTTTCTGCTTCGATTCAGTCGCCGACTTTTTTACGCTTGCCTTCCCGGGCGCTACACCTGATTTGGGTGTCTTAAATAACCGCGGTGGGTCTTCTCGGCGATCATCAATTGACCAACCTTTTGGCACACTCATTCGGTCGCCATGAGTTGCGCACAGCGCACTTCGACGCTCACCTATGACCACTTCATAATTCTGGAGCGTCAGCAGCAAACTGTGCGGATCAATGATGTATTCAACCGCTGCTGGTTGCGCACATCCTGGTCTTTCGCACTGCTGGGCCACGCCTAAACACTAGTTCTCGTGGGCGATATGGGCCTCGATCCCACGACTTCCACGATGTGAACGTGGCGCTCTTCCGACTGAGCTAACCGCCCGAGGCTGTAGAGGTTACAGCCCGCTATTGGCTCGGTACAACGCACGCCTGACCCATTCCTTGCCGATCCCGTATCGCTTCCGTATCTGATGGGCATGTCATGTCAAAACCGATTAATTGGCGCACAACTCCATAATGATCCACTTCGCACCCCACTTCAACGGCAAGTTGGTTGGTGTCAACGACGACACATGATCCCGATTGCAACAAGCCGTCCGGTTTTGCCGGATCAATCGGATCACTCAGCACATTGAGCACCAGCACACTTGCAATTCCAAGCGCAAGAATCCATCCGATCAGACTCTTAGGAAAATGCCCACGCACGATTGGGGTCGGTGGAAACGAATCATCAACCTCGCCATCTGCACCAAATAACTCCGCATCGTACGCACGCCTCAGAATAGGGTCCGACAACGTCGACCAGGCCCGAACTACTTCGGCCATCTGCAGTGACGCGGTTGGTGATGCAACGACTGCACTATCGGGATGGATAATGCGGACTTTGTCCCGATAAGCAGCGCGCATCTGCTCTATTGATGCAGTTGGTGTTGCTCCCAGCACTTCATAATAATTTTTGTTTTGTTGTGACATCAATACCCAACCGTTCTGTCAACGATGCCGATCAACTGCTCACCAGCGGCAAAGCGACGAACATTCTCAGCAATTCTCAAGGCCAACAATGGCGGAACCATCTCGGCGGTATTACCAACATGAGGAGTGATGATGCAGTTTGGCAGTGACCACAACGGGTGCCCAGCGGGGAGTGGTTCCGGATCGGTGACGTCCAATGCCGCCCCACCAATCACGCCTGTTTCAAGTGCCCACACCAGGTCGTCTGTAACAATCTGCTTGCCGCGCCCAACATTGACGATCCACGCGTGCGACTGCATTAATTCAAACTCTGCTTTGCCCATGATGCCGTGAGTGTGTGGTGTCAGCGCAATTGCCATGAGCACCGCGTCGGCACGAAGAAGCGCTTCATGCAAACGAGATGTAGTGAGTACAACATCTGCGCCAGGCACATCACCTTCGCGATTACGCACCACCGTGATATGACAATTGAACGGCTTGAGCATCGAGATCAATGACTGTGCAATACCTCCAGCGCCAAGAATTGTTACGCGCGCTCCAAACAATGTGCGACCATGATCTTCTGACCATTGTTGCTCGCGCGCATAGCCAGCAATATGTCGCATGCCTCCAAGTAACAAACCAAGAGCCAGTTCGGCAACTGCTCCACCAAACACTCCCTTGGCACTTGTCCATGTGCGTGCTTCATCTATGTAGGGCAAATATGTTTCGACACCCGAAAACGGAACCTGCACCCACGTGATACCCGGATTACTTGCAAGAGTTTCAATAAGTTGCGCCGTTGAATCAAAGTCGGTCCACACAAGCCCTTGCGCTTCGGATGCGTCAACCACCTCTCCACCACCCGTTCGCACAGCATCACATGCCCAATCGACAGCACTTTGTGGCCCAACAGCAATCCTGGGTACAGCCTTACCTTCAGTCACGACCTACGAGCCGCCAGTAAATGTGGCGGCAATCTTGCTCGCCGAATCGCCTCCGCGACGCAGGATGACCGCCAAAAACCACAGCGCACTCAGGGTCACAATAAACAACAGAGACGCGCCTACACCCCAGAACGGTTTGATCGTGCTGCGAGTTGCGCCCAACAGTGCTACGGGGAATGTTGTCGATCCGGCCTCGCTGATCAATGTCGAGATCACGGCATTGTCGAGACAAAGCGCAAACGAAAGCAACCCGCCAGCCACCATCGCCGACGCAATGAGTGGCAACGTGATCTGCCTAAATGCGCGACTTGGAGGCGCACCCAAGTCGCCTGCGGCTTCTTCGAGCGACTCGTCAATACCGGCAAGTCGTGCACGAACAATCAGTGTTACCACCGCACTCGCATACAACGACTGTCCCACCCACAGTTTGTTGATTCCACCGTTAAACGGACCCCAACCACTGGTAAAAATAATGCCAACGAGTGGAACTTCTCTAATACGCGGAAACCAAGTAGCCAAGGCAACAGCGTCCATAATTTCTGGCGTCACCAATATCAGAAACACCGTCGCCATAAAAAACGTTGTCCATCTGCCAGGCCGGCGAGCAAGCGCAACACCCGACATGCCACCGATGATCACGGCGATCACCGTTGCACCAAACGCCGCAATAAACGAGTTGCGAATCGCGTCACCAATGCCGGTGAAATCAAAGATTGTCCGATACCACTCGGTCATCAAACCGTTTAATACAAACGCAACGACGAAGGAAGCAACCACAATCCACGACGAAATAAACTTTGGAAGACTGTCGCGACCTTTGATCAAACGCTTGCCGACAACTCCAATAACGGCAAATGCGACAAAGCGAACGAGCACGCCAATCATCTCGCCGCCATTAAACAATTCGCCCCACCACTTCGTGCTGGTCTTACCAGACCAAATAGTGAACGAGCTGCCGTTGTTGAACGAATGCAAAAACACGAGCATGATTGGAATAAATAAAAACACCAGTACTAGTGCAGTCCACACACCAAGTGCTTTAGGCAAAATTTCGATCTTTGCCCTAGTACGTGGCTTGACATGTTTTGCCTGCTCAAGAGTTCGTTCGTGCATCTTGCGCCGCACGCTTTGTACAGCAGGTGATGCGAGTGATGCAACATGCGGCACAATCTTCATCACTACAAAGCCGGCGGCCAGTGACAGTAATACTGCACCGATCATCAAGATTGCCATTGCCGAACCAAGCGGCCAGTTTTGTGCACCGCTGAATTGCGACGCAATCATTGCGCCGATCATGTTGCCTTTGGCCCCTCCCAATACCGTCGCGGTTACATAGTCACCGCACATTGGAATAAACGTGAGTAACACACCAGCCACGATGCCCGGCCCAGCAAGTGGCAGTGTCACCCCAAAGAATGTTGCAACACGCCCTGCACCCAAGTCTTTACTGGCCTCACGCATACGCACATCGATTCGGTCAAGCGCCACGAAGAGCGGCAAGATCATGAACCCGAGGTAGTTGTAGACAATCGCGATCTGCACCGCAAGAGAGGTTTCAAGGATCTGAATTCCATTCTCCCCAATCCAACCCATTTCAACGAGCCATTTTGAAAATGTGCCATTAGGGGCAAGCGGAATTCTCCATGCAACGGTGCGAATCAGAAAGCTCGTAAAACTCGGCACCACAACAGCAGCGAGGATAATTGCTTTCCATTTTTCAGGCACCTTAAACGCAGCAAAATACGCGACCGGCAATCCGATCAACACGCACATCGCCGTGGCGATTACCGAAATACGCAGCGTCCCTCGAAACGTCTTAAAAAACGTTTCGTCAAAAACTGCCGAATAGCTGTTTGTCGACAACTGACTGAAGTCGACTGGCAATAATTTGCTCGAGTCTTTGGTGCCGAACGAATAGAACACGATGAAAGCAATTGGTAACGCAAAGAACAGCAGATACCAAATGATTGCAGGCAACGCGAGCAGGTATTTAGGCCCGTGAAACCTCTTTTTAAATCGTGTCGCGACCGTTGCGGTCACCCAGATCAGCCCCCGGCCTTTGCCTTCGACTTGTTCAAGATGTCAATGAGTCGATCAAGAGCAGGAGTGATGATTTGAGTGTGCATGGTTTTCACCTGATCATCCCCAAAGAAAATCATGTCGCCCTTTTCAAGATCTGGTGCGATCTCACTAATCAGTGTTGACATGTCTTTCATACCGGTGTGATAGCCGTGGTACGAAAGATCTTGAATGGAGACTTCTGGAATCAAGTCCCAGTTGATCCATGCGTGCGCGGCTTCTGGGTTTGGAGCACCTACTGGAATGCAGTAATTGTCCATCCACAATTCGGTGTCAGGAGCACCAAGTACCCACTTCCAATCTTCTGGGTTACCACCAGCCTCCGAAATGCGCGTGTATGCCTGACGGGCATCGCCGTTCCATGCCATGGCGATCGAATACGCGCCTTCAGCGAGTTTGGTCGATGGGTAGCTGTCATACGCCTTGATGTGCTGAGCAAATTCATCCACCAAGAATTTCTCGCATGCATCCAGGCTGGCTGCATCTTCGGTATTCCAGTCGATGCCATTAGCCCAGAACCACATGCCGCAATAGTTAGGCGCTGCATCGATAACTGCACACTGGCCAGAAGCTTCGCCCATGCAAGCATCAATGAAGTCTTGCCACGTGGTCAGTTCTTTCGAGATCTTGGTGCTGTCATAGAAATAGCCAGTTGTACCCCAGTTTTTGCATACTGAATAATCATTTGTGGTGTCCCACGCCTGACCGAGGTACAGCGGATCAACGTTGACCATGTTTGGAATCAACGACTTGTCCAACTTCTGCAGCAATCCTTTTTCGACCATCTGCGTGATGTACGGACCAGTTGGTACCACGATGTCGAAACCGCTCGCACCGGCACTTGTTGCCAACTTGGTAATCAAGTCTTCGTTGCTCCCGTAGTAGTCAACTTTCATCGTCACGCTCAATGTTGATGCAGCAAGCGCACCAACAAGTTCTGGGTCGTTGTAGTCACCCCATGTGTACATAGCCAACGTGCCACTTGCAGTGTTAATGACGCGACTCCAGTCGCCACTTGCCAAGCCGTCTGTCGATCCAGCGTCAACAGTATTAATTGTTGCCCCATCATCGGATGACGAATTTCCACAAGCCGCTGCAATCAATGCAAAACCTGCAAGCGCAGTTCCACCTTGCAAGAATGCGCGACGTGAGAGCTTCTCGCGAAAGCTGTCTGGTGCGAGCATTCTGAGTTCTTTTGGTGATTCCTTTTTCATGTCATACTCCTATTGTCGTTGTTGATGAGGTTGGTTTGATATTAGTCATGAACCGGCGCCGCCATGACAACACTGGCTTGCCTGGCCGAGAAAAGATACACATCTTCGGCCGACCACGAGCACCACACCGCTTCGCCAAGGGCAAAACGTGATGGATTGGTACGCGCAACCATGACCAAGATGTCACGACCTTTGGCCCGTACTACGTATTGCAGCACGTCGCCAAAATGCGACACGCCAGCGACCTTTGCCGCAACTGCGTTAGTCGTCTGGGCTGGTTGTGCTGCAGACAAGTTGATGCACTCTGGACGCACGGCAGAAAGAGCAGCTTCGCCATTTGGCACATTCTCTTCAGGCCGAGTTGCCACAAATACTGTGCCATCGTCGGCTCGGGCACCGTCCTCGGTTGCAATACCCTGCCAAAAGTTGTTGCGACCAATAAATCCGGCAACGAATGCAGACGTTGGGTGCTCGTACACAGTCTCAGGGTCGCCCAATTGTTCAATGTGACCATCCAACATGATGGCAATGCGGTTTGACATCGACATTGCTTCTTCTTGGTCGTGAGTTACGAACACGAAAGTGATTCCTAGTCGGCTCTGCAACAACTTCAATTCGATCTGCATCTCTTCGCGCAGTTTGCGATCGAGTGCCCCAAGTGGTTCATCAAGAAGCAAAATACTTGGACGATTGACGAGTGCGCGCGCAACTGCAATGCGTTGCTGCTGGCCGCCCGACATTTGTCGTGGCTTACGCTCTGCCAACTTGGTCATCTGCACCATGTCGAGCGCTTCCATCACACGAGTTGCAGTCTCTATCTTGTTGACACCTTTTTGGCGTAATCCATAAGCAACGTTTTCGGCAACTGACATGTGCGGAAAAAGTGCGTAGTGCTGAAACACCGTATTGACGTCGCGCTTGTATGGCGGCACGCCTTGCACTTCAAGACCGTTGATGCGGATAAAGCCTTCGTCTGGTTGTTCAAAGCCTGCGAGCATTCGAAGCGTCGTTGTCTTGCCACAACCAGATGGACCGAGCAAAGAAAGAAACTCGCCTGCCTTAATCTGCAGATTGATTCCATTAACAGCGAGAACGTCACCGTACTTTTTGGTGACATTGATCAGTTCAACTGAACCGCGCTCGCTATTTTCCATGCTTTCCCCCGTGCTCTTGTTTTCTACTTTTGACTAACTGTTGAGGTTAATCATCACGTGCTTGATGCGCGTGTAATCATCCAGTGCATATGCCGACAAATCTTTGCCATAACCCGACTTTTTGTATCCACCGTGTGGCATCTCGGCGACCATCGGAATGTGGGTGTTGACCCAGACGCAACCAAAGTCGAGGTTCTTGGTCATGCGCATTGCGCGACCAAGGTCGCGTGTCCATACCGAAGATGCAAGCGCATACTCAACGCCGTTGGCCCACTTGAGCGCCTCTTCTTCATCGCTAAATTGCTGCACTGTGATGACCGGTCCAAACATTTCATTCTGAATCATCTCGTCTTGCTGCTTGAGGTCACAGATCACCGTTGGCTCAAAGAAGTAACCAGCACCACTCACTTGCGATCCGCCTGTTGTGATCCGCGCATGTTTTGGTGTGCGATCGACAAACCCCTTGACCTTGCTCAAATGTGTTTCGTTATTCAATGGCCCATAGAGCACGTCTTCGCTTGGCTTGCCAGTCTTGGTTTTCTTGGCGGCTTCGGTCAATGCATCGACAAAGTCGCGGTAAATCTTTGGTCCTGCAATAACTCGCGTTGCTGCAGTGCAGTCTTGACCGGCATTGAAGTATCCGGTCATTGCAATTGTCTCAACAGCAAGTTCGATATCGGCATCATCAAAAATAATGACGGGTGCTTTTCCACCGAGCTCCAGGTGCACGCGCTTCAAACTCTTTGCAGCGGCTTCAGCCACTTCCATTCCTGCTCGCACCGACCCGGTGATTGAAACCATTCCTGGTGTGTCGTGCGTGACCATTGATCGTCCTGTATCGCGATCTCCACAAATGACGTTGAGTACGCCTGGAGGCAACACTTCTCCAGCGATCTTTGCAAGCAATGCAGTCGATGCAGGTGTGGTGTCACTTGGTTTGAGCACTGTGGTGTTACCTGCAGCGATTGCAGGAATGAACTTCCAAACGCCCATCATCAGCGGATAGTTCCATGGCGCAACTTGAGCACACACGCCAATTGGCTCGCGACGAATGTATGAGGTGAAGTTGGTCATGTATTCGCCTGCGCTCTTACCTTCGAGCATTCGTGCAGCGCCGGCAAAGAAACGAATCTGATCCATCATCGGTGGCACTTCTTCGCCAAACGTAATGGCGCGCGGCTTGCCGGTGTTTTCGATTTCGGCTTCAATCAATTCAGTCATATTGGCTTCCATCGCGTCGGCGATGTCATTGATTGCTTTTTGGCGAACCGATGGTGTGGAGTGTTTCCACGAATCGAATGCATCCGCAGCCGCCTTCATCGCATTGTCTACATCGGCCGGGCCTGACAATGCTGCCGTTGCATACTGCTTGCCCGTGACAGGGTCAATAATCGGGGTCGTGCGACCATCTTGTGCTGCGACTTCTTTGCCATTGATGTAGTTATTGAACGATTTCATAGGACAACACTAACCAGCGACATCAAGTGCTATGAAATACCGAAACACCAAATAACAAGCCATCAATTAGCAGCAGCCCATTTGGCGTAGTGTCGGGTTATGGCATCAAGCATCAAAACACTCGGTGTGCCCAAAGAAATCAAGACTTTAGAGGGCCGTGTCTCCCTCACCCCAGACGGCGTGCGCGAGTTTGAGCGCCTCGGCATTGAAGTATTCGTTGAGAAAAGCGCTGGAGAAGCCGCATCCATCAGCGACGCCGAATACGTATCAGCGGGAGCCACCATTGTGCCAACGGCCGCTGACGCGTGGAGTCAGCAGATGGTTGTCAAGGTCAAGGAGCCAAAGGCTGAAGAGTTTGGCTATTTACGACCCGACCTCACACTGTTTACATACCTGCATCTCTCGGCTTATCCTGCAGTTGCTGCAGCGCTACAAAAGTCGAAGACGACAGCCATTGCATACGAGACAGTGCAACTCGAAGACGGCTCACTGCCGCTGCTGGCTCCGATGAGTGAAATTGCCGGCCGACTTGCAACCCAAGCCGGTGCGCACTTTCTGGAGCGACCACAAGGTGGTCGCGGAGTGCTGATGGGTGGAGCGCCCGGAGTTCGTCCGGCAAAAGTTGTCGTCATCGGCGCAGGCAATGTTGGTTACAACGCTGCATGGATTGCGGCAGGCATGCAAGCAGAAGTAATCATCCTCGATAAAAACCTTGATCGTCTTCGATACATCGAACAAATATGTATTGGTCGTACCACGACGCTCGCATCAAATCGAGGCGCCATAGAGCGCGTGCTTGCCGATGCCGACCTACTGATTGGCGCAGTACTTGTTGCTGGCGCACGTGCGCCGATTGTTGTCAGTGAAGACATGGTGCGCAGTATGAAACGCGGCTCGGTGATTGTTGATGTGGCTGTTGATCAAGGCGGATGTATTGCAACGACACACGAAACCACTCACACCGAACCCGTATATGAAACTCATGGCGTCATCCATTACGCGGTTGGCAACATGCCAGGCGCAGTGCCAAACACCAGCACCTACGCACTCACCAACGCGACGCTTCCCTATCAATTACAAGTCGCAACACTTGGTGCACGCGATGCAGCAGCACACAGTGAAGCAATCCGACTTGGAGTCAACACTGCAAATGGGCACATCACAAGCGAGCCTGTCGCTCGTGAACTCAACGCCAAGTTTGTCAGCCCAGAAGACGCACTGGCATAACAACAAGTTTTTCTAGTCGCAGCAACTATCTCGCCAGCCGCACGAAGCACAACGGAAGTGTGCATGTTCGGCATACAAACCAGAGCCGCAATGCGGACACTCCGAAAAAATTCCGCGTGGCGAATTGCACGTGGCCGCGCTCGCCGCCAAATCTTCCACTGTTGTAGCGTGAAGGTCGAGTTGAGGCGTGATTGCTTGATCCATATCCAGCATTCTTGCCGATCTCGCCACGAACATGACTGATACCAGCACTCCAACAGCAGACCAACCCCGACGCGGCAGTGCCCGAGCTGCTCTTCGCGTTCGCGACTTTCGGCTCGTCTGGTTTGGCTCTTTAGGCTCATACACCGGAACATGGATGCAAAATGTTGTCCTTCCCGCCTACGTCTACAACCGCACGGGCAAGGCTTCTGTTGTGGGTTTGCTCATTTTTGCCCAACTCGGACCCCTACTTTTCTTATCCATTCCTGCAGGTGTTATCGCCGATCGATTTAACCGCAAAAAATGGCTGGTCTCGATGCAAGTTGTACAACTTTCATTTTCACTTGCACTCGCAACGCTTGCACTCGGCACTCCACCCATCTGGGCACTTTTTGCAGCAGCTTTCGGTGTGGGTATCGGAAATGCACTCAATGCACCAGCGTGGTCCGCAATGTTGCCTTCGCTGGTTGATCCTCAACATTTATCGGGAGCGATCGCCCTCAACAGCACAGTCATTAACGGTTCACGCGTAGTTGGCCCAATTATCGTTGCGGTCTTCTCGCAGTGGGGTGCAACAACAGCACAGTTCTTTTATTTCAACGCCGCAACGTATCTTTTGGTTATCTTCGCCTTGCTCAATGTACATATTCCAAGTTTTCTACCAGACCCAACGCAAGGTTGGCGACGCTTCACTGCGGGTCTTTCTATCGCACGCGACAGACCAGTTGTACGACGACTCATTATTTCGCTCGCGACGTTTTCGCTGCTCTCGCTGCCTTACGTTGGACTCTTTCCGGCCGTCGCAAAACTCACGTTCAACATTGACGAAATTGGTGCCACCTATAAGTGGCTGTATGCCACATGGGGATTGGGTGCATGTCTTGGCGGGCTTGCCGTTGGCACTGTCTTTTCACACATCGATATGCGTCGACTCATCCAGTGGGGCTTCGCCGGGTTTTCCGTCGCCATGTTTTTGTTTGCACTTTCGCAGTCACCTCTGCCAGCATTTATTTCGGGATTCTTTTTGGGATTTGCATACTTCTTTACAACCACATCCATGATGACTGTTGTACAAATGCGACTTGAACCCGAAGTCAGGGGTCGCGTGCTCGCATTATGGTTCATGGCATTTGGCGGCCTCATCCCATTTGGCAATATGTTTTTTGGACCGCTC
>Ga0208966_1000713_pt1 | contig 10502 bp, 4 predicted proteins | sample GreLakmeHU45MSRF_FD_187701 | JGI IMG/M metagenome (GOLD analysis project Ga0208966, IMG submission 187701) | Freshwater lentic microbial communities from great Laurentian Lakes, MI, USA - Great Lakes metaG HU45MSRF (SPAdes) | ecosystem: Environmental > Aquatic > Freshwater > Lake | place: Great...
ATGCACCTATCAATAAAGTTAGGAGTAAGAAAAAAGCATTTTTAACTGGGATGGACTGATTAGCTAAAGGACGTAATTTTGTTCGTGTGACAAAAGAATCAAATTTGCGATCAAGAATATCATTGACGACACAACCTGCTGAACGCATCAGCACTGTACCTAAAATAAAAATAATGAGGTGTTTAATGTTTGGGCTACCTTGTGATGCTATAAAAAGCGCCCATAAAGTTGGCCATAATAATAAAAAAATGCCTATGGGTTTATCAAGGCGCATTAAGCGCGCATACTGAAGCATATTTACTGCCGATTTATTTTTGAGATAACGTTAGTGTATCGAAATTTAAAAGCTAGCAACCGCCCTTAACCAAAAAATATCCTTATAAAGCGTTCCATCTTGATCTTTGCCAGTATCCTGAACACGATTAGGGTTCGTTCCATCTCGTTTAGCATAAGTAAAAAATACATTCGTCTTGAGTGGTCCCCGCCATGAAAATTCCAATCCGTAACCTTTTAATTTATAACTATTCAAAGCATTAATGACTGCACCCGATGCATCAAGGTTGTCTACGTTTTGACGCACATAACCTTCATCATAAAAAATAGAGCCTGTTAAATTAAAAGGTAAATCTTTTTTAAGCTCGAGATTTAATAAATAGCCCTCACTCCCCGATCCCTCACTCGAAGGGTAAGCGCGAACCCCAGTGGGACCTCCTAGATAAAATTTTTGTGATGAATCAAGATTGTGATCAGTCAATTGTCCTGATCCTTTAATGACCATCGTGTAATCATTTTTTAAAAATTGATCTCGTCTAAAGCTCAATTGTGCGCGATTAAAAATCCCATGTGTGTGGCTATTAGAAATGTCTGTTGCATAATTTGGCGAATTTTCAAGATCATTTTTACCGTGATCAAATATGAATTTCGCATTATTTGTTGCGCCATCCAGAAGCCATTGGTCCACAAAGTCTCCTGATAAACTCGTTGAAAAAATACGCGTGTAATAATCGCTTGTCACTTCAGTAATGGTATTATTTTTAAAAGCTTTCACGTCATAATCAAAATCAAGATTTAAATTTTTATCTCTTGATCGATAAATAGGATAGCTTGCTTCAAGACCAAACCCCGCTAAATGGCCATTGGGCTCAAGAGATTTAAATTCATTTGTAATGACTTTGTATTCTAGATACGTAGCGTTCGATCCTATTCGTAACCCATCATTGCCAACAGGCAATGAGTAATTAAGTCGCATATATTCTGTACCCGCTGTTTTTAAAATAGTCGCGTTTAAATCATCACCCAATCTTAATGGATTTAATAAATTAGCTGAGACTAAAACACGTTCATAGCCCGTTGATCTTGAGCCGTAATTATCTGCCAATATTGAAGTATTAAATCTTGCTCTATTTTCAATTTGTACTTCCACATCTGTCTGGCCCTCGTCTTGGCCCGGTTTTAAGTTAGCCCCAACACCTATGCCAGGTAAATCATTGGCTAACAATATACCGCGCTCGAGACGCTTTAAATCTAAAGGACCATTTACTTTTGAGGATGGATAAACAATATCCATCACGCGACTCTCTCTCACATGAGGCTTTTCACCATTACCCATAGGCAAATAAGTAGTGCCTCCAAAAAGGGACTCTAAAATATTAACTTGAATAATACCGTCAGTAATGTTTTGTTCAGGTAAAGTCGCCTGGGCTAAATAACCTTTTCGTTCATATAAGATACTAATTGAGACAACGTATTGATTGATTTCATCAAAAGTTAATTCAGCACCTATATATTTTTTTAGAAAATTTTCTAATTCTTCTGTGGCAATTATCTTATTGCCCTTGAATACAAAGCCTGTGACTTTAACTTTTTCACCTTCTTTTGGGAGGGGTTGTTCTTCTTTTTTCTCAATGAGCTTAGGAATTTTAGGTCGTTCTATTTCTTGTATACGTTCAATTTGACGAAGTGCATCACCTGCGTCTGTTGGAGTATTTGTCGTTACTGCATTGGCAACAGAGCTAAATGTACTTAAAACAACATAGGTGAATAATAGAAAATAGGTATAAGACCTAATCAAAATTGAATTTTAGTCCTTGGGCTAGCCATCTTATTCATCTTTACGTTGGCGAATAAATGCATTGCCAGCACCTGGTTGTGAAAAATTATTTGTGATCACTGGCGCACCTATATTATTAGATAATCCATCAACATAAACTTCACCAATGTTAATGGAAGGTTTGAGTGAGCCACCTGATTGAATAGGTGAGGAAAAAATAGATTTAGGGATAGCGATGTCTTTAATAATTTTCGCTCCGATCCCTGCATCAAATTTTACCCGTCCAGCATTATTAGTTCCTGGTGCTGCAGCCCCTGATCCTGAAACGGTTGCCACAAAATTAGGATCGATTGTTTTATCGATGGTTTTAGCAACTGTCAATAACTGATTGGCTGATAAGCCGTTGATCGTTTGTGTGCCTGATGTCACTTTAAATCCTGGAATATTGATTGTAGAAGTGTTAGCTCCGCCAGAGGTTGCGCTGAAACCATAGATATTAATATCTCCAGAAATACTGGCGGGCTGATTAGTTGCAAAATCAAGTGTTTTGCCTGTAAATGTTTGGTCGCCTGTTGTTTTAAAAGCTCCGTTCACATTAATCGTACCCGAATAGTTCGATGATGTATCTATGGTTGCAGGAAGTGCACCAAGAACTGAAGCGGAAGCCGAAGGTTGATACATAGCTGATGTTTCCATACCAGCTAATGCTTTAATTTGCCCCACATTTCCATTGAAGGCAATCGTTGGCGTGTTGTTAATGCTCGTTGTCACTGCTCTTGTATTTAATGTATGTGTGTTTGCTACCGTATCATTGATCGTGCCATTATAGGTGGTCGAAGGAGAAGTGCCTACTGCCAATACAGTTCTAGTTGTGCCGTTTGTGCCATTGTCGCCTACATTAATAGCGCCATTAAATGTTTGGGCGCCACCTGCAATGTCATTATTCAAATTAATTGTATTACCAGTAATTGTGACTGATGATGGGTTAAGAGAACTCGCACCTGTCAGAGTTGTTGGGTCTGCCCCAATGAGTCCATTAAGTGTGACCGTTTTGCCTGTTGCATCAATCGTGAGCGAACCATTGTTTGAACTTTGAACAGTACTATTTAATGTTATGTCACCTAAACTCTTAATTGTAGTATTGCCAGCTAGGGTAATATTTCCAGAAGTGCTTGCTGCACTTATACTTGAATTATAAAGAGCGCCAACACTACTGACACCTGTTCCATTTACACTTAAATTATTTGCAACCGCAGTTTGTCCATTTAAATCAAGGGTAGCGCCTGAAGATACAGTTGCAGTGCTTGTTCCTAAGGCCGCGACCGAGCCCAGTTTAATCGTGCCATTACTAATCGTCGTTCCACCAGAAAAGGTATTTGAACCTGAAAGAGTCAAAGTGCCTGTCCCTGTTTTACTTAAAGCCCCAGTTCCACTCATGACTCCTGAGTAAGTAGTACTATTGTTATTAGTGCCTGTGGTGAGTGAACTACTTCCTAAGGCAATATTACCGGCACCCGAAATTGAACCAAAAGTTCGGTTTGCAGATAACGTTAAATTACCGCCTGATGCAACACTGAGAGACATAGAGCCTGTATTTGAAAGTGCGCTTGTATTGGATAGTGTATAAGATGCACTGCCTCCAATATTTAAAGCGGTTGAACTTGTAGCGGCTCCACTCCCGCTAAAGGTTAAATTACCTCCGTTGATATTGGTAGCACCGCTATAAGTATTATTAGCTGTTAAATTTAAAGAACCAGATCCTGTTGAGTCCTTTACAGTTAAGCTACTGCCAGAACTATTAAGAGCTGTTGCCCAAGTAATCGCTTGACCATTTACATCCACTGAATATTGTTGGTTAGCCGCTGTGCTAAATTTACTTGAGTAATCAGTTTTATTTGCGGCAACATACTTAATAGCACCGCCGCCAAATGAAATTTGATTTGATCCATTTCCAAATGAACCAGTATTTGCAAAAGTAAGGCTACCATCATTAATCGTTGCTGTGCCATACCAATCATTACTTACATTCGATAAGGTCGTCGTGCCTGTACCGGCTTGTATTACATTATTTTGCCAGCGACCACTATCGTGACCAACACCATGGCTTCCATTGTTGTAAATATAATTTGCAAGGGTTACATCATCACTGCGATTTAATTTTAATGTCGCACCATATGCAATCCCAATATAAGAGTCGCTCGCGAGTGAGCCCGTTGTGCCACCATTTCCGAGTTGTAAAGTAGTATGGTTACCAAGATATGTTCTACCTGTGTAAGTATTAGTCCCTGTAAATGTGACTGCAGCTCCTTTTGCTGTTGATGTACCATTTTCTAAAATGGATACACTACCGTTACCACTGATGTTATTAGCAATGGTAGTGGCATCTGATCGATAGAGTTCCAAACTACTACTATTAATTGCTATATTACTTGCGCTATTAATACTACCTGTAGTGCCATTAGTTCCGATACGTAAAGTACCTGAGTTAATTGTGGTGGTGGAAGCGTAAGTATTGGCACCTGTTAAATACAAAGCTCCGGAGTCTTGGCGGAGGGCACCTGTACCACTGATCACACCCGCGTAATTAATAGTTTGTGGATTATTAAAGAAGAGTGTGCCGTTATTAGTAATGTCGCCACCTAAAGCACCATAATTTAATTGGAGTGTGGCACCAGAATCAATTGTAGTCGCTCCTGTGTAAGTGCCATTACGAGAATCATTGAGTGTTAAAGTGCCGGTGCCAGATTTGGTAAACGTACCTGTACCACTTAAATTATTAAAGTCTTGATTGCTGTTTGAAGCAAATAGAAGTGATTTGCCATTATTGATAATGTAATTACTACTGTTGCCGATTTTACCTGTAACTTTTAAAGTCCCATCATTAATCGTTGCTGTGCCATACCAATCATTACTTACATTCGATAAGGTCGTCGTGCCTGTACCGGCTTGTATTACATTATTTTGCCAGCGACCACTATCGTGACCAACACCATGGCTTCCATTGTTGTAAATATAATTTGCAAGGGTTACATCATCACTGCGATTTAATTTTAATGTCGCACCATATGCAATCCCAATATAAGAGTCGCTCGCGAGTGAGCCCGTTGTGCCACCATTTCCGAGTTGTAAAGTAGTATGGTTACCAAGATATGTTCTACCTGTGTAAGTATTAGTCCCTGTAAATGTGACTGCAGCTCCTTTTGCTGTTGATGTACCATTTTCTAAAATGGATACACTACCGTTACCACTGATGTTATTAGCAATGGTAGTGGCATCTGATCGATAGAGTTCCAAACTACTACTATTAATTGCTATATTACTTGCGCTATTAATACTACCTGTAGTGCCATTAGTTCCGATACGTAAAGTACCTGAGTTAATTGTGGTGGTGGAAGCGTAAGTATTGGCACCTGTTAAATACAAAGCTCCGGAGTCTTGGCGGAGGGCACCTGTACCACTGATCACACCCGCGTAATTAATAGTTTGTGGATTATTAAAGAAGAGTGTGCCGTTATTAGTAATGTCGCCACCTAAAGCACCATAATTTAATTGGAGTGTGGCACCAGAATCAATTGTAGTCGCTCCTGTGTAAGTGCCATTACGAGAATCATTGAGTGTAATACCGTACCCGTGCAAATTAAATTGTCCAGATCCAGCCACTGCACCGAGCGAACTAGCATTTACTGTTGTTACATCTAACGCGCCACCATTGACTGTCATTAGATAATTAGAATTAATTGTTTGAGCATCTAGTGTTATACCGAGGCTGCCCGAGGAAGATGATCCTGATATTGTTTGGTTAATGTTGATAGTGCCGCCCGTTAATGAAAGTGTGGCATTACCTCCAGACGTTTTACTAATCGCAGTATTTAAAGTAATTGTGTTTGCTGCTTTACTACCAGTTGAAATAGATACATTCGTGCCAGCATTAAGCGAAGTATTTATATTTGACGCCAAAATATAAGATGAAGCGTCCGCTACAAAATTATTAGTGTATGAAGTGCCACTCGAAGAAGTTCCAATGACAATATCATAGGGATCAATTAACCAAGTACCTGATGAACCTTGGGTAGCTGAAGCGCTTATTTTAATCCCGTCTAAATAAACTTGATAGCCGGATGTTTCAATTTTTCCTCCATCACCATCATTCAGTCCGCCTTTAGCTTCTAGCGTGCCTTGGACGCTCGTGAGTCCTTTTTTATCTGTAATGTCAGACCAAATGACAATTGTTCCGCCATTACCTGTATCAGTGGCGTTTGCTTGGATTAAAGCTAAATCTGCTACAGACGTTTTTAGGGCCTGCATGAATGTTGGATTTGAATTTTGCCAAGAGCCGCCAATGAGAATTTCACCACCACCAAACAATCCATTGGCTAATGTTTGCGAACCGTTATTTAAATTAATCGTGTCAGCTAATAATAAAATCTGGCCACCTTGTTTTACTAATTGCGTCGCATTGCTGCCTGCATTTAATAAACCATTCTGATTGATTAGACTTCCGGCAATAGTATTGATTGCATTAGCTGAGAGGATAATGCGACCACCCTCCACTTCAACGGCATAATTATTTTCAATTAAACTTTTTATGGTTGACGGATCACTAGTGATGCTTCCTAAGTGATGGTCACTATCAAAATTTAAAGTAATCCTCTCTCCGGACGCCATCACAACGGTACCCATTTTGGCAATGAGTAATCCTGAGTTTCTAACTTCAGGGGCAAGTAGTGCAATATAACTATCAAAATTAGCTGTTATGGATCCGTCGTTAATAATACTTCCTGTGGATCCTTTTCGATCAAAGGTCATGAGACCTTTCATAAAATCATCATTAGAGACGGTATGCGTAGTAGCTGTTATTGCGCCTACATTCAGGGACGAAGTTTTTCCAAAATAAATCCCGGCAGGATTCATGAGAATCACTTCACCATTGGCATTAATTTTTCCAAAAATTTGACTGGGGCTTTGATTGCTGATGCGGTTTAAAATGGATGCGCTTGCATTGGGCTGATTAAAATTAACTGTTGCATCAGAGCCAACGTTGAAAGAGTTCCAGTTCACCACAGCGCGCTGTGATGATTGGTTCACATTCATGACAGGCAATTGATCATTATGATTTGTATCAATTGTGACATTGCCAATGACAACATCAGCGCCTTTTGGTAATTCAACACTCGGTGGATTTGCAAAAAGATAAAGTGGTGTAAAAAGTGAAATAACGCTTGATAAAAAAATAAATTTTTTAAATCTGAAGTGCTGCGCCATAAAAATAATTAAGCCAACAATTCCTTTAGGGGGAGCTGAAGATGAATTCGATAGGCGTGACTTATTTTTTTCGTGACAAACAACGAAGCTATTTGAATTTAAATCCCATTTCAGTCTAAATATATTATTCATATTTGGTTAAGTAAAAAGCTCAATAACTCAATACTTTACAAAAGATTTATTACGATTTTGTGACAATAAAACCATAAATTTTTTATGGTGATTTCAATTTGTAAACTATAGAAAACAAATGCACAAGTTTAGTGCAAAAACTATTCGAGTTTGAAAGAAATGGGAACTAAGACGGTAAAGTTTTTACTTCTAAGCGCCTCGGGAGGCTGGGGGAAAGGAGATGCTCTTTTTATCATTTCAAGCGCCTCCTGATCTAGGACATCATAACCACTACTTTTTTTAATTTGTGAATAAATTACACCGCCTTGCGGATTTAATTGCAACTCAATAATAATTAATCCCTGCCAGCCGCGCATTTGAGCAATTTTTGGATACTGCTTATATTTCGAAATCGCATCTGCCAGTAAACTACTGTAATCATTAGTTGATGAAGTTACTTTTTCAGGTGAAGGTGCGTTTACTGTTTTTGTTTCTTGTGGTGTATCAGCAGCTTTTGTAATCACGCGTGTAGGATTAGCTTCAGGTTTTGGGTTTGTTTCACTCACCTGCTCCTCTTTTGGTGTAACTGAAACCGGAGGTTTACTCAAAGGAACTGTCGTTGGTGTTTTATCTGGAGCAGGCAACGACTCCTTCTTTACCTCAGGCTTGGGAGGCTCTGGTTTTTTTATCTCGGGCTTGGGGGGCTCTGGCTTTTTAATTTCTGGCTTCAGGGGTTCTGGAGACTTCTCTTTTTCTGGAGTTGGTTTATTCTCCATTGATTCAGGCTCAGCCAAACTTACCTGAAGTGGGAGCGGCACCTTCATATCGGGCTTATTCATTTTTGGCAATAGAAGAAACACCACCACAAGGTGAACAAGAATCGACAAAATAATTGCACGAGGCAAATCAAATTTGCGATAAAAAAAGGTAGGGGCTTTCAATGGCTTATAACTTTAAAGATTAATCTAAGAGTTTAATAACTAAAAAAGTATATCCTAAAAAATTACACGCTCAGCACTTTCATATCTAAATGAAAAGATTGGGTAAAAAAACTTCGATAAGCGAAAGTGCTGTACCGTTTTTTTCCCACTCTGATTTTCTTAGCCATATAGTTTCTTGATTTATCAAATCAAGGGACCTTAAGTATAAATACAAAGCATCGGTGGGCTGTATTACTTGATAACGCAAAGATCGTCTAATGATTTCAGGGTCTTTAAATAAAATATTTGCAAGCGATTGTTGGCCAAGCTCTCTTAGGCAGTTCCAATCACCATTAAGATCATTATCTTTTAATGAAGTTCTTGCAAAGATCATTGGTTGCCCATGACTTTTAATAATGACCTCGCGCTTATAGTTAGATTTTTCTTCGGGAGCATTACCTTCATAAATCACATCAACTTTAACATCATGAAATTCCTTTTGTAATCGCTCTGTTAAAGATCCTTCTTCAGTCATCCACGAAAACTCATTACCTTCAGCTTTAGGTGACATTAGCCAAGTCATGGTTACACCTTCACTCTTTCATTCGCGTGACTTAACCAACGCTTTAAATGAAGATGAGAAGCTTTAGGATAATCTTCTAATAATTGATCAGCAATTGTTTTAGCTTCTTCTAATAATTTAAAATCGCGATTGAGATTAGCAATACGTAACATAGGCACGCCACTTTGTCGGACACCTAAAAACTCTCCAGGGCCTCTTATATTTAAATCTTCTTGCGCAATAATGAAGCCATCCGTATTTTCAAAAATTACTTTGAGTCTCTGTCTTGCAAGCTCCGATAATTTTTTCTGGAACAATAAAATACATGTACTTTTAAGTGAGCCGCGTCCTACACGTCCGCGCAATTGATGTAATTGTGAAAGTCCCATACGCTCTGCATTTTCAATGACCATCAACGTCGCATTCGGCACATCGACACCTACCTCAATGACTGTGGTTGCTACTAATAATTGAATATCACTCTTCATAAATTCAGACATGACTTTTTGTTTTTCTGATGACTTCATTCGGCCATGGACTAAGCCTACTTTTAGATCTTTAAAATGAGACTGCATATTTAAGAATGTTTCTTCTGCGGTTTGAAGTTGCAAGACTTCACTCTCTTCAATCAAAGGACATACCCAGTAAACTTGCGCTCCGGCATGACATACCTCATGCACTCTCTTTAAAATTTCATTGCGTCGATCCTCTGAGAACAGTTTTGTCACAATCGCTTCACGGCCTTTAGGTAATTCATCTATAACGGAGACATCAAGATCTGCAAAATAACTCATGGAAAGTGTTCTGGGAATTGGTGTTGCACTCATCATCAGCTGATGAGGCTCAATTGCTTTATTTAATGCACCTTTTTTCCGCAACGCTAATCTTTGTTCGACACCAAATCGATGCTGTTCATCAATAATACTTAAGCCTAACTTTTTAAAAATGACATGTTCTTGAAAGAGTGCGTGCGTCCCCACAATCATCTGCGCCTCACCTGATGCTGTCCTACTTAAGGAAATCTCTCGATCTTTCTTGGATTGGCTGCCTGTTAACCATGCAACTTTTACATCTAAAGGGGTCAGCCATTGATTAAGTTTGCGATAGTGTTGTTCAGCTAAAATTTCGGTAGGCGCCATAAAAGCCACCTGGCTTCCATTTTCAATCACTTGTAAGGCTGCGATTGTTGCTACTACTGTTTTACCGCTGCCTACATCACCCTGTAATAGCCTTTGCATCGGATAGTTTTTTTCAAGATCATTTTTAATTTCTTGAATGACTTTTCTTTGTGCCCCGGTTAACTCAAATTCAAGCTTGTCCATAAAAATAGTTGTGAGTTTATTTTTGGCTTTTAATGGGTTGGCTGTAAGTGCGCGCCTTATCAAATAATTAGATCTTAAAGATAATTGTTGTGCTAAGAATTCATCAAAGATAATTCTTTGATAAGGCTTACTTGTAAAAGCCTCATGACTTGCAACTTCTTTAAAATCTTTTGGATGGTGAATACTTTTTAAGCTTTCATAAAGATTTGGTAAGCGTAATTTCTCATAAAAGATTGGTAAAAATAAATCTTTTAAATAATTTTTTAAGTCAAAGT
>Ga0208966_1000717_pt1 | contig 10464 bp, 9 predicted proteins | sample GreLakmeHU45MSRF_FD_187701 | JGI IMG/M metagenome (GOLD analysis project Ga0208966, IMG submission 187701) | Freshwater lentic microbial communities from great Laurentian Lakes, MI, USA - Great Lakes metaG HU45MSRF (SPAdes) | ecosystem: Environmental > Aquatic > Freshwater > Lake | place: Great...
CTGAGCCTGGATTCCTAATCGCCCCACGAGGCGAACAAGCAGGTCTGTGCGCTTGGATCGACGATCGACCAGGGTCACCTGAATATCCGGGCAAGCCAAGGCAATCACTAAGCCTGGGTCTCCACCCCCAGACCCAAGATCAATCACAGTGCTGACCTTGCCGTTGAGAGCCTCAGCAAAGCCCATGGAATGTTCAATCACCTGTTCAAGTGGTCTATTGCCCAACATGCCGATGCGCTGGGCATCGCCCAGCGCATCCAACAACTTCTTTCGATTTTCTGGACTTAAGGCACGGGCCGAAGACATCAGCCCCACCTTACGCTCAGTGGACTATTCAGCAGCAGTTGCTGCTGCGGGGGAGATCACAACACGTCGGTTGGGATCTTCGCCTTCAGAATGAGTCGCAATATCCGTGCGTCCAGTCAATGCGTCGTGGACGATCTTGCGATCGGGCGATGGCATCGCTTCCAGGGCACGTGCTGAACCACTAGCCACGACTTCATCGGCAACTTGGGTAACGAAACGGCTCAACGCTTCTTTGCGCTTGGCCCGATAACCCCCGATATCAATGCGTAAACGAGTGTCATGATCGCCCATCCGCCGCTGGCTAACAACGCGAGTGATGTCCTGAACTGCCTGCAAGGTGCTGCCACGTGGGCCAACCAGGAGACCGAGATCGCTGCCGTTTAACTGGACTTCAATATCGTTACCGTCAATATTCACCGCTGTCTCACCAGTGGCGCCCAAAGAGGCCGCTAAACCAACCAGGAACTTCTCGGCTTCTGCAGCTACCTGTGCTGGGTCGGCTGGGGGACCTTCTGGTCGTTCCCGGCGAGGTCGATCGTTGTTTTCGCTGCTGTCGCTCATTTTCTTCTCCTGTTGACGTGGTTGTTTTGCACGAGGGGCACGAGGTGCTCCTTCTGCTGACGGGGTGTCATCCTTGCGCGGACGACGGTCTCGGCGTTCTACTTTGGCCCGTGGAATACGTGGCTTGACTCGAGCACGAACTCGGGCTTCTCCTCGAGTGCGCCCGAATAACCCCGCTTTGGGCTCTTCTAAGATTTCAAATTCGGCTTCTTCGTCTGCAACACCGAGACGATCAAGTGCAACGCTCTTAGCTTCTTCAATGGACTTACCGGTTGTTTCTACCCATTCCATGGGGCTTCCTGCTTTCTTTTCTGACGTGAGATCGATTGATTGGGGATTGACTCAGCCGCGGGGCGGCTTTGGATGACGTGACGTACCCGAAGGTTTCGGACGATTAGGTGGCGTGGCCTTACCTTTGGCCGGAGTTGACCCACCCTTAGGAGGGGTAACGCGTTTGCTCACGATCGGCTTGGGACCAGCCTTTGGTTGCTCCTTGGCTTTAGCGAGGTCCTTCTTCATTTGACCGAACATCCCGCCGCCGCCAACATCATCCTTGGCTAATTCGCGCGCTTTGGCACCAGCGGCTTGGGCTTGACTACCCAGTGAATCATCACCTTTATAGAAACGACGGGTGATGTACGACTGTTGGGCAATACGAACAATTGTCTGCGCAAAGTAGTAAACGACAAGCGCTACGGGGAAAAAGAACTGGAAGACGCCGAAAAATACTGGCAAATACTGCATCAATTTCTGTTGCGAGGCCGACATCGTCGGAGACACCGTACGACTTGCGATCATCCGCTGTTGGACGAAATATAGGCCCATTAAAGCCACAACTAGTAGCGCATAGATAACGCCCGTGGCGGCATTTTCTTGAATCGCTTTCACTGGGGTAAGGGACAAATCAAGCCCAAGAGAAGACATTTTGGTCTTACCTACCAAACTTTTATACAGTTCGCCAGTTTTCGAGATGTAGTCCGGGTCAAAGGTGCCATCGGTCTTCTTAGTCAGACCATGCAGAACGCGGAACATAATCAAGAAAATCGGCATCTGCGCCAAAAGTGGCAAGCATGAGGCCAGCGGGTTGACTTTGTGCTCCTGGTAGAGCTTCATCATTTCTTCGTTAAGTTTCTGGCGATCATTGCGATGTTGCTGTTGCAGCCTCTTCATTTCTGGCTGAACCTTCTGCATCTCCAACATCGACTTTGTGCTCTTCAGGGTGAGCGGGAAAATCAACATCATGATCACCACAGCGACTAGGGCAATGGCCGCTGTGTAGTCCGATGTGAGGTTGTAAAACTGACTTACGAGCCAGGCTGCTGCTTGGAACATGTCACGACACCTTTCCGGTGGGCTGAATAGGATTTATTTGTGCACAGTGGGCATCGTGTTGATGCGTAGGTTCTGGAACTGGATCAAAGCCGGACTTACCAAATGGGCGGCAACGCACAAGTCGACGAAGAGTCAACCATGAACCGCTGCGCGCCCCATGAATGTCAATCGCCTCTTTGGCGTATTGCGAACAACTGGGGGTGAAGCGACACGGTGAAGGACGACCTTCACGTGCTAGTTGGTACCAGTTTATGCCTTTTAATAGGTAAGATTTCATAACGGAATCACTTTTAGACACTCCATTTACTAGCAAGACCATCGACCGCAGAACGTAAGTCGGTCAAAGTGATCGACTCCGCTGGCCGGGTTAAGCCGATGAGATACAGACCGGGCCGCATCGCAGGAGTTTCGTGACGCAGCACTTCGCGCAACTGTCGACGGACGCGGTTGCGCTTCACTGCTGTTCCAGCAGTGCGACCAATAGCGAAGGCCACATGGGGCCCATCAAGAGCAGAGTCCGACAACATCACGCACCAAACAACTCCACTACGAACTCGGATTCCTTGGCGACGTAATCGCGCAAACCCGGCTCGACCGTGAAATCGTTTGATCAAGCCGACAGCTTCTTGCGGCCCTTCAGGCGACGGGCTTTCAAAACTGCTCGCCCGGCGCGGGTGGACATACGAGCGCGGAAGCCATGTTTGGCTGAACGGCGCTTCTGATTAGGTTGGTACGTACGCTTCATGCAAAATCCTCAATTCCTGGTGGCGCCCCATCCGGGCGAGAAACACCTGGTAGTGACTACTATTCAGCCTCCTTGACAACCTTTGCTCCACGCGGGTGGAACGTAGCTCGTCAAGCGCTTAGGAGCAGGCTACGGCCTAAAGGCCAATGGGGGCAACCCTGACACGCGAATCCCCTCTTTACGGATTATCCACAGCCTGCTAAGGTATCTCTTCCCTAACAATTGCTCTCACGTTCAACCCTCCCTAGTTGACCATTGAGGCAGGTCAGGGTATCTAAAATCACGCCACTGTATTGTCCACAAGTTGTGGATTGCTCTGTGGACAACATGCCTATTTTTTGAAGGAGTAGCAGGTGGAACATACTGATGACTTGTGGACAGCGGTTTCACAACTGCTTCGCGCCCAAGTCTCGGATGCCGTCTGGTACTCCACTTTCAATGATGTGCGCTCGTTGCCTGACGATCAGAACACCTTGCGTTTGGCTGTTCCAAGTGGAACCGTGCGCGACAAAATCACATCGCGTTATCTTCCTATTGTTCTCGATGCCCTGACTGAACTCGGTGCTGGTTCATTGAAATTGGTCGTCGATGTTGTGGCCCCCGACGAAATCGTTGCGGATTCGTCAGCCAACACTGATGACACCCCGCGGCAAAACACTAAAAATCCTTCAAAGAACGGTTCCAAGAACTCCGGACCCACGGTTGCCAATGTTGAAGAAATGGGTATACGGGCTGGATTGAATCCGCGTTACACCTTTGAGACATTCGTTAAAGGCGCTTCCAACAGTTTCGCTTTGGCGGCAGCACAACGGGTTGCCGAAACTCCAGCGCGCTCGTATAACCCTCTCTTCGTCTATGGGTCCGCTGGGCTTGGTAAAACCCACCTATTACATGCCATCGGCCATTACGTACTCCAGAACTACAGCCATTACCAGGTGAGATACATCACCACCGAAACTTTCTTGAACGAGTACGTGGACGGAATTCGAAACAACACGATCGCCAATTTCAAGCGTCGCTATCGCGATATTGATGTCTTACTGATTGACGACATTCAGTTCATGGAGGCAAAAGAGGGACTCCAGGAAGAGTTCTTCCACACCTTCAACACCCTTCACGGGGCAAACAAACAAATCGTTATTTCTTCAGACCGAGTCCCTGACGCCATACCGAACTTAGAGGACCGACTCATCGGCCGTTTCCGTTGGGGCTTGATCACAGATGTTCAGCCCCCAGATCTAGAAACGCGGCTAGCGATTTTACGCAATAAGGCCGAACGAGATGGCACCTTCGTGCCAGCCGACGTCCTCGAATACATCGCCTCGCGGGTCAGCACCAACATTCGTGAACTTGAGGGCGCCCTCATTCGAGTGAGTGCTTACTCAAGTTTGAATCGCGTTGACATGACTGTGGCGCAAGCCGAAAGGCTTCTCGAGGACCTCTTGCCCAGCAGTACTTCGAAAAACCGCACCGATGATGAACTACTTGCCGAAATCGCTCGATTTCTCGGCTTCACGGTTGAAGCATTACGTGGCAAAAGTCGCCAACGACCCTTGGTGTCAGCGCGACAAGAAGCGATGTACGTCTTTCGCGAACTTACTGACCTCTCATATCCAGCCATTGCCCGACTCTTCGGCGGCCGCGATCACACCACGGTGATTCATGCCGTTGACAAAATCACTCGCTTGATGGTGGAACGCAACGAAACCTACGACCAGGTCACAAGTCTGGTCAAGACGCTGAAATTGGGTTGAGTCAATGTCCACGCATGGCGATATCAACAACATGTTCACAACCCGTGTGAATGACGATGATCAACATGTGGAGAACTTAAAGTTATCCACCAACCCACCCGTGGGTCATACTTTGAGTGTGCATACTTGTGGACAACTAGGCGCGGGCAAATACCTTGATCACGCTGGGCAAAGAAGTGCTTATCCACAATCCACAACTCTTATTACTAGAACTATCTTAAATCATCATCAGACCGTGTTAATAAGTAGGGGGTCCCATCGTGAAATTTCGCTGTGAAAAAGAAGTTTTAGCTGAAGCACTAGGTGCTGCGAGTCGAGCATCAACAGGTCGCTCAACAAATCCAACAATGTCGTGCTTGCGGCTAGTTCTCGCTGGAGATCAATTGCGTATCACCGGTACCGACGGCGATTTAACAATCGATGCCAGCATTATTGTCGCCGGTGAGAAAGACGGAGTCGTTTTAGTGCCTGCAAAATTAACAAGCGACATTGTTCGTTCCCTACCTTCTGGCGCTGTTAAATTTGACTTAGGAGAAGACAATGTCGACATCTCCGCCAACCGTGTTAACTTCACAGTCCCGATTGGTGCCGGCGATGATTTTCCAAAGTGGTCCGGCACTGTTGGCGAGGGCGCCTCAATGAGCGCCAGAGATTTTTCAGAAGCCCTTCGTCAAGTAGTGCGTTCAGCAAGTACCGACGATGCTCGCGGTGTCTTCACCGGTGTTTTGTTGAGTGGCATTGATGGGCGCTTACGCTTGGTTGCAACGGACTCTTATCGCATGTCTGTTCGTGATATCAATACCAACGTTCTTCCCGATGGAACTAGCGTTGTGATTCCGGCGCGAGCACTGGGCGAACTGCAAAAGTTATTAAGCATCGCCGAGCAGGTGTCAATCAATATCACCGAAAATGATGCAACTTTTGAAGTCGGATCAGTGCGTTTAGTAACACGCTTGTTGACTGGAGTGTTTGCCGATTACCAACGTCTCATTCCAGCAAACTCACCGAATAAATTGGTCATCTCACGAGACATAATGTTGGAGGCGATTCGCCGAGTCAAGCATGTGGCCCGGGACCCGATTGGCACACCACTTCGTTTGGAAATTAAAGCAAATAGCGTGACGCTACGAATGGTGACTCCAGATAATGGCGAAGCCGTTGAACAAATTGACGCCGTGGTTCATGGTAACGATATTGAAATTCGCTTCAACAACGAACTATTAACTCAAGGGCTAGATGCATCTGGTGCTGAGGAAATCACTATTCAAACTAGCGAGCCTGGAAAACTGGCCCTGATTCGCGGTGTCGGTCAGGAAGATTTCACGTATTTGTTGATGCCTCTGAAGTCGTGACAGCGAGATGATTGTCGAGCAACTTGAGCTCGTCGATTTTCGTAACTATTCCCACGCCTCATTTTCTTTGACACCAGGCGTGACAGCCATTGTCGGGCGTAACGCGCAAGGAAAAACCAACATTGCAGAAGCCATGGCATTTCTGGCGACGCTTGAGAGTTTTCGTCAGGCCCCCGTGGTGGCTTTGGTGCGTGAGGGGGCAGAACTCGCAACTATTCGCGCCATCGTGCGTCACGAAGACGGTCGGGAGATACAAATTGAGGTGCAGATCCAACGCCAAGGACGCACCGTGGTACAAGTCAACAAACAACGACTTGCGCGAACTCGCGATCTTTTAGGGATTTTGCGAGTCTCGGTATTTTCTCCCGATGATCTCGAACTAGTGAAGGGCGCGCCAGGTGAGCGACGACGCTTCATTGACGAAACCATGGTCAGTTTGGCCCTGAAAAATGATGCTCGACGCCTAGAACTGGATCGCATTTTGAAGCAGCGAAACACGCTATTGCGACAGGCAAACGGTCGGTTAACTCAGGATATTGAGTTCACCCTTGATGTATGGGACGAAAAACTTGCTGCTGTCGGCGACGAGATAGGTCACCAACGAGCCATCGTTTTGGCACAACTGCAACCCGTCGTCGAAGACGCCTATCAACATCTCGCTGGGGCGCCGTTGGCAGTCGGCATTCACTATGAGCCAACGTGGAGGCGCTCGGGTTTAGCACATGCCCTCAAGGCGGCGCGCACGGACGATATTCGCCGAGGTGTGTCGACCGTTGGTCCGCACCGTGATGACATTGACCTTTTTTTGGGGACACTTCCTTCCAGAACCCACGCAAGTCAGGGTGAAATGCGGTGTTTGGCGCTTTCACTACGACTCGGAGCCCACCAACTTGTGGCGCAGCAAACCGACATGACTCCTTTGCTGGTTCTTGATGATGTTCTTTCTGAACTTGACCCAGAAAGATGCACTGCTTTACTCAGTCACCTACCTCGCGGTCAAGTAGTGATTACGACGGCCAGTGGGCTACCTGACACGGCTACACCAGAGAGAATCTTGCGGATTGAAGGAGGTCAAGTTGTCAGCGAATAATCCTGAACCCACACCCATTTCGAGCAGTATTGAAAAACTATTGAAGTCGCTCCGTGGTGGGGATCGACGGACGACCGTCACGGTTTTTAGTCGGTGGGAGGAACTGGTTGGAGAATCAGTTGCGAGCCATGTGCGACCCTTAAAGCTGGATAACGAAACGCTCATCGTTGAGGTTGATGAACCGATGTGGGCGACCCAGATGAAGTTCCTTGAAGCGGACCTTCTGAAGCGCCTCAATGAGGGTGCCGCGAGGCCCATAAAAACCTTGGAGATACGGGTCAAAAAGCGCCGTTAAGAGCCTCTTTTTAGGAAGCCCGAAAGTCTTCTTTTTTGTGGCTAAAAAATAGTGTATTTACCCTGCATATCAGGCACGCAAGGTGACCAAAAATGCGACTCCCAGCGAGTAGGATTTGAGTGTTGTGTTGAGCCATTGTGTCGCCCCAAATTCCACCCCCGCGCACACAGTTGTGATGGCCTTCTAAACCCACTTAAAAAGGAACTCGTGTCCACCAAAAGCACTACCACCACAGCCGATTATGGCGCCAAAGATATCCAGGTTCTTGAAGGTCTTGACCCTGTTCGCAAACGACCCGGTATGTACATCGGATCGACTGGCCTATCGGGCTTACATCACCTGATTTGGGAAGTCGTTGACAACTCTGTTGACGAGGCCATGGCAGGTCATTGCACCACTATCAGCGTCACGCTCTTAGAGGGTGGTGGGTGCCGTGTTGAGGACAACGGTCGCGGCATTCCCGTTGATCCGTATCCCTCTGGTCCCCATAAAGGTAAAAGTGCCGCCGAGGTTGTGCTGACAGTGCTTCACGCCGGAGGAAAATTCGGCGGAGAGGGCTACAAAGTCTCAGGCGGACTTCACGGTGTGGGCGTTTCAGTTGTGAACGCACTGTCAGATCGCCTGAAGTTAGAAATTGATCGTGGTGGTAAGCGTTATGAACTTGAATTCCAAAATGGTGGAAAACCCAAAGGCAAGATTGAGATCACTGGTGATACCCCAGCACGCGGTCGCAAAAACGGCACATCGGTGACTTTCTGGCCAGACGAAACCATTTTCGCTTCAGAAGGCACAGAGTTCGTGGCGCGCACAGTTCTTGAGCGCCTACAAACGATGGCTTTTCTTAATCGCGGCCTGGAAATTGTTTTCAAGGATGAACGCGTCGGCAAAATCCAAAACGTCACCTTCCAATACAAGGGCGGGATTATTGACTTCGTCAAGCACCTCAATCAATCCAAGGATGCATTGTTCACTAAGGTCGCCTACTACGAAGAAGAAGACGATGGGCAAATGTTGGACATCGCCATTCAATGGAATACTGGGTATCACGAAGGAATTCACGGGTACGCCAACGGAATCAGCACTGTTGAAGGCGGCATGCACGTTGAGGGTTTCAAAACAGCCTTAACCAGCGTCATCAATAAATACGCGAAGAACCGTGGCTTACTCAAGGAAAAAGACGACAACTTTCTCGGCGAGGATATTCGTGAGGGAATCACGGCGATTATTTCAGTGAAATTAGCTGAACCTCAATTTGAGGGTCAGACCAAAGCCAAATTAGGCAACGTCTCAATGCGGTCTTTTGTGCAAAAAGTAACGAACGATCGTCTGGCTGAGTGGTTGGATGAAAATCCAACTGAGGCAAACAAGATTGTTAAAAAGGCCCAGTCGGCAGCGCAAGCCCGAGTCGCTGCAAAGAACGCGCGTAACGCAGTGCGCCGAAAGACTGCGCTTGCTGGCGCCGGCATGCCAGACAAACTAAAAGACTGCAGTAGCGGTAATCCATCAGAGAGTGAAATCTTCATTGTTGAAGGCGACTCTGCTGGTGGTACGGCACTCGATGCGCGTGATCCCCGAACGCAAGCGATCTTGCCTATCCGTGGAAAGATTTTGAATGTTGAGCGGGCGCGGCTCGACAAAATGTTGAAAAACACAGAAGTGATTGCCCTAGTCACAGCAATCGGTGGCGGCGTTGGTGACGAATTTGACGCAGCCAAGGCGCGCTATCACAAGATTATTATTTTGGCCGATGCCGATGTTGACGGCAGCCATATTCGAACCTTGCTTCTGACTTTCTTCTTCCGTCAGATGCGCCCATTGGTTGAAGCTGGCTATGTGTACATTGCGCAACCACCGCTGTATTCAACAGAGATCGGCAAAGTAAAGATCTACCTCAAAGACGATCTTGCGAAGACGCGTTTCTTGGAAGAACACCCAAATCACAAAAAAGATTTCCAGCGTCTCAAAGGTCTCGGAGAAATGGACTGGGAAGAATTGCGTTCGACAACGATGTCGGAGGAGTCTCGGACACTTTTGCAAGTCAATGTTGACGAAGCAGCGTTAGCTGATGAAGTCATGGGCGTGCTGATGGGTGACGACGTTGAAAGTCGCAAACACTTCATACAAACGAATGCAAAAGACGTAAGGTTCCTTGATATCTGATGGCTAGTAAAAAAACGCCCCCCACCACGCCCGAGGAAGGCGCAGTACCCTCGGAACCCAATATCCCCGTACAGCCAGTTGCTTTGCAAGATGAAATGGAACGCTCGTTTCTTGATTATGCAATGTCGGTCATCATGGCCCGTGCTCTTCCTGATGTTCGCGATGGTCTCAAGCCAGTGCACCGACGCATCATTTGGGATATGGAAGAACAAGGGTTTCGTCCCGATCGTCCATTCGTAAAATCAGCGCGCGTCAGCGGCGACACGATGGCCAAGTATCACCCGCACGGCGATACCGCAATTTATGACGCTTTGGTTCGTATGGCCCAACCATTCTCACTGCGACATCCACTCATTGCCTTCCATGGCAACTATGGATCTCCTGACTTTGGTCCGGCTGCGAGCCGTTATACCGAATGTCGTCTGCATCCGTTAGCGATGCACCTATTGGCTGATATCGACGAGAACACCGTCGACATGGTCGATACCTATGATGGATCGCGTGAAGAACCAGTCGTTCTTCCAGCGCGCTTTCCCAACTTGCTCGTGAATGGTTGTCAGGGAATCGCTGTGGGAATGGCCACCAATATCCCACCGCACAACTTGGGTGAAGTGATTGACGCATGTATTCATTTGTTGATGAACCCAGAGGCCACAACTGATGATCTGATGGCCTTTGTCAAGGGCCCGGATTTTCCGACAGGCGGATCAATTTTGGGTCGCTCAGGAATCTTGGATGCCTATCGCACAGGACGCGGCAGTATCAAGATGCGTGCCACGGCGGCGATTGAAGAAACTAAGCGTGGAGGCATGCAGATTGTCGTCACGGAGTTGCCGTATCAGACGAGTTGCTCGGCAATCGCAGGACGC
>Ga0208966_1000718_pt1 | contig 10455 bp, 14 predicted proteins | sample GreLakmeHU45MSRF_FD_187701 | JGI IMG/M metagenome (GOLD analysis project Ga0208966, IMG submission 187701) | Freshwater lentic microbial communities from great Laurentian Lakes, MI, USA - Great Lakes metaG HU45MSRF (SPAdes) | ecosystem: Environmental > Aquatic > Freshwater > Lake | place: Great...
CAGCGACAGCAGAAATTAAATAATCCAGATTTACTAATAAACAAAATATTTTATGGCACAAAGCAAGACATCGAAGTACTACGAGAAGAACCCGAAGGCAGCGGAGAAGCATAGGGAGTACCAGAGAGAACTAAACAAGAAGGAAGAGCAGATTAAGTACCGATCAGAACACGTGAAGGAACGTAGGAAGCTTGGTATTGACGGCAAGGGCGGTCCTGATGTAAGTAAGAAAAAAAATGGTACCTTTGTGAAGGAAAGCCCATCGAAAAACAGAGCTCGAAATGGGGCAAATGGAAAAAGCACTAAAAAATAAATAGACATGGCAAATTTAAAATTACAAACTAGTGTAGCAGCGGCTGTTACACCAAGCAATACGGTAAACATACCATACCCTGGAGACAATACTGCATCACCAAATACATCAGCGTGGCCTTGTGTCCTTTATGTAGGGGTGGCTGGAGATTTAAGGGTTCTTACTGCTGGCGGTAACGATGTTACATTGGTTGGAGTTGCTGCTGGAACATTTATTCCTATTCAGGTTGTTAGAGTTTACAGCACAAATACAACAGCTACAAGTATTTTAGCTCTTTGGTAGGCCATGCAAATAAGCATAGGCATATCTGTAAAGGGGACAAAAACATCAAGCCCACCATCTGCACCTGTTAATACGGTAGCTCCAGCAGTTGATGATTCGACTACAGCAGTACAATACTTTTTAACAACAAGCAATGGATCATGGACTGGAAGTCCTACGTCTTATACCTACCAATGGTATAGAGTACCACAGACAGGTGGGTCTAATGACCCTATAATAGGGGGAACTTCCAATAGTTATGAGTTAGTAATAGGCGATGAAGATTACTTAGTTACATGTGAAGTTACAGCTATTAATGCTATAGGATCAAGCAGTCCTGCTAGTAGTAATTCATGCTATGTTTATGACTATGACTATTGGACTAATGTATATACATGGACAGGATACACCACTGTAGCTCAAAGCTACCTACAGAACAGACTAATGATGGGTATAAAGTCATCAGGTGCATGGGCTAAGTTAGATCTATTTATGTGCTTTGCTACAGATGGAGTTGAGAATATAGCAGGAGTAAATTGGAAGGGGGGGGGATCAGGTGCATTTGGCGTAAATAGCCCTACATTCACTGCTAATCAAGGATTCACAGGAAATGGTGTAGATGCATACATTGACACACAATTTGACCCATATAATATGGGTACAAACTACCAACAAGACAATGCATCTAGATATTTCTTTCCTTATGCTTTTTCAGGTGCGGGGCCTATGGATGGTCTTTTAGGTGCTGAAAATAGGATGCTATTAGCGGCTACTAATGAACATAAAATTAATCAGGATAATAATGTTTTATCAGGACCATTTGAATATACAAATACAGTAGAGCCTAAGTCTATACATAGAACAGGTGTCAATAGTATCCGACTATATAATGGGACTGTAGCTGAGAATAGGACTGTATCATCTGCTACGTTAGTTGCTGAAACACAGAAGATATTAACATCAGATAGTCATTATGCAGGCCATGTTGTAGCAGCATATGCTATGGGTGCTAATATGGTAGCTGAGAATACAGCTTTTATAGCCGCATGGAATACTTACATAACATCTATATAACATGAAATACTTAGTTATATTACTTTTATTATTGTCATCATGTTCTTTAGAAAAGAGACTAGCAAAGTATTGCCCGTTGTGTGTACAAAAAGACAGTACAGTAACTATAATACAGCTTAAGGATACTACAATAACAATTCCAGGTGAAACAATAACGCTAATGGACACACTTTATTGTGACTCATTAGGTAATGTAATATCTAAACTAAAAGAGGAACTAAGAGATAAAGATGGCAACTTGGTGAGCATACAAACTAAGATTAAAGATAATGTGTACTACACAAAAGCTAAGGTACACACAATATATAAAACAATTAAGGGTAATGATGTCTATCATACCAGAGTTGTCACCAAAACTTTAAAGCCAGAGAAGATTAAATATATTCCGTGGTGGGTAAATTTCTTCGCTGTATTAGGGGTAATACTATTTATAATACTACTTATATACTTTGGTTACAAGCTGATTAAACTTTATTTATTATGAAAACACAATTATCTTTATTAATACTATCTATACAATCAAAAATTTTGACGCTTATATCTATATGCCTTGCATTCTTTTTACCGATATCAGGGATTCTTCTGATGATAGGAGTACTTATTGTTATAGATACTGTTGCAGGAATCTGGAAGGCTAATAAGATAGGAGAGAAGATTACATCTAGAAGACTATCTGCTATTATAAGTAAGTTAGCATTATACGAATTAACGGTTATAATGTTTTTTCTTATTGATAGATTTATTCTCAATGATATCATTCTTATTTTTTTCAGTGTACCATTTATGCTCACAAAGATAGTGGCACTAGTGTTATCCAGTATCGAGGTGATGTCGATCAATGAGTCATGGAAGCAAGTAAAACAAGTGGACCTATGGCAAAGTGCTAAGGCTCTATTTGTCAGAGCGAAGGAGATTAAAGACGGTATAAATAATATAAAAGAATGATATATACTAGAGAACAAATTGAAAAAGCTGTAAAGGCTAAAGGATATGTATACTTTGCAGGTCCTAAAGACTATGATGTGAATATTGTAGGGGTAAGGAACTCAGAACCAGGTCAAAAAGTAACGAATATATTTGATGACAAATTAACTATCTCTTATAGAGTAGATAGCAAATGGCACTATCATGATTGGGATGCTACTACTGAGCCAGGCAAAAAGGGAGTTATGCAATTCCATAATTCTAAAGGTGTTGCAAGATTAGTTCCAGGACAATATAGAGGAGCTTATGGTGTATCTATGCATCAAGGAAAGTATGATGCTCTATGCCAAAGACTAGGGAATGTAACTGTTTGGAGAGATAAAAATAAAGACATGACTTTTGATGAGGTAACGACTGATACTGGAATGTTTGGAATTAACATACATAAGGCAGGGACTGTTTCAAACTTTGTAGAAAACTGGTCAGAAGGATGTCAGGTATTTAAAAGAACTAAGGACTTTAATGAGTTTATGACTATAATTAATAAAGCAAAAGCAATACATGGCAATCACTTTACATATACATTGATTGAATCAAATGACATTTAAAAAAAATATGTAAATTTGTAATAATGAAAAAGCAATTAGAGTCCAGCAAAAGAATAGTTCGATTTATCAGTCGACCTGGCGTTCATGCTAAGAGCAAGACATCACAATTAAAGACATCAAAGAATTATAAAAAAAAATATAAAGGACAAGGGAAATGAAAATAAATAGCTATAACAATTCAACGCCAACAACAAATACTACATTAATTGGGTCAGACAGTACGGGAGAGACATTTAATTTTACTGTTCAATCAGTCTTTGACTTAATATACAGTGGTGTATTAAATGTTAATGCTTCTGTTGTTGCAACAAATGCACTAACATCTGCCACAATTACTAGCACAAATACATACTTTACTGGTACGACTGGAGCTAGTTTTGCAATAACTTTTCCAGCTGCAAATTCCAACTTAAATGGAATAAAGTACACAGTAATGTCCACGGCAGAAAGACTTGTAACAACATTTATATCTAGTGGTGCTACATTTGTTGGTGTACCTACTTCATTGAGTCCATCAGGTGTTGCTACTCCAATATGTTTTCAGTACAATCATTCTGACCTTAAGTGGTATAGATCATTATAATTAGTATATTTGCATAATAAATTTAATAAAATGAAAAAAATAAAAAAAGAGGAGCTCTCTAAGCTAGTTGAGCTTAACACAAACTTTCGGGAATTAAAGTTCCAATTGGCAGACATTGAGGTTACCTTCAATAGACTAAAAAGCCAAAAAATCGCTACACTTTCAAATCTTGAAACAGCAGCCTTTGATTTATCGTCTTATCAGGATGAGATAATTAAGGAGTATGGAGACATTAAAGTAAATCTACAGACAGGTGAATATAATTAGAAAAGTGTCTATTGGTCCTGACTACATGAAGTGCATGCACTATATGTTAGGGCAAGAAGTTCTTGATAGAACTTGGGTAATAGATTCCATAATAAAGGACGACTCTGGATCAATATCTATATGGATAATCAAATCTGGAGAAATAATTAAGTGGAAGACTTTTTCTAGTAACGTTCCAACATCAATAGAGTTTAAAATAGATTTTTAATGAAGTCACCATACTGTTTTATCATCAAGCCAGTTGATGGAAAGCGGTACGATAATATAAGAACTTACGGAGGTAAGCCATTTGTCATAAGCTCATCACAGGAGGACCACAAATCTACAAATAGGTTTGCTGAGGTAATATGCACACCAATGTACTACACTGGACCAATAATGCCAGGGGACATAGTGGTTGTTCATCACAACACATTTAAGTTTTACTACGACATGAAGGGTAGGCAAAAGAGTAGTTGGAACTACTTGTTTGACGACTTCTTTATTGTTCAGGACGATCAACTGTACCTTTACAAGTCAGGTGAATCTGATTGGATGGCACCGTCACCATTTTGTTTTGTGAAGCCAATCTCATCTGAGGATAAGGTGTTCTCATCTTTGGGTAGTCTTGAGGAATTATGGGGTGAACTAATCTTCACCAATAATGAATTAGAGGGTGTATCGGTTGGTGATGTAGTTTCATTTACTCCAGACAGCGAGTATGAGTTTAAGATAAACGGTGATTTAGTTTACAGAATGTACAACAGGAACATATGTCTAAAAAAATAGAAATACTTGAGGCTGGTAAGAAGGCTATTGACGAGCTTATTAAGGTTCTGATGGAGCCAATAATTACTCATGCTGAGGATGACCTTACCGCTGATAAATTAAAAAATGCAGCCTCTGCTAAAAAGTTAGCCTTTGACGATGCACTATCTATGCTACATAAGATTGAGGAGGAGGAGAACAAAGATAAAAATGTAGACATCGTTAAGATTGATCATGGAAGGCAAGGATTTGCCGAAGGAAGAGCTAAGAATGGAAAATAACTTATACAGGGTTGTTTTAGATCAAGTTCCTAAAAGTGTTGTAACTACAAGGAATAAAAAGAAAGCATGGTCTTACGGATACAGCAGTGACTATGACTTTGTTGTAATATCTAAGGACGGTACTATAGGTGAGATATACGAAATAGGAGGCCTAAAGGTTGCACTTCCAAGCACCCCAACCAAAATAGACAACTTTAATAATGTTTGGACTCCAAAAGAATACCCTGAAGAACTACAAAAAATAAAAACTATTTTTGATTGGAATAGGAGGGACAATATTTTTAAGTCACGGTATATAGACTTAGTCGAGGGTGAGTTTGACAAGAGGGAGTATGGTTATTGGTTTATGAATAATAACACTCCTACCTACGTAACTGGTAGTCATTACATGTACTTACAGTGGACAAAGATAGACATTGGACTTCCTGATTTTCGTGAGTCAAACAGGATATTTTATATTTTCTGGGAGGCTTGCAAGGCTGATGCTAGATCTTTTGGTATGTGCTACCTAAAGAATAGACGTTCTGGATTTTCTTTTATGAGCTCGTCTGAGTCTTGTAGCACTGGTACTATAGTGCGTGACTCTAGAATTGGTATACTATCTAAGACAGGTTCTGACGCAAAAAAAATGTTTACAGATAAGGTTGTTCCGATAATACGTAACTACCCATTTTTTTTCAAGCCAATACAAGACGGTATGGACAATCCAAAGACTGAGCTTGCATTTAGAGTTCCAGCCTCAAAGATTACAAGAAGGAACATGGACGATGAAAAGACTGAAGAGATTGACGGTCTTGATACTACAATTGACTGGAAGAATACTGCTGACAATAGTTATGACGGTGAAAAATTACTATTGCTAGTTCATGATGAATCTGGAAAGTGGGAGAAGCCTGAAAACATATTAAACAATTGGCGTGTAACAAAGACCTGTCTTAGATTGGGATCAAAGATTGTTGGTAAGTGCATGATGGGATCAACGTCAAATGCCTTATCAAAGGGCGGTGACAATTTTAAAAAATTATTTAACGATAGTAATCCTGCATCACGATCTGCCAATGGTCAGACTAAGCAGGGATTATATTCATTATTTATACCAATGGAATGGAATATTGAGGGATACATTGATAGGTATGGATGGCCAGTTTTTGAAGATCCAAAAACACCAGTTATTGGAATGGATGGAGAAAAAATAACCAACGGTGTTATTACTTGGTGGACAAACGAGGTTACTGCATTGAAGTCTGATGCTGACGCACTAAATGAATTTTATCGGCAGTTTCCAAGGACGGAGTCTCATGCATTTAGGGATGAGTCAAAGCAGTCATTGTTTAACTTAACAAAGATATACCAACAGATTGACTATAACGACTCACTAATAAAGGATAGGGTCTTAACTAGGGGTTACTTTCACTGGAAGGACGGTAAGCCAGACACGACTGTTGTATGGACTCCAGATCAGAAGGGTAGATTTCTTGTGTCATGGATACCTGAGCAGAACAAAAGAAACAACGTAATAGACAGGAAGGGATTAAAGTATCCTGGAAATGAAAATATTGGATCGTTTGGGTGTGACCCGTATGACATATCTGGTGTTGTAGGTGGTGGTGGATCGAATGGTGCTCTTCATGGAATGACTAAATTTCATATGGAAAACGCACCAACAAATGAATTTTTTTTAGAGTACATAGCACGGCCTCAGACAGCAGAGATATTCTTTGAGGATGTTCTTATGGCATGTGTATTTTATGGTATGCCGATATTAATTGAGAACAATAAGCAACGACTACTGTATCACTTTAAAAATAGAGGGTACAGACCATTCTCAATTAATCGTCCAGACAAGCACTATAGCAAGCTCTCTAGGACAGAAATAGAGCTCGGTGGTATACCTAACTCATCTGAGGATGTAAAACAAGCTCATGCGTCAGCTATTGGCTCTTACATTGAAGAGTATGTTGGCATGGATCTTGAGGGTACGTACCGTGATCAAGATTCTATGGGGTCTATGTATTTTACAAAAACACTTGAGGATTGGGCTAGGTTTGATATAAACAACAGGACAAAGCACGATGCCTCAATTAGCTCTGGTCTTGCAATTATGTCTACAAAAAAGTACATCGTTAACCAAGAGAAAACAAATACAAAAATAAGTATTAAATTTGCAAGATACGATAATACAGGCAACCGAAGCGAAATAGAAAAATAATGGATAAACCATCAGTCTTAATAAAACAAAGATCATTCCCAAACCAGAACGCAACAGATGAAGAAAAAGCAACTATAGAATATGGCTTAAAGGTATCAAAGGCAATTGAGGGAGAATGGTTTAAAAAAAATACAAATAGTTGTAGGTTCTACAATCAATGGGGCAATTACCATACACTTAGATTATATGCTAGGGGTGAGCAGCCGATTCAAAAATATAAAAACGAGCTTTCAATTAATGGTGACATGTCTCACTTAAATCTTGATTGGACTCCAATACCTATTATTCCGAAGTTTGTTGATATTGTTGTTAACGGAATGTCTGACAGACTATTTACAATTAAGGCTGAGGCTCAAGATGTTATGTCTGCTGAACAAAAGAATATGTTTCAAGACATGATCGAGTCAGACATGATCGCAAAAGATTTCCTTAATCTAACTAAGTCTGAATTTGGAGTTGATGCATTTAATATTGACCCAAATGAATTACCAGAAAACGATGAGGAATTATCGTTATACATGCAACTTAAGTATAAGCCTAGCATTGAAATTGCGGAAGAAATAGCAATAGATACTGTACTTAAGATGAATGAATATTCAGAAACAAGGAGCCTTATTGACTACGACATGACTACAATTGGACTTGGCGTAGCAAAGCATTCATTTTTGATTAATGATGGCGTAAACGTTGAGTATGTAGATCCTGCTAACTGGATACATAGTTATACTGAGAAGCCTGATTTTTCTGACTGTTATTATTTCGGAGAGGTAAAGATGGTCCACTATACTGAACTAAGAAAGATCAATCCAAACTTAACAGATGAAGAATTAACTGAAATACGAAACGCTAGTTCTGCTTGGTATGATTATTTTCCAATAATAAAAACGTATCAGGACGATGCTTTTTTAAATGAAGTAGTAACACTTCTTTATGTTAACTACAAGACAGACATGAAGTTTGTTTGGAAGAAAAAAATATTAGAGAACGGTGGCGAAAAGGTAATAAGAAAAGATTCATCATTTAATCCTCCAGTTGAGGAAGGAATGATGTACGAGAAGATAGAGTCTGTTAAGGATGTATGGTACGATGGTATATTAGTTGGTGGATCTAACAAGATGATAAAGTGGGAGATGATGAAAAACATGGTCCGACCAAAGTCAGCTTCACAGAACGCAATGCCTAATTATATTGCATACGCACCTAGAATGTATAAGGGGAATGTAGAGTCTCTTGTTAAGAGAATGATACCATTTGCTGATCAGATACAACTAACGCACCTTAAGCTACAACAAGTAATGTCTAGAATTGTTCCAGACGGAGTCTTTATTGACGCTGATGGAATAAATGAAGTTGACTTGGGTACAGGTGCAGCATACAATCCAGAAGACGCATTAAAGATGTACTTCCAAACTGGTAGTGTAATAGGAAGAAGCTATACGCAGGATGGTGATTTTAATAATGCTAGAATACCTATTCAAGAGTTAAATACAAATAGTGGTCAGTCTAAAATGGCTGCACTTATTGGTAACTACAATCATAACTTAAGCATGATTCGTGACGTTACTGGAATAAATGAGGCTAGAGATGGATCGACACCTAATCCAGATGCACTAGTTGGAATACAGAAGATGGCTGCACTAAGCTCCAATACAGCAACAAGACACATACTAGAGGCTGGTCTATCTATAACAAGAAGATTGGCAACGTGTATATCATTAAGAATTGGAGACATACTTGAGTACTCTGACTTTGTTGAGGAGTTCTCTATGCAGATAGGAAAGTATAATGTTGGAATTCTTGATGAGATAAAGGACTTATATCTACATGACTTTGGTATATTTATAGAGATATCTCCAGATGAAGAGCAAAAACTAAACTTAGAGAAGAACATACAGATTGCACTACAGCAGCAAACAATTGATTTAGAAGATGCTATTGACATTAGAATGATCAATAACATGAAACTAGCAAATGAGATGCTTAAGGTTAAGCGTAGAAAAAGAATGGAAGCACAGCAGCAGCAGAAACAACAAGAAATGCAGATGCAAAGCCAGATGAACATGCAGTCACAACAAGCGGCATCAGAACAGAAGGCCCAGCTATTCCAGATTGAGGCACAAGCTAAGATGCAATTAAAGGAGGCTGAAGCAAATTACGCTATAATGACAATGCAGGCTGAGGTTGAAGCAAAGAGATCATTGATGGAGTTAGAATTTCAGTACAACATGCAATTAAAAGGTATTGAGGTAGACGGAATGTTAACAAGAGATAAAGACAAAGAGAAGGCTAAGGACAAAAGAGTTGACCTTCAAGCTAGTAGGCAATCAGAATTAATTAATCAAAGAAAAAATAACTTGCCGCCAATGAACTTTGAAAGCACTGAAGATTCGTTAGATGGATTTGATTTAGAATCTTTTAATCCTAGATAATAATGAACAAAAGAACAACAACAAAAACAACGGATGATCCTATTAACGTGACCCCATCTTTAATGGGTTCATATAGTGGGAGTAATGAGGATTTTGGTAGTGTCGGATTAGGTGCTGGAAATAGATTCTTTAATGTAAATGCAAGCAAGTCTTTTTATAGAGGTGGCATGGGGTCGAATTATGATGCGTCAATTAATATACCAATTAATAAAAGTACACTTACAATTGGAGGAAACATAAATACTGACAATACGGGCTCTTTTAATTATGGGGTAAACGTTGGTGCAACTATCCCAATAACCTTAAAAACAAAGAAGAAAAAAAAATTGTAACTTTGTAAAATATTAAATTAAATAAAATGGAAGGTGAATTTAAAGTAAGAGCTGTTGAGTTTGAAGAAAAGTCAGCAGTTGAGATTGAGGAAAAATTGCTTAAGGAACACGAAGAGAAATTTAATCCTACAAGTGAACCAGAAGAGCAGGTAAATATTGCAGAAGTTCCTGAAGTAGAGTTTGATGAAAATAAAATCATATCTTACTTAGGAAAAAGATACAACAAGGAGATATCATCTCTTGATGATATATGGGAACAGAGACAGGTAAATGAAGAACTACCTGAAGACGTTTCAGCATTCTTGAAGTATAAAAAAGAAACAGGTCGAGGGATAAATGATTTTATGAATCTTAGTAAAGATTATAATTCAATGGACCAAGACTCTTTGCTTTTTGATTTTTATAAAGAACAAAATAAAGAGCTAGA